>Ga0073904_10000688_pt1 | contig 24453 bp, 26 predicted proteins | sample KloWWTrecipitate_FD_66668 | JGI IMG/M metagenome (GOLD analysis project Ga0073904, IMG submission 66668) | Active sludge microbial communities from Klosterneuburg, Austria, studying microevolution and ecology of nitrifiers - Klosterneuburg... | ecosystem: Engineered > WWTP > Aerobic digester >... | reverse complement strand
GTTCGTCGAGGCCTTTCCGGTGGTCGATCGGGGCCTGCTGCTCTACGGCCCGCACGGCGTGGGAAAGACGCACCTGGCCGTCGGCATGCTGAAGGCTGCCATCCGCACGCGCGGCGCGTGCGGCTACTTCTTCGAGACGCGCGAGCTGCTGCGCCTGGTTCGCGACACCTACAACCGCTCGGTCGACGAGACCGAGATGGACGTGCTCGCCCCCGTTCTCAAAGCCGACCTGCTCGTGCTCGACGACCTGGGCGCCGAACGCACGTCCGAGTGGGTGCAGGAAACGCTGGGCCTGGTCGTCAATACGCGGTACAACGAGCGTCGCCCGACGATCTTCACGAGCAACCTGACCGACTCGCCCGACAGCACCGACCCGCGATCGTTCATCTTCCAGCTCGGGGCGCGCACCCGCTCGCGGCTGCTCGAGATGTGCGACTGGGTCGAGATTCGCGGCGTCGACGTGCGGGAGGTCGGTTCGCAGGCTTCGCCCGAGGCGATCCATCGCTGGCAGAAGGAGTCGCCGGCCTCGCCCGACAACCTGCGCCGCGCATCGGGTCTGCCACCGAAGAGCCGCAACATGGCCCGGGCGCGCCTGCGCGAGCCCGGAGCCGCGGACCTAGCGTGGCCCGGAGGCCGAGCCGGGACGAAGGGATAGGCCCGCCGCCGTGGCCGCAGGGCTCTACCTCCACATCCCGTTCTGTTCGGCCATCTGCCACTACTGCAACTTCAACCGGCGCCTGCTCGACGAGTCGCTCAAGGCGCGGTACGTCGATGCATTGGTCAGCGAAATCCGCACCGCGCCGGAAGCCGGTGCCGAGGTCGACACCGTCTTCTTCGGCGGCGGGACTCCGTCGCTGCTGACACCCGGTGAGGTCGCGCGGCTCCTGGGCGCATGCCGCGAGGCGTTCGATCTGGCAGACGACACCGAGGTGACGCTCGAAGCCAATCCCGAGTCGGCGTCCGAAGCGTTGCTGGCGGGCTACCGGCAGGCCGGGGTTACCAGAGTGAGCTTGGGCGTGCAGTCCTTCCGCGATGCGGAACTCGGCCGCCTCGGCCGTCTGCACTCAGCCGACCGGGCCCGGGCCGCCGTCGCGGAGGCCCGGGCCGCTGGCGTGGACAACCTGAGCCTGGACCTCATGCTCTGGTTGCCGGGACAAGCACTCTCGGACTGGCTCGAGTCGGTGGATGCGCTCATCGACCTGCGGCCCGACCACGCCTCGCTGTACTTGCTCGAGATCTACCCGAACGCCCCTCTGCGAGACGTCATGGCCCGCGGCGGTTGGGCCGTGGCGCCCGACGATATGGCGGCCGAGATGTACTCGCAGGGGCTCTCCCGGCTCGACCGGGCGGGCTACCAGCAGTACGAGATATCGAATGTGGCACGCGCGGGGCGGCAGTCGCGGCACAACCTCAAATACTGGCAGGCGGGTAGCTGGCTCGGGCTCGGTTGTGGTGCGCACTCGACGTGGAACGGTATACGATGGCGGAACATCCCGGGGGCGGGCGAGTATGTCGACCGCCTGGCCGAGGGAGCACGGGTGCGCACGGACGAGCGCGCCCTGTCGCCGGTGGAGCGGCTCGAAGAAGTGTTGTTTATGGGACTGCGGCTGACCGAGGGGCTCGACCTCGATGCCATACGCGCCACCCATGGTGTGGATGTCTGGGGCGACCACGGCGGCGAACTGGAACGGTGTGTCGAGGGTGGCTTGCTGGTGCACGAGGGGGGCCGACTGGCGCTGACCCGGCCCGGCATGCTGGTCGCCAGCGAGATCATGATGGTTTTCATTGGCGACGCAGTACGGTAAAGTAATCGCCTTTTGCGAAGGAGGCTGCTCAATGCATCGAGGTGTTCAGGTTGTCGTGTCGGGAATGGCGCTGGCCGTGTTGGTGCTGGCGGGAGCGGGCGTCGCGCAGGCGCAGGAAGCAGAAAAACCGGTACTCCCGCTCGAAGGCGACGCCGTCGTCATCACGATGCTCATCAAGCCCGACAAGACAGCTGACTTCGAGTCAGTCATCGCCAAGTACAAGGAGGCGTTCGCGAAGAGCGAAAAGCCCGTCCGGAAGCAGCAACTCGCCGGCATCAAGTTCTTCAAATCGCCTCAAATGGCTCAGGGAAATGCGGTCTACATCATCTATGTCGACCCGGTCGTGCCGAATGAGGAGTACGACATCTCGCGCGTCATCGCCGAGGTGTTTCCGGTCGAAGTGCAGGACGTCTTCGAGAAGTACAAGGGGGCGTTCGCTGGACGCGCCATCACATCGCTCAAAAAGGTACCGTGAAGCGTAGCGGGCGGTCCGGGGCTGCTGATGGCCCCGGACACCTCGCGACGCCCGGCTAGTGCCCCGTGCTCGCCAGGATTGCCCTGACCCTCCTCGCCCTGCAGGCGCCGGCACCCGGCAGTGCCCCTTCGCAACCCGCCGTTCCCACACCCGCTGTCGACCCGGCGGCCGCCGTGTTTTCCACCGACGTCGGCCTGCTGCTCGTGACCGTCAAGCCAGACAAGACGGCCGACTACGAGGCCGCGCTCCAGGCGCTTCAGGGGGCGCTCGCCGCGACCACCGATCCCGCGCGACGGTCGCTCGCGCAGGGATGGCGAGTGTACCGGGCCGCCGAGGCCGACGCCAAGGGCAATGCCCTCTACGTCCACGCGCTCGTGCCAGCCGTGGCTGGTGTGGATTACCGGCCCTCGCTCCTGCTGGATGAACTGCTGGCCGAATCCCCGGTGGAACTGCTCACGCGGTACACCGACGCGCTCGCCGGACCGCCCACGCGCCTGTCGCTCACCGAGGTGGCCCACATGGCGGTGGCGCCCGTGAAGAAGTAGCGCCGGCGTCCCTCGCAAAACTTCGCGCGGGCGCTAGAACGCCAGATTGGCTCCGGCGTAGAAGCGCTGATAGGTCTGGTTGCGCGGGCTGCCCTGGAGCCTGAAAACCCGGTAGTCCAGCCGCAGTCGCAGCGGCCCGAGCAGGCGAATCTTCGCCCCTCCGCCCAGATTGACGGCCGTGCTGGTTTCCGACGCTGCCACGAGGGCCTCCCGATAGAGGCCGACGCCGCCGGTGCCGTAGACCTGCACGCCCGACACCTCGACCGGCGTCTGGAGAAGGACGTTGCCGGACCAGGTTTTCAGTCCGGGCAGCGCGTCGGCTTCGTCTTCGCTCGTGTTCGCGTATTCGAACTCGAAGCCGACGATGAGCAGGCTCAGGCCGCCCGACAGACCGCGGACCATCCGGGTCTGCGGGGTGGGCGTGAGGCCGAGAAACGCCGTGAGGTCGGCCCAGGCCGGCGGCGCAACGGCGAGCAACGCAAGGCAGGCCATCCCCGCGATGCGGCTGGCACGGGTGATGCAATGTTGTCGTGGCACGACCCTATGATCGCACGGGTGCCCTCGGGGGGCCACTCGTTCTGACACTCCTGGAGGACGTCATGGCAAGGACCTCACGCTGGATGACCATCGCGGCCCTGATTGCGGGCCTGCCGTTGACGCTGGCCGCCGACACGCTCTACCTGCGGAACGGGACGCGCGTGGAGGGCGAGCTCATCGCCGTGCGCGGCAGCACGATCGAGTTCGAGGAACGGCGCGGATTCGGCGGGTCGCGAACCATTCGCGTCGATCGCGACGAGGTCGATCGCATCGATTTCGATCGCTTCGGCGGCGGGCGGGGTGGCAACAGCGCCGGCCTCAATGGCGGCCGGCCCGGCGGCCTGCGCGAGCGCGCGATTACGGTCTCGGCCACCGAGCCCTGGACCGACACCGGCGTCCAGGTGCGCGGCGGGCAGACGATCTACATCGAGGCGTCCGGGCAGGTACGCTGGGGCCGCGATCGCCGCGACGGCCCGGCGGGCGAGAAGAACTCACCCTACAACCAGGCCCGGCCGCTGCCCAGTCGGCCCGGTGCGGCGCTCATCGGCCGCATCGGCGACGATGTCTTCTTTGTCGGCGACGACCGCGGCCCTATTCGCGTGCGCGGCAACGGCCGCCTCTACCTGGGAGTCAACGACGAGTATCTCGACGACAACTCGGGGAGCTTTCGTGTGACGGTCTTCTACTGATACGCTCATGGGGTCATGCGCTTCGAGTTGTCCGAAGAACAGGCCCTGCTGCGCCGCAGCGTTCGCGAATTCGCCAAAACCGAGATCGCGCCTCACGTCATGGAGTGGGACAACGCTCAGCACTTCCCGGTGGAACTGCTGCCCAAGCTCGCGGAGCTGGGCCTGATGGGTATCCAGTTCTCGGAGGCCTACGGCGGCGCCGGGATGAGTGGGGTGGACTACTGCCTCTGCATCGAGGAACTGGCCCGGGTGGACCCGAGCATCGCGCTCTCGGTGGCGGCCCACAATGGGCTCGGCGCGGCCCACATCGCGATGTTCGGCAGCGAGGCGCAGAAACGTCGCTTCCTGACGCCGCTGGCGAACGGCTCGCGGCTCGCGGCCTGGGGGCTCACGGAGCCGGGCTCGGGCAGCGATGCCGCGGCGATGCGGACCACGGCCGTCCCGGACGGCGACGGCTGGGTCTTGAACGGGTCCAAACTGTTCATCACGCACGGCAAGTCGGCCGACACCCTGGTGGTGATGGCGGTCACCGACAGGGTGGCCGGGAGCAAGGGCATCTCGGCCTTCATCATCGAGCGGGGGACGCCCGGGCTCGTGGCCGGAAAGAAGGAAGACAAGCTGGGCATGCGCGCCAGCGAGACCTGCGAAGTCATTCTCGAAAATTGCCGCGTGTCCGGCGACCAGGTAGTCGGCGATATCGGCCACGGGTTCATCCAGACGCTGCAGGTGCTCGATGCGGGGCGCATCGGCATTGCGGCCCTCGCGGTGGGCCTGGCCCAGGGCGCCTACGAAGCGGCGCGCGCCTATGCGTCCGAGCGGCAGCAGTTCGGCCGTTCGATCGACACCTTCCAGTCGCTCCGATGGAAGCTCGTCGACAACGCCACGCGGGTGGAGGCAGCGCGGCTGCTCACCTATCGGGCCGCCTGGTTGAAGGACCAGGGACGCAAGATGACGCTCGAGTCTTCGATGGCGAAGCTGTACGCCAGCGAGATCGCCGTGCGCGTGTCCGAGGACGGCGTGCAGATTTTCGGCGGCTACGGCTTCGTCAAGGACTACCCGGCCGAGAAGTTCTTCCGTGACGTCAAGCTCACCACGATCGGCGAGGGCACCAGCGAAGTGCAGCGGCTGGTAATCGCACGACAACTGATGGCTGCCTGAGGTGTCTGGCTCCGCGTCACTGGCAGAGCGCGTCCGGTCCGGCGACGCCCGGGCCATCGCGCGCGCCATCTCGCTCATCGAGGACGAAGCGCCTGCGGCGGCAGCCCTGGTGCGCGACATCTTCCGGGACACCGGCCGCAGCTACCTCCTCGGCATCACCGGACCTCCAGGCGCGGGGAAGAGCACGCTCGTCGATCGGCTCATTGCCGAAACGCGGCAGGCGGGCGAGACGGTGGGCGTGGTTGCGGTCGACCCGACCAGTCCTTTCACCGGTGGCGCCATCCTGGGAGACCGGCTGCGCATGCACGCGCACGCCGAAGACCCGGACGTGTTCATCCGCTCGATGGCCACGCGCGGCCAACTGGGCGGCCTGGCGCGCGCGACCGGCGACGCGGCGCTGGTGCTCGACGCCGCCGGCAAGAGTCTGGTCATCATCGAAACGGTGGGTGTCGGCCAGGACGAGGTCGACATCGTCCGCACCGCCGACGCGTCGGTGGTGGTGCTGGTGCCCGGGACGGGCGACGATGTGCAGGCCCTGAAGGCCGGCATCATGGAGATCGCCGACATCTACGTGGTGAACAAGGCCGACCGGGATGGGGCCGACCGGATGGTGACGGCCATCGAGTCGAACCTGCTGCTGCAATCCTATGGCGAAGGCGAGTGGCGGCCGCCCATCATCCAGACCGAGGCGACGAGTGGCCGTGGCGTCAGCGAGCTCTGGCAGGCCGTGCAGGCGTTCCGCGCCCACTCGGCCGGCGCCCGCAGGCATCGCCTGAAGGCACGCAATCAGTTCCGGCTTCGCGACCTCCTGACGCACCGGTATCTCGACTTCGTCGAACGCACCCTGCTCGGCCCGGCCGAGTTCGAGGCCATCGTCGACCGCGTGGCCGCTCGCGAACTGGACCCGTACTCGGCGGCGGCGGACATCCTGTCGCGGAGCCTCAAACGGTCATGAGGGTGTGGCTGGATCACGTCGGGGTCGCGGTCGGCGAGCTCGCGCCGGCGCTCGCGTTCTTCCGCGACGTGCTCGGGCTGCACGTCGAGTCGCCCGAAGAGGTGGCCAGTCAGCACGTGCGCGCGCACTTCCTCCACATGGGGCCGTCGTCGGTGGAGCTGCTCGAAGCGACCGCGCCCGGGTCGCCCATTGCCCGATTCGTGGAGAAGCGCGGACCGGGCCTGCACCACGTGGCGCTGCGCGTCGAGGACATCGACCAGGCCCTCGTCGAGCTCCACGCGCGTGGCGTGCGCCTGATCGACCACGCGGCGCGGCCCGGGGCCGAGGGCGCGCGCGTGGCGTTCATCCATCCGTCGGCGGCGCACGGGGTGCTGGTCGAGCTGAAGGAGCCGGCGCCGGCCGTGGCGCGGTTCCGGACGCCCGTCCGCCATCAGTTCGGAGACTTCGAGCTGATTTCAGTCTCGGACGGATTCTTCCGCCTCGACGGCGGCGCCATGTTCGGGGTGGTCCCGCGCGCGTTGTGGCAGGCGCGACTGCCGCCCGACGATCGCCACCGCATCCCGTTGGGCCTTCGGCCGCTCATCGTTCGCGGCGAGCAGACGATGATCATCGATGCGGGGTGCGGTGACAAGATGGACGCCCGCAGCGCCGACATCTACGGTCTGGAGCGCGCCTATCACCTGGATCACGCCCTCGCCGAGGCCGGCCTCTCGGTGGACGATATCGACATCGCGCTGGCCAGCCACCTCCACTTCGATCACGTGGGCGGCTTCACGCGGCGGGCCGAAGACGGACGCCTCGTGCCGCGCTTCCCGCGCGCGCGCTACGTGGCTCATGCGCAGGAGTGGCAGGACGCAACGCACCCGCACGAGCGAAATCGCGCCAGCTACCTCGCAGAGAATTTCGTCCCGCTGCAGGAGGCGGGCGTCCTGACACTGGTAGACGACGGCGCCGAGATCATGCCCGGGGTGTCGTACCGGCGAAGCGGCGGGCACACGGCGCATCATCAGGTGGTGATGATCCGGTCCGCCGGTATGACCGCGGTGTTTGCTGCCGACATGTACCCCACCGCGGCGCACGTGCCCGATCCGTGGGTGATGGGCTACGACCTCTACCCGATGGATACGCTGGCCTTCAAGCGCGCGTTCGCGCGGGAGGCGATCGAGCGCGAGTACCTCGTCTTCTTCGAACACGACTCGGCCCTGGCCGCGGGTATCCTGCGCGAGGACGCGGGCAGGCGCCGGGTTCAACGCGTCATCTAGGTGGTCGGCCGTGGAGGCGCGATCGCCCTCGAGGAGCACCCATGTCCGTGCGTATCGGAGTGATTGGCGGGTCCGGCCTCTACGACATGGCCGAACTGACCGACCGGGAAGAACGACTGATCGGCACGCCGTTCGGCGATCCATCCGGACCGTACGTGCTGGGCACGCTGCGCGGCCGGCGTGTCGCCTTTCTGGCGCGCCACGGGGTGGGCCACGTCCTGTCGCCGTCCGAGCTGAACTTCCGCGCCAATATCTACGGGTTCAAGCGGCTCGGGGTGGACTGGATTCTGTCGGCCAGCGCCGTCGGGTCGCTCCAGGAGCAGTACCGACCGCTCGACATGGTCTTTCCGGATCAGTTCATCGACCGGACGCGCGGGCGCATCAGCACGTTCTTCGGCGGCGGCATCGTCGCCCACGTCGGGTTCGCCCATCCGCTGTGCGGCCCGCTATCGGCGCTGATGGCGGAGGTGGCTCGCGGCCTCGATGCACGCGTGCACGAGGGAGGCACCTACCTATGCATGGAGGGTCCGCAGTTTTCGACCTTGGCCGAATCGCGCCTCTACCGCAGATGGGGTGCCGACATCATCGGCATGACGAATCTGCAGGAAGCCAAGCTCGCCCTCGAGGCCGAGATCGCCTACTCGACAATGGCCCTGGTGACCGACTACGACTGCTGGCATCCGGACCATGACGCCGTGACCGTCGAGATGATCATCGACAACCTCACCTCCAACGCCCGGACGGCGCAGCAGGTGATTGCCGGGACGGTGGAGCGGCTCGACGTCGAACAGCGCGTCCCCGCGCATTCGGCGCTTCAGACGGCCATCATCACCCGCCGCGACGCCATTCCGGACCGGGTGAAGCGCGACCTCGAGCCGATCATCGGGAAGTATCTTCAGTAAGCCGTGTCCGGGACTCCCCCTCACGCGCCGTTTCCGTTCCCGTTCCTGGAGAACCCATGCAGCTCATCGTGACTGGTTCTATCGCGTTTGATTACCTGATGTCATTTCCGGGCAGGTTCACCGAGCACTTCCTGCCCGAGCACATGGATCGCGTGTCGCTGAGTTTCCTGGTGGACTCGATGGACAAGCGGCGCGGTGGCTGCGCGCCCAACATCGCCTACACCCTGGCGCTGCTGGGCGAACGGCCGCGGCTGATGGCCACGGCGGGCCAGGATTTCGCCGACTACCGGCAGTGGATGCAAGCGGCCGGCATCGACACGTCGCTCGTGAAGACCGTGAACGGCAAGTTCTGCGCCTCGTTCTTCTGCAGCACCGACGAGCGCAACAACCAGATCGCGTCGTTTTACACCGGCGCGATGGCCAACGCCGCCGAGCTGTCGTTCCGCGGCCTGCCGGGCCTTTCGCCCGACGCCCTGGTGATCATCTCGCCGAACGATCCGGCAGCCATGGTGCAGTACGCGGAGGAATGCAGCACGATGGGGATCCGCTACATCTGGGATCCCGGGCAGCAGTGCGCGCGGATGGCGGGCGACCAGCTCAAGGACGGCGTCATCGGCGCCTTCATGGTCGTCTGCAACGATTACGAGTTCGAGCTGATCCGGCAGAAGACGGGCATGAGCGAGCAGGACGTGCTCGAGCACGCACCGCTACTGGTCATTACCCGCGGCGAGCACGGGTGCACCGTGATGACGAAGGGCGAGGCCATCCAGGTGCCGGCCGTGCCGCCCGACCGCATCGAAGACCCGACCGGCGTCGGCGACGCCTTTCGAGGCGGGTTCATGAAGGGGCTGGCCATCGGGGCCGACTACCCCGTGTGCGCGCGCTTCGGCAGCGTCGCTGCCGCCTATGCCTTGGAGCATCTGGGCGGCACCTATCACGCCTATACATGGGAGGAGTTCAAGGTCCGCTACGAAGCGCACTTCGGAACGCTGGCCGCCGGGCGGTAGCCGGCGGCCGGTGCCGCGATCTTGCGGATGGAGACGTTACGATAGCCTTCGCCGACGAACAGAACCCGAGCCGCGTCGAGAATGGCCTGCCCTAAGCTCGGCAGGCATCGATACATGACTCATGCAACACCTTGAAAGAAAAGACCTTGGGCTGATTGCGGCGGTGGCCGGGGCCCTTGCCTGGGCGCTGACGATCGTCGCATCGCCCGTCCTGGCCGCGCAGTCCGGCGCCCTTGTCGGCGTGGTCTATGCCATCGGGTCGGTTGTCTGCCACCAGTTGCCGGACCGCTCGTTCCATCTGGCCGGCATCCAGTTGCCGGTCTGCGCGCGCTGCGCGGGTCTCTACATCGGCGCGGCCGCCGGCCTGGTGGTCTGGGCTTTCCGCGCGCGGGGGCCATCGCGTCCGTGGCCCCGCCGCCACGCCCTCGCGACGCTGGCGGTCGCGGCGGTGCCCACGGCCGTGACCGTGGCGTCGGCCCTTGCCGGCACGGGCGACCCCGCCAACGTGTGGCGAGCCGGGCTGGCAATGCCGCTGGGCATGGCCGGCGGGGCGGTGCTTGGCGCGGCGGTATCGGATCACCTGAAGTAAACTGCTGGGTCGTGCCGCTTGCGCTCGTCTGGATCGTTTCATGGCTCGTGCCCGGTGGTGGCCACCTGCTGCAGGGGCGTCGTCTGAAGGGCGTCGTGTTCGTCCTGGCGATTCCCGCGATGTTCGCGATGGGCCTGGCCCTCGACGGCCGGCTGTTTCCGTTCGATTTCTCCCAGCCCCTGGTCGGATTGGCTGCTGTGGCCAACCTCGCCATCGGGCTGCCTTATGTGGTGGCGTCGGCCCTCGGGGCTGGGCAAGGTGTGGTGACGGCCGCCGCCTATGAGTACGGCAACGCCTTTCTCATCGTGGCCGGGCTACTCAACATGCTCGTCGCGCTCGACGCTCACGACGTGCGGCTGGGCCGGAAGTGACCGCGCCATGACGAGCCACCTGGCCCTGATGATCGTCTTCGCCTTCTTCGTATCGCTGGTGTTTGCCGTAATCGGCCGCGACAAGCCGGCCGATCAGCTGGCGCTCGGGGTACGGTACTTCGGGGCGTTTGTCGGTGCCGGGCTCGTCCTGGGCTGGCTGATGTACCCGCTTCCCTTCTAGCGCGATCGTGCGCGCCTTCCCGCTCGGCCTCTGGGCTCCCGTGGCCGCCTACATGGCCCTGCTCTTCGTGCTGTCCGCGCAGCCGGGCGACGCGGGCCCCGGACCGTTCCCGGTCTGGCTCGCGGAGGCGCCTGACTGGCTCCAGCACGGGATTGCGTACGCGGGTCTTGGCCTCGTCACGCTGCGGGCCACGGCGGCGGGACGCTGGCGCGGGGTCGGCTGCGCGGCGCTGGCGGCGGCGTGGCTCATCGCGACCACCTACGGCGCACTGGATGAATTCCACCAGTCGTTCGTGCCGGGTCGAACCCCGGACATCCGCGACCTGACGGCCGACGGTGTCGGCGCGGCGCTGGCGCTGGGGGCGGCATGGGCGTGGAGTATCATCAGCTCTCGATCATGAACTTTGACAACCTGCTGCTCGATCGCGACGGCGCCGTCGCCATCCTCACCGTCAACCGGCCCAAAGTGCTCAACGCACTGAATGCCGCGACGCTGGCCGAACTCGAGTCGGCGATCGAGGCGCTCGCCGTAGACGATGCCGTGCGCGTGGTCGTGCTGACCGGCACGGGCGAGAAGGCCTTCGTGGCGGGCGCCGACATCAACGAGCTGGCGATCCTCACACCGGTGCAGGGCAAGGAGCACGCGCGCCGGGGACAGCGGCTCTTCGACCGCATCGAACATCTCGGCAAGCCTGTGATCGCCGCGCTCAACGGCTTTGCGCTCGGCGGGGGCTGTGAGCTGGCCATGGCCTGCACCCTGCGCGTGGCCGCCGACACGGCGCGCCTCGGCCAGCCAGAGATCAACCTTGGCATCATCCCGGGATATGCGGGCAGCCAGCGGCTTCCGCGGCTGGTGGGGAAGGGCCGCGCGCTCGAGATCCTGCTGACCGGCGACCTGCTCACCTCGCAGCGGGCCTACGAGATCGGCCTGGTCAACCAGGTCGTGCCGGCGGCCGAGGTGATGGCGGCCTCCCTGAAGCTCGCCCACGCGCTGGCGAGCAAGGCTCCCGTCGCGACGCGTTACATTCTCGAGGCGGTGAACCACGGTCTCGACATGCCCCTCGCCTCGGGAGCTTTCTTGGAGTCGGCGCTCTTCGGCGCCGTGGCGTCCACCGAAGATACGAAAGAGGGCACGGCGGCCTTCCTCGCCAAGCGCAAGGCGATCTGGAAGGGGCGCTAGGCGTGCGCGTCGCGATCGTCGTGGCACGATTCAACGACTTCGTGACCGAGCGCCTGCTGGATGGCGCGCACGAGGCGTTGACCGAGGCCGGCATCGGGGCGGATGACATCGAGGTGCTGCGGGTGCCCGGCGCGTTCGAGATTCCGCTGGCGGCCGAGATGGTGGCGGCCAGCGGCCGCGTGAGCGGCGTGGTCTGCCTGGGCTGTCTCATCAAGGGCGCCACACCGCACTTCGAGTTCATCGCGTCGGCGTGTGCGCACGGCATCATGGCGGCGCAGTCGAAGACCCGCGTGCCGATGGCCTTTGGCGTGCTCACGACCCACGCGGCGGAGGAGGCGCTCGAGCGGTCGGCGCCCGGGTCGGGCAACAAGGGCCGGGAGGCGGCCGAGGCCGTGCTCGAGATGGCCCGTCTGCTGGCCGGGCGAGCCGGGATGCCGCGATGAGCGACACCGGGGCGGCTCAGTCACGGTGGGCGGGCCGCCGGCAGGCGCGCACGGTGGCGCTGCAGGCGCTCTACGAGTGCGAGGTGGGTGGCCTCGCGCTGGCCGACGCTTTTGGGGTGCTCGACGGCGCGGGCGCGCCGGATGTGGCCGCGCTCGGCGAGCGCGACCGGGCGTTCGCCGAGACGCTCGCGCGGGGTGTGCTGGCCGAGCGGGCGGCGCTCGACGAGCGCATCGGCCAGGCCGCTCAGCACTGGCGGGTTGAACGCATGGCGGCGCTGGATCGCCTGGTGCTGCGACTGGCCATTCACGAATGGCTGGCGCGTCCTGACACCCCGCCGCGCGTGGTGATCAACGAGGCCATCGAACTGGCCCGCGCCTACAGCGGAGAGGAGGCGGCCCGGTTCGTCAATGGAGTGCTCGACGGCGTCTTCCGGGCGCTGAAGGGCGAAGGCAAGCTGGTCGAGTAGGGTCTACCGGGCCCCTCCAGGAGAGCGTGCGCGTGTCGAGCAACGAAGAAGCCCAGATCGCCCAGCGACGAGCCCACCTCGAAGGCATCGTGGCGCTGGGCTTTCGCGCCTATCCCAGTCACTTCGCCACCACGCACGCCGTGACCGCACTGGTCGGCGCGCACGGGCAATCCGATGCGGCGGCGCTCGACGCCTCGCGCGTCGAGACCGTGACGGCCGGGCGAATCGTCGGCATCCGCAACTTCGGCAAGGCCGCGTTCTTCGTGATCTCGGACGGCCGATCGCGCATCCAGGTGTACGTCCGCCACGACTCCCTTCCCGAGCGCGACTACGCGATGTCCCGGCTGCTCGACTTCGGCGATCACGTCGGCGTCGCGGGTCACCTCTTCCGCACGAAGACCGACGAGCTCTCCGTCTGGGCCACGTCGCTCCAGTTCCTGGCCAAGTGCCTGATTCCGCTGCCCGAGAAGTGGCATGGCCTTCAGGACGTGGAGATTCGGTACCGGCAGCGCTACCTCGACCTGATCGTGAATCCCGCGGTGCGCCAGGTGTTCGAGGTTCGCAGCCGCACGGTCACCGCCATGCGCGACTTCCTCACGAGCCATGGATTTTTGGAGGTCGAGACGCCGATGATGCAGCCCATCGCGGGCGGCGCGCTCGCGCGCCCGTTCGTGACGCATCACAACGCGCTCGACATGAAGCTCTTCCTGCGGATTGCGCCCGAGCTGTACCTGAAGCGCCTGATCGTCGGCGGCATCGAGCGGGTGTTCGAGATCAACCGGAACTTCCGAAACGAGGGCATCTCGACACAGCACAACCCCGAGTTCACCATGCTCGAGTTCTACTGGGCGTATGTGGACTACCAGGTGCTCATGCGCTTCACCGAGGAACTGCTCTCGTTTGTCGCCCGCGCCGCGGTGGGGACCGAGCAGGTGGCTTTCGGCGAGCACCGGATCGATCTGCAGGCGCCGTTTCGCCGGCTCTCGCTGCGGCACGCAGTGGCCGAGGAGGCTTCGCGACGTCTCGGCGTGCCCGTCCTCGTCGAGGAACTGCGGAGCCTCGACTCGGCGCTCGCGATCGCGGCGCGCCTGGGCATCGCGGCCCCACCCGGCGCCGGCGCGGGCAGGGTCGCGACCGACATCTTCGAGGCGCTCTGGGAAGACCAGTTGGTGCAGCCCACCTTCGTCTACGACTTTCCCACCGAGGTGTCGCCGCTGTCGAAACAGCGCGCGGACGACCCCGACACCGTGGAGCGATTCGAGCTCTACATCGGGGGTTTCGAAGTGGCCAACGCCTTCAGCGAGCTCAACGATCCCGCCGAGCAGCGCCGCCGGTTCGAAGCCCAGCTGGCCGAGCGGGCGAAGGGCGACGCCGAGGCCCACGCCATGGACGACGACTACGTGCGCGCCCTCGAATACGGCATGCCCCCGGCCGGCGGCGAAGGCATCGGCATCGATCGTCTGGTGATGGTCCTCACCAACAGCCCGTCCATCCGGGACGTCATCCTCTTCCCGCTGATGCGGCCGCGCGACTGACGCCATGCCCTACGAACTGCAGATCGCGCTGCGGTACCTGATGGCCAAGCGACGCCAGGTCTTCGTCTCGGTGATCTCGCTCGTCTCCACGGTGGGCGTGACCGTCGGCGTGATGGCGCTCGTCATCGCGCTCGCGCTGATGACGGGCCTGCAGAACGAACTGCGCGACCGCATCCTCGGGTCGTCCGCCCACGTGTATGTGTGGAAGCCCAGCGGCCTGACCGACTACCGGGCCGAGGTCGCCAAGATGCTCGCGGTGCCCGGCGTGGCCGGCGCGGCCCCGGCCCTGCTCGGCAAGGCCCTGGTCACCAGCGATCGAGGCGAAGGCTTCATCACGGTGAAGGGGATCGACCCGGAGCTCGAGGCAAGCGTCACCGACATCGGGCGGGCGATGACCGCCGGGTCGCTCGAGGACCTGCATCCGGCAACCGACGAGGACTTCGCCGGCATCCTGATCGGCCGGGACCTGAGCGGGACGCTGGGTGCGTTTCCCGGCGACATCATCAGCCTCATCACGCCGCAGGGCACGCTGTCGCCCATGGGACTGATGCCGCGCCAGCGTCGCGTGCGCATCGCCGGCAACTTCCGCCTCGGCCTCTTCGAGTTCGACCAGGCGTACGGATTCGTGGACCTCGAGACGGCGTACCGCCTCACCGGGCACGACGCCCCTGACCACCTCGAGTTGCGCGTCACCGACATCTACAACGCGCCCGCGGTGGCCGATGCCATTCAGGAGAAGCTGGGCTCCGACTACATCACGCAGGACTGGTCCGACATGAACCAGTCCCTCTACTCGGCCCTGTGGCTCGAGAAGATGGCCATGGGCATCGGGATCGGGCTGATTGTCATGGTGGCGGCGCTCAACATCGTGGCGTCGCTCGTCCTGCTCGTCATGGAGAAGACGCGCGATATCGCCATCCTGAAGACGATGGGCGCGTCGGCTCGCTCGGTGATGCTCATCTTCCTCATGCAGGGCATGATCATCGGCGTCATCGGCACCCTGGCTGGAGCGACGACGGGCGCCGTCGTCGCCTACCTGCTCGACCGATATCGCGTCATTGCCATTCCGAGCGACGTGTACCAGGTGACCTACCTGCCGTTCAAGGTGCTGCCGTGGGATCTCGGCGTGGTCGTCGTGGGCGCCGTCCTGGTCTGCTTTGTCGCGACGCTCTACCCGTCGCGTCAGGCGGCGCGGCTCGACCCGGCCCAGGCGCTCCGCTACGAGTAGCCCGATGTCGTTTGTCACCGCGTCTGGACTGTCCAAGTCGTATCCGGTTGCCGGACGGAGCCTGCACGTGCTGACGGACCTGTCGCTACAGGTGGAGCAGGGCCAGATGGTCGCCATCATGGGCGCGTCCGGTGTCGGGAAGAGCACGCTGCTGCACTTGCTCGGAGGGTTGGACCGGCCCGACGCCGGCACGATCCAGGTGGGGGACCACACCGTGACCGGGATGCCCGATGCCGACCTCGTGGCCTTCCGCAATCGCTCGGTGGGATTCGTGTTCCAGTTCCATCACCTGCTGCCGGAATTCTCGGCACTCGAGAACGCCGAGATGCCGCTGCGCATCGCCCGCATTGCGCCCGCCGAGTCGCGGCCGCGCGCGGCGGCCTTGCTGGCGCGCGTCGGGCTGACTGACCGCGCCGATCATCGTCCCGGCATGTTGTCGGGCGGGGAGCAACAGCGCGTGGCCGTCGCCCGGGCCCTCGTCACGCGCCCGGCCCTGCTGCTGGCCGACGAACCGACAGGCGACCTGGACGAAACCACGGCCGATGCCCTGCACGCGTTGCTGCGCGACATGCACCGCGAATTCGGACTGACGGCCATCCTGGCCACGCACAACCCCCGGTTGGCGGAACAGTGCGATCGCATTCTGCGGCTCGAGGGCGGGCGGCTGACCGAACGGTCCTGAGGTGGCGCGCCTCGCCCGACCCACTTGGCCGCGCACTCGGGCCGGGTCGATCGCGCTCACGTCGGAGCGGAGGTCGCCGGGCTGCCGCCCGGCCCTGGGTATCAGTCTCGCAAGCGGGTGTTGAAGAAATCGATCGTCCGCTGCCACGCCAGCTTGGCTGCGGCCGCATCGTAGCGCGGCGTCGTGTCGTTGTTGAAGCCGTGCTGCGTGCCAGGGTAGAGATGCCGTTCGTAGCGGACGCCGGCTGACTTCAGAGCCGCCTCGTATTCCGGCCAGCTGGCGTTGATGCGCTCGTCCACAGCCGCGGACTGAATCAGCAGTGCCGCCTTGATCTTCGGCACGTCCGCCGTCGCGGGAGAACTGCCGTAGAACACCACGCCCGCAGCCAGATCCGGCAGCTGCGTGGCCAGGAAATTGACCACGCCGCCGCCGTAGCAGAAGCCCACGGCACCGTACCGGCCGCTGCATTCGGGCCGCGCCTTGAGCCAGGCCGCGCCGGCGATGAAGTCTTCACGCGTCTTGACCTGATCGAGCTTCGGGAACAGCTCGCGCGCCTTATCTTCGTCGCCGGGATAGCCCCCCAGCGGGAACAGAGCGTCGGGCGCGAAGGCCACGAAGTTGTCGAGTGCCAGGCGGCGCGCGATGTCTTCGATGTGCGGGTTGAGGCCGCGGTTCTCGTGGATGACGAGCACGCCGGGCAGCCTGCCCGGTAGCGTGGCCGGCCGCGCGAAGTACCCACGCATCGTGCCGGATCCCTTCGGCGAGGGATATTCGACGTGCTCGGCCTTGATCCGCCCGTCATCGGGCTTGATCACCTGGGCTTCAGCGAACTTCGGACTGAGCTGCTCGAGCAGCATCGCCGCCGTCACACCTCCGACCGCGAACTTGGCCGCCTTGTCGAGAAAACCGCGGCGATCGAGCGCGCCGTGGACGTAGGCGTCGAACAGGATCAGGAGTTCCTGATCGAAGTCGTGAGCGGTCTTGCGTTCCATGGCCATCCTCCTCCAGAGCGCCGAGCATACGCGTGATGCCCGCCCTTCGCCAAGCCCGCGCGAGCCTTACGACTCCCGGCTCAGGTGGGCGAGCGCGAAGACCACGTCGCCGAGGGCCGAGTAGTCCTCCTCACCTCGCCCTGCAGCCATCTGCGCATGCACCAGTTCGGTGACGACCGACGAGGCCAGCGCCGGCACGCCGGCTTCGGCCAGGGCGGCCCGCGCGATGCCGAGGTCCTTGTTGAAGAGCTTGGCCTTGAACCCGGGCTTGTAGTTGCCGGCGATCATCCGTTCGCCGTGGACCTCGAGCACGCGGCTCTGGGCGAAGCCGCCGAGCAGCGCGGCCCGCACCTTCATCGGGTCCACGCCGCTCTTCCGTGCCAGCGCGATGGCCTCGGCCACCACCGCCATGGTTCCGCCGAGAACAATCTGATTGCAGGCCTTGCAGATCTGGCCGGCGCCCGAGGCGCCGACGTGGACGATCTTCTCGGGCTTGCCCATCGCCGACAGAATGGGCGTGACCTCGGCCAGCGCGGAGGCGTCGCCACCCACCATGAACGTGAGGGTGCCGTCGATGGCGCCGATCTCGCCGCCGCTCACCGGCGCGTCGAGCAGCGCGACGCCCCGCTCGGCCGCGGCGGCCGCCAGGCGCCGGGCCGTCGCGGGGGCAATGGTCGAGGAGTCCACGATGATGGCGCCCGGCTGCATGGCGGAGAAGACGCCGTCGGGCCCTTCGAGCACGCTGGCCACGTCCGGACCGTCCGGCAGGATGGTGATGATGACCCGAGCCTGGCGCGCCACGTCGGCGGGCGAGACGGCAGCAGTGGCGCCCGCGGCCACCAGCGCGTCCACGGGTCCGCGGCTTCGACTGTGCGCGACGACAGCGAAGTTGTGCTTGCGGAGGTTGAGGGCCATGGGCTTGCCCATGAGGCCGAGGCCGATGAAACCGACGGTTGGCATGGGGAGACACTACAGGGAACAGGCGTCGAGTGCCAAGTGCCAGGGGGGCCTGGACGCCGCGGGACTCGACAGCGATTCAAGGCGCTCGTGCAGGGCGCCGTACCGAGGGCCGGCGAGAACTGATGAGCTGCGATCCAATTGTCCGAAGTCCAGATGTTTCTTGGACTTACGGCATCTTCTCGCATCGGGGGGCGGGCTGGGTGCCGTATAATGACAGCAAAGGGGGCTGCAGCGTCGGATGTTCGAGCGTTATACGGAACGAGCACGGCGGGTGCTGTTCTTCGCCCGCTACGAGGCGAGCCAGCTCGGGAGCATCTCCATTGAGACCGAGCATCTGCTGCTCGGCCTGATCCGCGAAGGCAAGGGCCTGACGAGTCGGATCTTCGCGCGGTCGCATTTGTCCCTCGAAGCCATTCGCAAGGACATCGAAGGTCGCACGGTCTTCCGCGAGAAGGTGTCGACGTCGGTCGAGATCCCCTTCAGCGCCGAGACCAAGCGCGTGCTGCAGTACGCGGCCGAAGAAGCGGACCGGCTGCTGCACAACTACATCGGCACCGAGCACCTGCTGCTCGGCATCCTGCGCGAAGAGCGCTCGGTGGCGGCCACCATCCTGATGGAAAAGGGGATGCGGCTGCACCAGGTGCGCGAAGACATCGTGCAGCTGCTCAACGAGAAGACCACGCTGACGCGCGTCAAGGAAACGCCGCTCCTGGCCGAGTTCTCGCGCGACCTCACCGAGGCCGCGATGAAGAACCAGCTCGACCCGCTGGTCGGCCGCCGCTACGAGCTCGAGCGCGTGCAGCAGGTGCTCTGCCGCCGCACGAAGAACAACGCGGTGCTGATTGGCGAGCCGGGCGTCGGCAAGACGGCCATCGTTGAGGGGCTGGCCCAGAAGATCGTCTACGGCGACGTGCCGCACTTCCTGGCCGACAAGCGCTTGCTGGCGCTCGACATCTCGCTGATTGTCGCGGGCACGAAATACCGGGGGCAGTTCGAGGAGCGCCTCAAAGCCATCATGAAGGAGCTCACCGAGAACCCGAACATCATCGTGTTCATCGACGAGCTCCACACGCTGGTCGGCGCCGGGTCCGCCGAAGGGTCGCTCGACGCGGCCAATATCCTCAAGCCCGCGCTCTCGCGCGGGGAGATTCGCTGCATCGGCGCTACGACCCCGTCCGAGTACAGGAAATACATCGAAAAGGACCGCTCGCTCGAGCGCCGCTTCCAGGCCATCAAGGTGGACCCGCCTTCCGAGGTCGAAACCACCGAGATCCTGATGGGCATCAAGGATCGCTACGAGCAGTTTCACCACGTCGAGTACACGCCCGAAGCCATCGAGGCCGCCGTCTACCAGTCGAGTCGGTACATCACCGATCGCTTTCTGCCGGACAAGGCCATCGATCTGGTGGACGAGGCGGGCGCCCGCGCCAAGCTGCGCGAGGCCGGCTACAGCGAGGAGTTCGGCGAGATCAACAAGAGCATCCGCGTGGCCGTCGAGCAGATGGAGCACGCCGTATCGGCCAAGGAGTTCGACAAGGCGCAGTTCTACCGCGAGCAGGAGCAGAACGCGCGCGAGAACCTGCAGCTGGTACGCGAGAAATTCGACGTGCGCTCGAATTCACGCCGCGTGGTCGTGTCCCGTGCCGACATCGACGAAGTGGTCTCCAAGTGGACCGGCGTGCCGCTCTCGTCAATCAACCAGGACGAGGGCGACAAACTGCTCCGCATGGAACTCGATCTGCATCGTCGCGTGGTGAGCCAGGATCGCGCTATTTCGGCCGTGTCGCGGGCGATTCGGCGGTCGCGGGCCGGGCTCAAGAATCCGAGCCGTCCGGTCGGCAGCTTCATGTTCCTGGGGCCGACCGGCGTGGGCAAGACCGAGCTGGCGCGGGCGCTCGCGCATTTTCTGTTCGGCAGCGAGCACGCGCTCATCCGCTTCGACATGTCCGAGTACATGGAAAAGCACTCGGTGTCGAAGCTCATCGGATCGCCGCCGGGCTATGTGGGCCATGAAGAGGGCGGCCAGCTCACCGAGAAGGTGAAGCGCAACCCGTACTCGGTGGTGCTCCTCGACGAGATCGAAAAGGCCCACCCCGACATCTTCAATATCCTGCTGCAGGTGTTCGAGGACGGGCACCTCACCGACGGTCTCGGGAACCGCGTCAATTTCAAGAACGCGATTCTCATCATGACCTCCAACATCGGTGCGCGCTTCATCCAGAAGAGGGCGTCGATGGGGTTCCAGGCCGAGCTGGGTGATCAGCAGAAGGGTGTCGAGGAGATGGTGCTCGGCGAGGTCAAGCGGACCTTCAATCCCGAGTTCATCAACCGCGTGGACGAGCTCATCGTCTTCGAGGCGCTCAGCGACGACGAGTTGCGAAAGGTTCTGGGCCTGCTGGTCGATCAGCTGAACGTCAACCTCGTGGACCGCCGCTTGAAGGTGATTCTGGCCCCGGAAGTGAGCGACTGGATTATCGACGCCACCTGCAAGGATCGGTCGTACGGCGCGAGGCCTCTACGGCGCGCCATTCAGCGGTTCGTCGAGGATCCGCTGGCCGAGGAACTCATCCGTGGCCACCTCCAAGGCGGAGAGATCGAAGTGTATCTGGACGCCGGGCAACTGGCCTACCGGCCGGCCGGAGCCCCGGTGGCCGCCGGCCGCCGGCTCTCGGCCAACGTCTGACATGGCAGTTCAAGTGGTGTCGCGCCAACGCCCGATAGGTGTGTACGTGCGGTTTTGTGTGACGAGTCTGGCCCTGTGGGCCTTCAGTGTCGTCTCCGCGGGGGCCCAGCCGGCCGCCCAATCGCCGTCGGCGGCTGTGGCCGTCCAGGCGCCGGCGGCCCAGGCCGCGCCCATCCAGCAGCCTCCGGACGGCTCCGGCCCGGTGGTCCGCTCGCTCGAGCTGCGCTTCCATCCCGTCAACGAGTCGCTGATCGAGCCGCAGACCTACCTCTACTACATCCAGACCCAGGCCAGCCGGCCCAGTGACGGAGTCTGGGTGCCGTACTCCGACGACACCGAGAAAGTGGTGCTCGACGACTTCAAGCGGCTGTGGGGCACGAGCTTCCTCGACAACCTGTGGATCGAGGTGAACGACGACCCGTACGCCAACGGCGTCGTCGGCAAGCGCATCGTCTACAACATGGAAGAGCGGCCCCGCGTGAAGATCGTCGACTACACGGGGTCCGACAAGGTCGAGCGCACCAAGGTCGACGAGAAGATGAAGGAGGCGGGCGTGTCGCTCCGCCTCGACTCGTTCCTCGACGAAGGTGTCGTCCGGCGGGTGAAGGGTATCGTCCAGGGGCTGATGGCCGAGAAGGGCTATCAGTTCGCCGAGATCACCTCGTCGGTCGAGCCGCTGCCCGGCGGTCCGAAGCTGGTCAAGGTTGTCTTCAACGTGGAGGAGGGCCCGCAGGTCAAGATTCGGTCGATCGACTTCGTCGGCAACACGGCCATCGGCGACGGGACGCTGAAGCGGCAGATGGACGCCACGAAGGAGCACTGGTTCCTGTCGTGGATCACGGGCCGTGGCAAGTATCAGGAAGCCAAGTTCGACGAGGACGCCGACAAGATCATCGAGTTCTATCGCAATCGCGGCTACGTGCAGGCGCGTGTCGGGCAGCCCGAGCTCAAGGTGCTGGAAGACAGTGCCGACAAGGAGACGCGCTGGGTGCAGCTGGCCGTTCCCATCGACGAAGGCTCCCGGTTCAAGGTCGGGTCCCTCGAATTCGACGGGAACAACGTCGTCAAGAGCGAGTTCCTGCGTCCCTATTTCAAGCTGGAGGAAGGCGACTGGTACAGTGAGAAGCGCATTCGCGACGGCCTGATCAAGGCGCGGGAACTCTACGGCGCGGGTGGCTACTTCGAGTTCACGGGCTACCCGGACCTCGACTTCAAGGCCGCGGCTGAAGGGCCCATCGCCGGCCCGGCAGAGCCGACGGTGGACGTGAAGATGAGGCTGACCGAGGGGGACCAGTACTTCGTGCATCGCATCACGTTCACGGGCAACACGACGACGCGCGACAACGTGATTCGACGCGAGATGCGCCTCCTGGAAGGGAACACCTTCAACACCGAGGCGCTCAAGTTCAGCGTGCGCCGGCTGAACCAGCTCGGGTACTTCAAGAACATCGAGGAGCAGGGGAGCGACGCCGTCGACGTCCAGAAGACGCCCAACGCCAAGAGCGAAGTGGACGTCACCCTCAAGCTGGAAGAGCAGAACCGCAACCAGCTCACCTTCGGCGCCGGCGTGTCGCAGTTCGAGGGATTTTTCGGACAGATTTCGTTCCAGACGGGGAACTTCCTGGGGCGCGGCGAGTCGCTGACCGTCTCGGCTCAGGTCGGGTCGCGCGCCGAGAACTACCAGCTCGCCTTCACCGAACCGTTTCTCTTCGACCGCGCCATCACGGGCGGCTTCGACGTCTTCAAGCGAACGTTGCGCTACATCGATCAGTTCACGCAGGAGTCGACCGCCGGCAATCTCTCGACCGGCTTCCCCCTGGCCAACTTCTCGCGGATGTTCTTCACCTACAGCTACGAGCGGGTCCGGGTCACCGAGCTCAATCCCCTGTACAGCAATCCGGCCATCATCGCCCAGAACCCATTTCTGGCCGACTCGCTCCTGCTCGGGGCCGGCGGGCGCCGTACGATCAGCAAGGTCGTGCCCAGTTTCGTGCACAACACCATCGACAATCCGATCTTCCCGAACCGGGGGCGTCGGGTGACGGGGAGTTTCGACGTGGCGGGCGTGGGCGGCGACACCTTCTTCGTGAAGCCCCGGTTCGAGGCCGTGCAGATGTGGCAGCAGTCGCGCCGCACGACCCTGGGCCTGCGCGGCCAGGTCGAGTACATCCGTCCGTACGGCAGCACCGAAACGCTGCCGCTCTTCGAAACGCTGTTCCTCGGCGGCGAGTACAGCGTGCGCGGCTACGACATCCGATCGATTGGGCCGCGCGACCTGCAGACCGGCCTCGTGCTCGGCGGCGACAAGAGCCTGCTGTTCAACGCGGAATACATGATCTCGATTGCCGGTCCCGTGCGGCTCATCCTGTTCTACGACGCAGGACAGGTGCGCGTGCGAGGCCAGCCGTTCGCCTTCAAGGAGGACGTCACCCAGGTCGTACCGCCGCCGTTGCCGCTGCTGGTCGATCCCTTCGCGAGCGGAATTCTCACCGCCCCGGACGCCCCGGGGTCGACGACCGAGGTGATTGGCCGGCGCAGTGCCTTCAAGACGTCGACCGGCGCCGAAATTCGGTTCTTCATGCCGGTGCTGAATGTGCCGTTCCGGCTGATCTTCGCGTTCAACCCGCAGCGTGGCGGAATCTACACCAACAGCCTGCAGCCGGCCAAGTCGTTCCAGTTCCGGTTTGCGGTCGGGTCGACCTTCTAGGTCGCGCGCTCAGGGGTGAACGACGCTGATTTCGTAGTTGGTGGGCTCGGTGAAGCGGCCGACGTCATAGGCGCGGACGCACAATTGGCCGGCCTGCGTCACGTTGCCGTAGATCACCGCGGTCTGAACCGCAGTGTCGTTGGCGATGATGACGGCGCAGCCGGTCCCGTTCCACGTGCCGAGGGCAAGACCCATCACGATCGTGTCGTCGGGGCCGACCGCGGCCAGGGTGGCGGACACACTGCCCGATGCCGAACTCGAGAAGGTGTGGGTCGCGGCGCCGTTGGGCGTCAGCGTTCCGCTGAACGTTTCGGTGATGGGGTCGGGTGTGGGGGTGGTCGGAATGGTGACAGAGTCGTTGCCGCAGGCCGAGGTGACGGCGAGGGCCAGCGCGAACGACACCGAGCGGACGAGCAAACGGAACATGGAAGTAGTATAGGATGCCGGGTTGGTCATTGCATATGAAAGGACGTATCGGAATGAAAGGCTTTGCCGTAATCGGCACGATTTCCCTGATGGTCGCCTCGCCCGCGTTCGCGCAGACGCCGGCCGCCCCGGCCGCACCCGCACCCGCCTCCGCCCCGGCGCCCGCGCCGCCGCGCCCCTTCCCCGAAGGTTCGAAGGTGGCCTACGTCGTTCTGCAGCGGATCGCGAATGAGTCTGCCCAGGGCAGGACGGCGACCGGCCGAATTCAGGCCGTTCAACAGGCCAAGGCCGCCGATCTGGCCGAGAAGAACAAGCAGCTCCAGAGCTTTCAGGCGAAGCTCGAAAAGGAGGCCAGCGTGCTGAGCAGCACGGCGGCCGGCGAGCTCCAGAAACAGGTCGAGCGCCTGCAGGTCGATATCCAGCGGGCCACTCAGGACGCGCAGGCCGAGGTGCAGGAACTCCAGCAGCAGCTCCAGCAGGAGTTCCAGCAGCAGCTCGAGCCCGTCCTGCAGGAACTCGGCCGCGAGAAGAACCTCCACTTCATCTTCAACGGTCCCGACGCCGGGCTGGTGTGGGCCGACGCGGCTCTCGACATCTCTGACGATGTCATCAAGAAGCTCGACGCCGCCAAGCCGGCTGCCGGGAACAAGCCGCCGGTGCAGTGAGCGCCGGCAT
>Ga0073904_10000686_pt1 | contig 24473 bp, 22 predicted proteins | sample KloWWTrecipitate_FD_66668 | JGI IMG/M metagenome (GOLD analysis project Ga0073904, IMG submission 66668) | Active sludge microbial communities from Klosterneuburg, Austria, studying microevolution and ecology of nitrifiers - Klosterneuburg... | ecosystem: Engineered > WWTP > Aerobic digester >... | reverse complement strand
TTTTTGAGCCATCCATCATCCGTTATCCGCTTCCTCGCACCTAATCTAATTTTTCTCCAAAACCTTGTCAGGCTATATTGACATCATGTAGCCGTTTGGCTACAATCAAATCGTGATTGAAATTCGGAAAACAGTTCTGTTTGCCAAATGGTTGGATGGCTTGCGCGATCTGCAAGCAAGAGCGCGTATTCAGGCAAGAATCCAACGGCTGGCAGGGGGAAATCTGGGGGATGTGGAGCCTGTTGGCGAAGGCGTATCCGAATTACGAATCAATTATGGGCCTGGTTACCGCGTCTATTTCAAACAGGCCAATCACGAGTTGATTATCTTGTTGGCTGGCGGCGATAAAAAATCCCAGTCAAAGGATATAAAAACCGCATTGCGTCTTGCGCGCAATCTTTAAGGAGAAAAGTGCATGGCTAAAACACAAACAACGCGCTATGATGTTGCAGAACATCTGAGGACACCTGAGGAAATGGCAGCCTACCTTGAGGCAAGTATTGAAGAAGCAAATGGCGATGCCGCTTTTATTGCCAAAGCCCTGGGCGATATTGCCCGCGCCAAAGGCATGGCGCAGGTTGCGCAAGATGCAGGTTTATCGCGAGAAAGCCTGTACAAGGCCCTTTCTGGTGAGCGCGTTCCCGGATTTGACACCATCCTCAAAGTTGTGAGCGCGCTGGGGCTTAAACTACACGCTGAGGCCAACATTTAATCAAGCAATTCAAGAAACAAACTTGCTCATTCAACACGCATTCAGAACATGATTCAGAACTCACTGGCAAAACTTTTTAATCATCAGGCGCTCACGGCGGCAGAGGCCGAGCAGAGCATGAACCAAATCATGACCGGCGACGCCACGCAGGCGCAAATTGGCGCGTATCTGGCGGCGCTGCGCATGAAAGGCGAGGCCGCCGAGGAAATCGCGGGGAGTATGCGGGCACTGCGAGCGCACGTCTCGCGGGTTCCCCTCAGCCCCGGTATTGCAAACAAAGCCATTGATGTGGTTGGCACGGGCGGCGACCGCTCCAACACGTTCAACATCAGCACCACCAGCGCGTTTGTGGTGGCTGGCGCGGGCGTGCCGGTGGCAAAACATGGCAACCGCGCGGCCTCATCGCAAAGCGGCAGCGCCGATGTGCTGAACGCGCTGGGCGTGAAGGTGGACATGCCACCAGAAACGGTGGGGAAATGCGTGGAGGAGATCGGGATTGGGTTTATGTTTGCGCCCACCCACCACCCCGCGATGAAACACGCCGCCGGGCCGCGCCGCGAGCTGGGCCAGCGCACCATTTTTAACATCATTGGCCCGCCCACCAACCCGGCTTTTGTGCGCCATCATTTGCTGGGTGTGTGGGATAAAGCCTATGTGCGCATTTTGGCCGATGTGCTGGTGCAACTGGATGAGCTTCATGCGCTGGTGGTGAATGGCTCTGCGCCGGGCGTGGCCGGGATTGACGAGCTGACCACCGCCGGGCCAAACGCCATCGCCGAGGTGCGCGGCGGCGAAATTCGCGAATACACGCTGGATGCGCAGGAATTTGGGTTTGCCCGCGCCGTGCTAGATGACCTGGGCGGTGGAACGCCCGACTTTAACGCGTCCATCACCCGCAGCATTTTGGAGAACAAAGCCACCCCCGCGCGGATGGACGTGGTGCTGCTCAACGCGGGCGCGGCGCTATATGCCGCAGATGCCGCCGCCAGCATTGCGGATGGTATCGCCAAAGCGCAGGAATCCATCACCAGCGGCAGCGCGTTGGATAAGCTGGAAAAACTAATCGCGTTTGGGAAGGCGTAAGGCAAATGACCTTGCCGCCTTGATAAAAATTTTACTTTTTCTCTTAGCTTGAATTTACGCAAAAATATATCAAATAACCGAAAGGATATCCGTCATTCCTGCGTGCGCGGGAATGACGATCTTGATTTGCGCCTTTGCGTGGGATTTTTATAAATCACTCAGCAACTTGCGCTGGGTTACGGGGCGCAGCCCAGCGCATCTACAACTTGCCGCGCCGCGCCTTTGGTCAGCGCCGGTTCGTGCACAATCCACGCATCACCCGCCGCGTCAATGTGATGCGCCACAAACACATAGCGCGGCACGCTGGCCGAGTCGTCAATATTCAGCCGCACACACCAAATTTCTTTTGGCGGGTATGGGATGGCTCTGCCGCCGGGGGTTGGCCTGCCGCGGGTGGTTCGCATCACAGCCGTCACGGCAAACACATTGCTGTCCGAGGCATACGAGGCCGCGCTCATCTCCTTAACAAACGCATCGGGCTTGCGGGCGCGCGAAATTTGTTCCACCTGCAAGACCACGCGGGCGCGGTTGAACTGAAACTGCGAGTAGGCATCGAGCGCGGTTTGCATGGGCGCGACACCGCCGGGGCCAACGGCAAAAGCCGAGCCTACCGCCAGCGCCATCACCACGGCTGCAAAAGCAACGGAGATGGAAATTATTTTGCGCATGATAGTTGTCAGTTAACGCAATTTACGCAAATATACCCAATAGTCATCTTACTCCTACAGGCGGTTCTCTTGTGTCTTTTGGATTGATGATCCTAGATGATTTTCCCAATTCTGGTATATATTCATTAGGCAAACCTAATCCTGCGACAGGCAGAATTTATTCAAACTATCTATACTCTGCAATGATTTATGCCGTTATTTGCTGCACTTCGATAGCGAAAAATATGCGTGTCTATATTAATCGAAATTCTGGATCCGCAGGCATAAGACTTGGACGACCAATTGTATTGGCTGGAGGCATCTCTTGGTTCGAATGTCAATAAAAGACACGTTAAGGTTGTTGGGAATACTTGGGGTAGCACTATTGTTAATCCATATTTTGTCTTACCCAAGTGCTTCTCAGTCTAAATCACAACTTGATAATTGTGAGGCCATTAGCTGTGTACACATACCCTTCATAACATCGTACTATCCTCCCCCGCTTGAAATAGGAGAAGTTACACAACAACCTCATTTTCAACCAAATTACAGTTACTTTTTAGGGCAATTCAACGCCAACAGTTTGTCAACTGTATATAGCGTTACATTTGATATTAGTACCTATAATAAACTTAGTGGCGCATTAATTTCAAGCGAAATATATACTCCTCTTCTTCCAGCTACACTACCAGAGCAAGGTAATTGGTTTACTGGTTTCATAGAATATAATGATATAGGCACGCCTTATGTATTTGATGTAAAAATAAAATCTTTTAGCATGGCATCGGATGTTGTCTTTACCGATATTACTCCATTAGTCACATTTTCTCCCCCCCTTACAGTTAACTCAATTTCACATACAGGATATATATTTAACGCGGGGCAAACAACAATTGCAGAGCCAATAATTGTTCTGCAAGGTTATCTGTATAGTATTTATTACAAATCCTTGGCACTACATGGTTCTATTAAACCGGGAGAAACGATAAGCTTTGTAATATACGATGATTGGACTTACGGCGGAGGATATCATGCCCCTCAGTTTCTAGGTGCTCAGGCAATAATTTCTCCATAATTAATTGTCATAAAAAGAGGGCCGGTCAATGAGGGGATTGAGCAAAAGAAAAGAGGAGATGGGGCATTTAGGGTAACGGCGGCGACGGAGTTGGCGAGGGTCTTTCTATCCTATTGCATACTGTGCACGTGTATTTCCGTGTCCCGCTTGCGCTTCGCCCATATCTCATCATCTCTCTTTTACACATTTTGCACTTCGTCCCTTCATTTCTCATTGACCGCTCTTTACCTCAAATGAGTCGGCACATGTTAGAATCTTTAAGAGCACATTTTGCTCACAAAATCATCCATATAAACTGACCACGACGTCAAATAAAACATCATGTCCGATTATCTTGTAAGAGGAACCCTTGCCGAAGTTGACCCAGCCGTTGCCGAACTCATTGAGCATGAGCACGCGCGTCAATTTTCCAAGCTGATCTTCATTGCCAGCGAATCCACCGCGCCAAGCGCCATCCGCGAGGCAGAGGGCAGCATTTTCCGCAACCTGTATGCCGAGGGCTACCCGCACGAATCTATGCGCACCCAGACCGAGGCGCAGATTTTGGATTACGACTACCAGTTGCCCTTTTACCGCCGCAATGGCGACCGCCGTTATTACAAAGGCGTGGAATATTGCAACGTGGTGGAAGCTCTGGCTCAGCGGCGCGGCGCCGAGGCTTTTTGCCCGCCCGGCATGACCCCCGACCAGCTTTATGTGAATGTTCAGCCGCTGTCTGGCGCGGCGGGCAACACCGCCGTTTATGAGGCGCTGGCCCAGCCCGGCGAGACCGTGTTATCGCTTGATCTTTTGCACGGCGGTCACCTCTCGCACGGCAGCCCGGTCAACATCACCGGCCATCGCCAAAAAGTTGTGCATTATCACGTCAATCAAGAGACGGAGCTGCTGGATTACGAGGAAATTTATGAGCTGGCCCAGCGCGAAAAGCCGCGCATGATCATCGCCGGATACACCTCGTATCCCTGGGCGCCGGACTTTAAGAAATTCCGCGAGATCGCCGACTCGGTGGGCGCATATTTGCTGGCAGACATTGCCCACACGGCGGGTCTGGCCGTTGCGGGGGCCTACCCCAACCCGGTCGGCATCGCGCATGTCACCTCGTTCACCACCCACAAAACGCTGGCTGGCCCGCGCGGGGCGTGCATCATCACCACCGACCCGGAAATTGCCAAAAAGATTGACCGCGCGGTGTTCCCCGGTTTGCAGGGCGGCCCGCATGTGATGAAGATCGCGGCGATGGCGACCATGTTCAAAATTGCGATGACGCCGCAATTCAAAGAGATGCAGTTCCAAACGGTGAAGAACGCGCAGGCCATGGCCAAGGGCTTTACCGATAACGGCGTGCGGGTGGTGCATGGCGGCACGAACACGCACATGCTTTTGATTGACTGCAAATCCATCGCCCAGCACAACGGGGTTCCGCTGATGGGTAATGTGTCGTCGCGGATTCTGGACATGGCCGATATTGTGTGCAACCGCAACACCATCCCCGGCGACCCGGATGCGAGCAAGCCAAGCGCCCTGCGTTTTGGCGTGCCGTGGGTCACCCAGCGCGGGCTGAAGGAAGCCGATTTGACCGAGGTGGCGAGCGTGATCGCCATGGTGCTCAAGAGCGCCAAGCCGTATATGATCCAGATGAAAAAATCGCAGGCGTACACCGCCCGCGTGGATTACGACGCGCTGATGGAAGGCGTGCGCCGCATCTCCAAGCTCACAGCCAAGGCCGGTGTGGATGCCAGAGTGACGCCGGATGTCTACCCGCATGTGTGGCACATGGTAGATAGCAAGGTGGGCGCGGCCGCAGGCAAGGCGCAAATCACAATCAGCGGCAAGGCCGCCGCAGATTACCTGGCAGTGGTGCTGGGCGCGGATGTATCTGCGCTGGAGGCCGGGGCCAGCATGGAATGCAAAGTTCTTGGCAAGAACCGCGTTCCCATTTGCGAGGCCAGCGTGACCAAAAATGGCGAGGGCTACAAACTGGCTGTACCCCGCGCAAACGCCATCCACGTTTTGCAGTGGCTGCGCGCCCTTAGCGATGGCTACGTGATTTTTGACGAAAATGACCTGACCCTGAATATGCCTGGGCCAGTGGCCGTAAAAGCCTAAAGTGAGGAGCGTGAAGGGTAAACAGGAAAATTTTTACCCTTCACGCTTCTCCTTTTTAGGGGTATGATTTTAGAAATTATGCAACGCGCGGAGAAACGTATCCCTCACATCGTAATCAGCCGGCTGCCAGTATATTTGCGGGCCTTGCGGCTGATGGAAACGCAGGGCAAGCCATACACCTCATCGCAGGAATTAGCTGCCTGGCTGGGCTGCACCCCTGCCCAAATACGCAAAGACCTGTCTCATTTTGGCGAGTTTGGCAAACAAGGCACGGGCTACTCGGTAAACGGGCTGCAAAAACACCTGCGTAACATTCTTCACCTAAACAGCGAGTGGCCGGTAATTGTGGTGGGCACAGGCCACATCGGCAGCGCCATTGCCAATTACACCGGTTTTGCGGAACGCGGCTTCCGGGTGGTGGCTGTGTTTGATAACGACCCAATCAAAATTGGCTCGCAAGTGGGCCAATTTGTTGTGCGCGATGTGGCCGAGGTTGCCGCGTTTGTGAACGAACAACCCATCCGCCACGCCATGTTATCTGTGCCCGCAGACGCGGCTCAAAGCGTGGCCGATCTGCTGATTAAAAACGGCATCAACGCCATCCTCAATTACGCGCCAGTTCACCTGACCTGCCCGCCCAGCGTGCAGGTGGAATACATTGACCCCGTGCTGCATCTTCAAGTGATGACGTATAGCGTGGGGTGAGCAAGACCTGCGGCCAAGCGAAGCAGTGTTAGTTTTTGTGGCTAGATGCTTGGTAGACAACTTTGAAGCATTCGCACACAACAAGCATATCCTCGCCGAACTCGCGCCCTGCCCGCGCGCATTCGCGGCCAAAGTAGCGGCGATGCCCGTCTTGCCAAAATGAAAGCGAGCCATCGCCTTCGCCCTCAATTGCGGCAAATTCCGCCGTAACGTTGCGAAACGCCACAATATCCGCCGATTCGGTCTCAATGACACACAACGGCAACCCCGCCCAGTTGGTAACAATGCTCAGGTCGCCGGGGCGTGGTGGCAATTTTTCATCATTTTGGTATGACCACAATGCGCCCGTGGTGGCTCGCTTCACCCCGCTTAAAACCAAATCTGCCAGTTCAGTAGCAAGTTCTTCGCTATCGCCAAAGCAAAAAGCTTCGTAGAACCGCGCTTCATTCACATTTGGATTTGCCGCAACAAACTTGGCCCAAAACTCCGCCAAATGCGGCGGAATGGAAACTTGCATGGTCAAGATTGCTGATAGACGTGCGCGGTGCGCAGGGCAATCTCCTCGCCAAACATCGGCCCCATCACCTGCATGCCAATGGGCAGCCCGGCGCTGTCTTTGCCGCACGGCACGCACACCGCGCAATTGCCCGCCAGGTTTAGCGAGAGCGTGAACACATCGGCCAAATACATTTGAATCGGGTCATCGGCTTTCTCGCCAATTTTGAAGGCGGTGGTGGGCGATACTGGCGCCACAATCACATCCACCTGCTCAAACGCCCGCTCAAAATCCTGTTTTATCAACGTGCGCACTTTTTGGGCGCGGATGTAATACGCATCGTAATACCCCGCGCTCAGGGCGTATGTGCCCAGCATGATGCGCCGTTTAACCTCGCTGCCAAAGCCCGCGCCGCGCGTTTGGCGGTAGGTGTCAATCAAATCCGCGCCGGTCACGCGCAGGCCATATTTCACGCCGTCAAACCGCGCCAGGTTGGCGCTGGCCTCGCACGGGGCGATGATGTAATACACCGGCAAACTGAGCGCGGTGTTTGGCAAGCTGATATCTTTGACCACCGCGCCCAGCCGCTCCAATTGCGCAATGCCCTCGCGCACGGCGGCGGCCACCTCGGCCTGCATCCCATCAATAAAATATTCTTTGGGCACGCCCACCCGCAAGCCTTTCAAAGGCAAGCGCGGGTCGGCGGATGGGGCATTGAGCGCGGCCACGTAATTTGGCACGGGCAGGGTTACGCTGGTTGAGTCTTTCTCGTCCGCGCCCGCCATCACGCCATCCAAAATCGCCAGATCGCGCACATCTTTTGCCAGCGCGCCCACCGAATCCAACGATGAGCCATACGCGATGAGGCCATTGCGCGAGACGCGCCCGTAGCTGTTTTTAATGCCGCTCACGCCGCACAACGAGGCAGGCTGGCGCACGCTGCCGCCCGTGTCTGTGCCCAGCGCGGCGCAGCACAAATCGGCGGCCACCGCCGCGGCGCTCCCGCCCGATGACCCGCCCGGCACGCGCGTTTCATCGTGCGGGTTGCGGGTTACGCCATACGCGCTGTTCTCTGTGCTAGACCCCATCGCAAACTCATCGGTGTTGGTTTTGCCAAGAAACACCGCGCCAGCCGCGCGCAGCCGCGCCACCGGGGTTGCATCCCAAGTGGGCACAAAGTTCTCCAAAATTTTGCTGCCAGCGGTGGTGCGCAAACCTTTGGTCATCAACACATCTTTCAGGGCGATGGGAACACCCAGCACGGGCGTATCCTCGCCTTTGGCCATGCGCTCATCCGCCGCGGCGGCCATCGCCAAAGCCTGGTTCTCATCCACCGTGATAAACGCATTCAGGCGCGGGTTGTGCTGGCGGATGCGGTCAAGAAAGGCGCGGGCCAGCTCCACCGAGCTAAACTTTTTTTGGCGCAAGCCTTCTCGCGCGGCGTGAATGGTTAACGAACTCATAAAAAATCTGAAGACGGACGGAAGACGGAGGACGATGGCAAACAGCCTTCCATCTTTCTAAATGCGCTATTTCTCCTCAAACGTTCCTTGCACAAAAAAACTTTCGCCATCGGCGCGGGGGGCGTTGGCAAGCACGTCCTCGCGGGGAATCTGGCTGGATGGGGCATCGTCGGGCCGCATCACCCCACGAACAGAAAGCACGCTGGCGGTGGGCGGTATACCTTCTACGTTTACCTTGGAGAGAGCATCGGCATATTCCAGCACGGCAGAAAGCTGCTGGGCGTATTTGGCTTTTTCTTCATCCGTGAGCGCCAGGCGCCCCAACAGGGCAATGCGCTCCACTTCGGCGGGGGTTAGCATGGTAGTGATAGTTGGTAGTGATAGTTATAGTGAGAGTGGACAGCCGCATTCACTATAACTATCCACTATCACCAGCCACTAATTTCCTTCGGGCAGCTCCGCCACCGGGCGGGCGGGCGTCACCTTGGGGGCTTCGAGCATGGGCGGCTCAATATCACCCTGCATGTTGGTCTGGCCGCGCAAATAAGCGCCTTCCATCAAGGTGAGCGAATTCACGCTCAGGTCGCCCCACAACTTGCCGGTCTCCATAATCTCCAGGCGGTTGGCGGTGACATTGCCCTTGAGCGAGCCGGACACAACGATGTTAAACGCCTGCACTTCTGCCACAACTTTGGCGGTTTCAGCAATCACCAGGTTGCCGGTGGTGTGAATCTGGCCGTCAAACTCGCCTTCAATGCGCACACCGCCATCGCTTTGCAGCAAACCGCTCATGTGGCAATTCGGCCCAATCACGGTTTCCATCTTCGCCGCAGATGCCGAGCCAACGGGCTGCGGGGCGGCGTAGTTGTTCTGCGGCGCGGCAGGTTTCTGCTGATTTGCAGCGGGTTTTTCTCGTCCAAACATTATTCTTCCACTCCTTGTAATCTGTGATGTATGTTTTTATTTTCCAGAATCCGGCCACATTGAAGGAACCGGCCTGGGTTGACCATCTGGATACACCGGAATCACCAGCGTTTCTCCCGGACGGGCCAGACGCATCTGGACACGCGCATAATACTCAACAAAGGCATCCGTCCTGGCGTACTCCAGTCGCTCCTTTAAGGTTACGACCATTTGTTCTTTATCCTTGACCTGCTGGGTATAGGATGCCGCCTGGGCGCGGGCCGTCTGCTCAAAGCGAATGCGGTCTACCAGCCGCCACATCATGGGCAGCGACATGATAAAAAAAAGCGCGGCGATAAACAACAAGACTTTGGACAACCACGAGGGGTTTTGCCGGTTGGCGGTTGAAGCGCTCATTTTTCAATTACGAATTGTGAATTCGCATCTATCAAAAAGAACGGCGGATCATTCCAGGGGATCCGCCGTGAAGTGCCGAAGCAGGGACTTGAACCCTGATGGGGGAACCCCCACTACGCCCTGAACGTAGCGCGTCTGCCAATTTCGCCACTTCGGCTTACAGCAAGAATTATACACGAACCCGCTGAGCTTGCTTAAAAAAGCGCGTGACCTGCTTTACGCTTAAAGCGAGCGGGGAAGCATGGCAGGCAAGATGACGCGCAAAAGCAAATACGCATCCAGCGCGGCAAAAGCGAGGAGGCCAACAAGCCACAGCCAGCGGCGCAGGCTCTTTGGCGCAAGGGTGTGCCATCCCAGCGAGGCCGCCAGCGCAAACGCCGTGAGCGCCGGAAAAAGATAGCGCCCCTGATGTTGGATGAATTGCAGGTTATACCAGGCGAAGGCAGCAAATGTGAGCGCGGTCAGAAAACCCATCATGCGCAATTGCCAGGTTTGCGCAGGCGAGAGTTTTGCCCGCACCCGCCACACGATGAACAGCGCGGCGCTGAGCGCGGTGAAGACCAAAAAGCCAATGTAAAACTTTTTGTCCAGCACAATACTCATCCAGCCAAATTGCCCCCAAAATGATTGGAACGTGGTTTGCGCCAAACGCGAGAGCAAGCCCGCCGCGCCAAACTGCGCCAGCCACTCTTGGGTGGTGGGTTGGCCCACCACGATGGCATTGTGCGCCTGCAGGCCCATCACATCTGTGCCGCCATACACGGCCAGGTTGCGCAGCCACCATATTGCGCCGATGGCCCCCGCGATGACCGCGAACCGGGCAAGGGACTTCGCCACTTTCGGCAGGTCGGCGCCCGTGTGGGCATAAGCGGCAAAAATGGCGAACGCCCCCACCGGGAAAGCCAGATACGCGGTGGTTTTGGTGAGAAACCCCAGCCCGGTTGTGAGGGCGAGCGCGGTCACCCGCCGCGCATCCGCGCCCGCGCGTATCAGGCGGGCGCTTTGCCAAAGCGCGCACGTGAGCAGGGCCTCGGACAAAGAATCGTTGTTCAACGAGGAGAGCATGTGCAAATGCTGGGGCAAAAGCGCATACAGCGCGGCGGCCAGCGCGGCCACCCAAAGCTGATCGGGGAAAATCTCGGCAATGGCGAGGTAGGCAAAGATCACCCCAAACCCGCCGATGAACAACGAAAACAAACGCAGCGCGGTCAGCCATCCACCCGTGAGCGCAAACACCGGCGCGGCCAGCGCGTAAAACAGCGGGGGCTGGTGGTCTTCGTATTGCAGCGCATCCAGCGGGATGGCGGGCCGGGCGTTTGGCGGGGCGATCTGCGTTTCAATCTCTTTTTGGTTGTAATCCCCCGGCGCGATCACGGGCAGCTGGCCCGCCACAAGCTGGCGGATGTAGTTGTAATGCGCGGGTTCATCTGGGGCTTGCCACGCCGGAATTTGTGTGGCGAACAGCCCGCCCAGCGCAAAATAGGCGGCCAAAATAACGATGAGATGCAATCGGCGCATGGGGATAAGTTTAGACCATGCGCAGAACGCGGGCCAGTTTATTTTTTCCAAATGACCAACGCCGCGCTGCTGGCTGGCAAAATGCCCGTGACCGGATCGTAGGTCGAGAGCAGCGGCTCTGATTGCGCCATGATGCCATCCAACGCCACCGGCGCAACGTCTGGGTTCACTTTGGCGGTGACGGTGTTTTGGCCGAAGTTAAAAATGAGCAGCGCGGTTTCGCCATCTGCCATGCGCCAAAGCGCAAAACAGTTTTGGCCGCCATCGCCCGTCACGTCATTTGGGTTAATCAAGGCAAAATTGCGGGTTTGAAGCGCGGGGTGAGCCGCCCGAGCTTTTGCCAACGCGCGATAAAAGTTGAGCAACGAGGCCGGGTCTTTGTCTTCTTCCTCCACCGAAATGCCATCGTTGGGCGCGTTGTTGCGGTTGGGCGGTTTGAACCAGGTGGTCATGCCCTCGCACACTTCGGTTTTGCACCAGTCCATTGGCTCGCGCCGAAATTCATCGTAAAACGGGCCGCCGCCTTTGCTGCCCTTCATGCCAATTTCTTCGCCGTAATAAATTTCTGGGATGCCGGGCAACAAAAAATTGACCGCCGCCGCCAGCCGTTCTATCGCCGGGTTGCCGTTGGCCTCGCTGGCGATGCGGTTTGTGTCGTGGTTGCTCACAAAGCGCACCAATTGCGCATCGCGCGGGTAAAACCGCTGCATCATCAGCAATGGGCCTTGCAGGAACAAGGCGTAATCTTTGCCGTTCAACGCGCCATCGCCATTTTTGTTAATGTCGCCCACCAAACATAGCTGGAAGGGAAAATCGAACAGCGCGTCAAAGCCATAGCCAAAATATTTGTTCAGCGTCTGCGCGTTCTGATCCCACACCTCACCCAAAATCACGGCATCGGGATGTTTGGCTTTCACTTCGGCGCGCAACTGTTCCCAGAACCGCGCCCCCACGCCCAAGGCGTAATCGCACCGAATGCCATCTGCCCCCAGGCCCAGCCAAAATTGCGCCGCGCTGATGAGATATTCCGCCACCTCCGGGTTATCGGTGTTCCAATCTGGCAAATTTTCTGCGCCAAAAAACGACTCGTATTGCGTATTTGATTGGTCTGTGAAGTGATACCAGCGCGTATATTTTGATTCGGGGTTTTTGTAGGCATCCTTAAAAAAGGGATGGCCGTTGGACGAGTGATTGGCGACGTAATCCACGATCAGGCGCATCCCGCGCTTTTTTATCTCCCCCACTAAAAACTTAAAGTCATCCAGCGTGCCAAGCTGCGGATTGACGTTGAAGTAATCCACCACGTCGTACCCGTGATATGTTGTGCTGGGGTAAAACGGGTTGAGCCAAATCGTGTTCACGCCCAGCGATTGCACGTAATCCAATTTTTGGGCGATACCTCTCAGATCGCCAATGCCATCGCCATTGGAATCGTAAAAACTGCGCGGGAAGATTTGATAGATCACTGCGCCATCAAACCATTTTGGCGTGCCAATTGTTGGTCGCGCATCCGGGGCTGGGTCTGGCACAACGCGCATGGGGTAAGAATAGCACAATGAGCGCAATCCGTTCACCTCTTGACAAATCGCCATTTTTCACTAATATCTTCTGCGTTAGTTAACTGAATAGCAACTCGCTCTTCATGAGCGAACCGCACTCATCCAGAGAGGTGGAGGGACCGGCCCGATGAAACCTCGGCAACCTGACGGATCCGCGAGAAATCGCAGATCGCTAAGGTGCCAACTCCGACAGTTTCCGTTAAAGCGGACAAAGCTGGGAGATGAGAGACGCGTAAGCAGACATGTTTCGCCCTCTCACACAGGCTCGTGCGGGAGGGCGATTTGCTTTCTGGCAAGACGATTGACGATGGACGATAGACGATGGTGTCCATCGTCCATGGTCTATCGTCCATCGTCAAAAGTATCAGGAGCAAAACAAAATCATGTCTGAACACAAATTTCATTTCGATACGCTGGCGTTGCACGCCGGAACCGCGCCAGACCCGGTGACCGGGTCGCGCGCAGTTCCCATCCACCAAACCACTTCTTACCAGTTTAAGAACACCGAACATGCGGCCAATTTGTTTGGGTTGAAGGAGTTTGGCAACATTTACACCCGGCTGATGAACCCCACCAACGATGTGGTGGAGCAGCGGCTGGCCGCGCTGGAAGGCGGCGTGGGCGGGTTGGTGGTGTCATCGGGGCAGGCCGCCGAAACATTTGCCATTCTCAATTTGGCGAAAGCCGGCGATCACATCGTGAGCGGGTCTGGGCTGTATGGCGGCACATACAACTTGTTTAACTACACGCTCAAACGATTTGGCATTGATTGCACTTTTGTTGACCCCGACGACATCGAAGCCTTTCGCAAGGCCATCCGCCCAAACACAAAAGCGATTTATGGCGAGAGCGTGGGCAACCCGCGCCTAAACCTGTTCCCCATTGAGGCGGTGGCAAAGGTGGCGCACGAGAACAGCCTGCCGCTGATCATAGACAACACCTCGGCCACACCGTATCTTCTCCGGCCGATTGAGCACGGGGCGGACATTGTTGTGCACAGCACCACAAAATACATCGGCGGGCACGGCACCAGCCTGGGCGGCGTGATTGTGGACAGCGGAAAATTTGACTGGAGCAAGAGCGCCCGCCACGCCGAATACAACGAACCCGACCCCAGCTATCACGGGCTGGTGTATTCGCAGCTTGGCGCGCCGGCGTATGTCCTTAAGGCGCGGCTCACCATTTTGCGCGACCTCGGCTCGGCGCAATCGCCGTTTAACTCGTTCCTGCACATTCAAGGTTTGGAAACGCTGCACGTGCGGATGGATCGGCACATTGCCAACGCCAATGCGGTGGCCGCGCATTTGGCCAAACATCCAAAAGTGGCCTGGGTTAACCACCCCAGCCTGCCCAATTACAAGTGGAAGGCCGAGGCTGACCGCATTGCGCCAAAGGGCCTTACCGCGCTGATCGGTTTTGGCATTCAGGGAGGGCGCGAGGCCGGGGCGAAATTCATCAACAGCCTCAAGCTGTTCTCGCACGTGGCTAACATTGGCGACGCCAAGAGTTTGGCAATTCACCCCGCCACCACCACGCACAGCCAGCTCACCTCAGACGAGCAGGCTCTCACGGGCGTGACCGATGATTTCATCCGCTTGAGCATTGGCATTGAGGACATCCGCGATATTTTGTGGGACCTTGACCAGGCGTTAGATGCGTGACTAGAATGACAAGGATGAAGGGGATGACAGGGATGATGAGGATGATGCGAAATTCAACATTCAGATCATCCTTGTCACCTTCCTCATCCCCTTCATCCTTGTCTCTTAAAAAATGCTTGTAAAGGCGCAAACCTTCCACTACCCCTGGGAGATCAAACTCCAGAGCGGGGCTACGCTTGGGCCGGTAGACATTGCCTACGAGACGTATGGCGAGTTGAACGCCGAGCGGAGCAACGCCATGCTGATCTGCCATGCGTGGAGCGGGGATGCGCATGTGGCGGGCAAGTATTCTTTAACCGACAAAAAAGAAGGCTGGTGGGATGACGCCGTTGGCCCCGGCAAAGCCTTCGACACCGACAAGTATTTTGTGGTCTGCTCCAATGTGTTGGGGGGATGCAGCGGCAGCACCGGCCCGGCTTCCATCAACCCAAAGACCGGCAAGCCGTATGCGCTGGACTTTCCCATGCTCACAATTGCGGACATGGTGGAAGGTCAGCGCTTGTTGATGGAGCATTTGGGCATTCCGCAATGGCTGGTGGTGACGGGCGGCAGCATGGGCGGGATGCAAGCTCTGCAATGGACGGTGAGCTACCCCGCGCTGGTGAAAAACGCAATTGTGCTGGCCAGCACCGCGCGGCTCTCGCCACAAACCATTGCGCTGAACGAGGTGCCGCGCCAGGCCATTTACGCCGACCCAAATTGGAGCAACGGCAATTACTACGACAAAACCCCGCCAAACGCCGGGCTGGCTGTGGCCCGCATGATTGGGCACATCACCTTTTTATCGGATGAGTCTATGCGCGAAAAATTTGGCCGCCGCCTGCAACGCGGCGACACAAATTACGGCTACACTTTTGACACCGAGTTCGAGGTGGAGAGTTATTTGCGGTATCGCGGCGAATCCTTCACCAAACGCTTTGACGCCAATTCATTTTTGTATCTCAGCAAGGCAATGGATTACTTTGACCTCTCGCACGGGCTGCCCACGCTGGCGCGGGCCTTCCGCGAGGTGAGCGCCAAGTTTTTGGTGGTCAGTTACACCTCAGACTGGCTGTATCCCTCGTGGCAGTCGAAGGAACTTGTGCGGGCGTTGCTGGCCAATGGCATTGACGCGACGTACGTGGACATAGACAGCAACTACGGCCACGATGCCTTTTTGCTGGAGGTTGACCGGCTGAAAGAATTGACCCGCGATTTTTTGAAGCGGGTGTAACCCGTTTAGCGCCCGGAGCGCTGCGAGCGCTCCGGGCGCTTGAAATCCTTGGGTGTAAGTCGGAATATATGGGTAATCAGGTCGTTTGAGAAACGCGAGCGGTAAGCTCAATACCCAGAGCTTTCATCACCGCAAGGGTAGTTTTGAGAGTTGGGTTTCCTGTGCCGCTAAACGAACGATATAACTGCTCGCGCGAGAGGCCAGTTTGTCCAGCAATTTGCGCCATGCCTTTAGCGCGGGCAACTACACCCAGCGCATGGGCGATGTAGCCCGAGTCGTTGGAAGCAAATGCTTCGGCCATAAATTTAGCAATGGCTTCGTCAGAAGTCAGGTCTTCGGCGGGGTCATACGTGGTTAGTTTTTTAGTCATCGCTCTCATTCCATTCACTAGTGAGCCGCTTTGCAGTTTTAATATCTTTCGATTGCGAGGATTTATCGCCATCGCACAACAAAATAATGATCATGTTGCCGCGCTTTACAAAGTAAATGCGGTATCCGGGACCATAATGAATTCGCAATTCGTTGATGCCATCACCAACCAAGTGAATATCACCCAAATGACCAAAACTAAACGGTCAAGACGAGAGGCAATCAATCCTCGCGCTGTCCGATCTTTAAGCCGCGTTCGCCATTTGCGAAATATCTCGGTCTGCTTTAGTTCAATCAAAGCACACGAATTGTAGTTTTTAGACTACAGATTGTCAAGTCTTGTTAAAACAAAATCATGAATAAATCAGAGAAAGACGATCTTCTTCGCGCCAGCTACGACACCGTTGCAGCGGAGTACGCCAAACGGCTTTTTAACGAGCTGGAACACAAACCGTTTGACCGCGCCCTGCTAAAATTTTTCGCAGAGCAAACATCTGCCGGAAAAGTATGCGATATGGGCTGCGGCCCCGGCCAGATTGCGGCATTTCTGCACGCTCAGGGCGCAAATGTATTTGGCTGCGATCTTTCGCCAGAAATGGTGGCGGTGGCGCGGGCGCAAAACCCGGGCATTAAATTTCGCGTGGAAGATATGCGCGCCCTGCGCTTGCCGCATAGCTCTTTGCGCGGCGTGGCGGCCTTTTACACACTTATCCATATACCCCGCGAGCAAATGGTGGATGTGCTGACTGGCATCAAGCAAACGCTGTCGCCCGGCGGTTTGTTGCTGGCCTCATTCCATCTGGAAGATGAAAACTGGCGCGACAAACGCCTGACCGAGTGGTGGGGGTACGAGGTGGCTGCGGATTTCTACTTCTTCCGCCGCGATGAAATTGAACATTTCTTTAACGTGGCCGGATTCGACATTCAACTTTTCGCGGTGCGCGCGCCCTACCCCGATGCCGAAGCCCAAACCCAAAGGGCGTATGTGATGGCGAGTAAGAAGTGAAGAAATGAAGAAATGAGAAAATAAGAAATCACGTCGCTCAAGATTTTCTTATTTCTTATTTCTCTGCGTCTCCACATCTTCACGGTAAAAATAAAACCAATGACTCACCACCTCACCACCCGATTGGTTCACGCGGGCGAACACCCCCGCGCGGGCGCTCCCGCGGGGAACGCCTACACGCCCACGTCCATGCCCATCCATGCCAGCAGCACATTTTTTTATAACACCGCAGAAGAGCTGGACGCGGCGTTTGAGCGCGGCGGCGATGCGATGAACTACGCGCGGCATGGCAACCCCACCACCAACGCGCTGGAGGCGGTGATGGTTGACATTGAGGGCGGGCGCGGGGCGGTGGCAACCGCCTCTGGGATGAGCGCGTTGTATTTGGCGCTTCTGGCGGCGGGCACACCGCGCGGCGCAACCGAGCCGCACCCGCGCCACATTTTGGCTTCATCAGATTTGTATGGCGCGACCACAAAAATTCTAAAGACGATGTTCGCCGCGCAAGGCGTGGGCGTGACGTTTTGCGACATGACGCGGCTGGACGAAGTTCAATCCAAAATAGACGCGCTGGAGCCGGATGTGCTTTTGTTGGAGGCGATCTCCAACCCGCTCTTAAAAGTGGCCGATATCAGCGCCATCAGCCAAATGGCGCACGAGGTGGACGCCCGCGTGGTGGTGGACGCCACGATGGCGACGCCTGTGCTGTGCCAGCCGCTGGCGTTGGGCGCGGATATTTCTGCGCACAGCGCCACAAAATATTTGGCCGGGCATGGCGATGTGATTGGCGGCGTGCTGGTGGCGAAGGGCGGCCTGGTGGCCGATACGGCCCACGCCTACGCCGCGCTCATCGGCCCCACGCTTGGCCCGTTTGAAGCCAAGCTCATCACGCGCGGGGTAAAAACGCTGGCCTTGCGGATGGAACGCCAATGCGCCAACGCCTTGAAAATTGCGCAGGCGTTGAACGGCCACAGCGCCATCAAACAGGTGATTTACCCCGGCCTGCCCAGCCACCCGCAACACGCGCTGGCCGCGCGCCAATTTGGCGGCAAGTTCGGCGGGATGATTTCTTTGGAGTTGGCCGCCGGAACGCGCGAGGCGGCCATCGCCTGCATGAACAAACTAAAGCTGGCCCTGCCCGCCACCAGCCTGGGCGATATTTACACGCTGGTCACCTACCCGCCTATTTCGTCTCACCGCGAGCTGGACGCGGAGCAGCGCCGCAATGTTGGCATTGGCGATGGTTTGCTGCGTTTCTCCATCGGCATTGAGGACGCGGATGACATTTTGGCGGATATTGTTCAGGCGTTGTAAAAACATTTGGAGGACGCCACTTGCGAGGTGGCGTCCTCCAAAAATAGCGGTGTTTCTCATCCCCAACTCTGTTTTTTGTCGCGCGGGCGTATTCTGGGGTAAACTTTAAGCTCCTGTTCGCATGACACATCCATCGCATATAGACCAACCCGGCAAGCTGTATTTGGGGAATGAGTTTATTCCTCCCGCCACACTTATTGATGAACCCGTGCAGCTCCCCATCCGTGAGCTGACTACGCACGCCATGATTTTGGGCATGACCGGCACGGGCAAAACCGGGCTGGGGGTGACGCTGCTGGAAGAAATGCTTTTGCAGGGCGTCCCGGCCATCATTCTTGACCCCAAAGGCGACCTGACCAACCTGGCGTTGTCTTTTCCCAACATGACCGCGCAGGATTTTGCGGCGTGGATGGATGCCGACGAGGCCGAACGCCAACACATCACCACCGAGAAAATGGCTGTCCAAACCGCCAGGCAATGGCGCGATGGGCTGGAGGCATCGGGCGTGCCGCTGGAGCGCGTGCGGGCGTTTCACGAGCGGGTGGATGTGCGAATTTACACGCCGGGCAGCACGGCCGGCATCCCGGTGAATGTGCTGCAAAGTTTTAACCCGCCCCCGGTGGAAAGCCGCCTGAACTGGACAGCCCACACCGAAATGCTGCGCGAGCGCATCGCGCAAATTGTCTCGGCGCTGCTGGGGCTGGTGGGCATTGAAAGCGACAGCCTGAACAGCCGCGAACACATTTTGCTCGCCTCAATTTTTGAGTTTTCCTGGCGGGCTGGGCAGGGCATAGATTTGCCCGCGCTCATTCGCATGACGCAAGACCCGCCGCTGGCCCGCATTGGCGCGTTTGACCTAAACGTGTTTTACCCCAAAGCCGAGCGGTTTGAGCTGGCGATGCGCTTGAACAACATCGCCGCATCGCCCACGTTTGAAACCTGGAAAACCGGCCAGCAGTTGGATGTGGCCGAGTTGATGAAACCCATTCGCGCGGCGGGTGATGTGAACCCGGCGGGCAAAACCCGCGCCAGCGTGTTTTATCTGGCGCATTTGGATGACGCCAACCGCCAGTTTTTTGTCACCTTGCTTTTGTCTCAACTGGTCATGTGGATGCGCGCCCAGCAGGGCATCTCCACCTTGCGCGGGGTGGTGTATTTTGACGAGGTGTTCGGCTATTGCCCGCCCTACCCGCGCAACCCGCCCACCAAACAGCCGCTGATGAGCATCATCAAACAAGGCCGCGCCGCTGGGCTGGGCATGATTTTGGGCACGCAAAACCCCGGAGACCTGGATTACAAAGGTCTTTCTAATTTGGGCACATGGTTTATTGGCCGATTGCGCACCGGGCGGGATCGGGAGCGCGCGCTCGAAGGTCTTGAGGGCGCTGGGGTTGGCTTTGAGCGTGATCAGTTTGAAGACCCGCTCTCCACCTTGCCGCCGCGCACCTTCCTTCTGCAAACCGCCGCCGGAACGCCGCGTTTTATGCGCACGCGCCAAACCATGAGCTACCTGCGCGGGCCGCTCACCCGCGAGCAAATTGCAGAGATGGCCGATGCGCGGGGATGGAAGCCGCCCGCCCCGCTAGAGGCCACTTTGACTCATGCAAATATCGCGCCCGCAAACGACGCCAACGCCATCGCCAGACCCATCCCCCAAGCGATGACCGCCCGCCCCGCCCTGCCGCCGGATGTGCGCGAGGTGTTTTTGAACGGCGCGGCCTCATCTGCCAGCGGCGCAACCGAATACCGCCCGCATTTGCTGGCCAGCGCCAGCGTGCGCGTGGTGGATCGCGCCAGCCGCACCAACCTGAACCGCCGGTTTGCGTTTGTGCTGCCGCTGAGCGGGCTGTTTGGCGCGCCAGATTTTGACGCCGCCCGCGTTGTGCCAGATTTTTCTCCGGCGCAAATTTCCACGCAACCAGAGGCTGGCATTCAGTTTGGCGCATTGCCGCAGGGTTTGGATTCGCGCTGGATGAAGCAGGCCGAACGCGCTCTGGTGGAGCATGTGTATCGCTCGGCGCAAACGCGGGTGTTGTTCAACGCCACGCTCAAGATGTATTCTCTGCCCGATGAGACCACGTTGGATTTTAGGCAGCGCTGCGAGCCGGTGGCAAAGGAGCGCCGTGATGTTGAGGCGCTCAAAATACGCGAGAAGTTTGAGCGGCGCATGGAGATGCTGCAAAACAAACTGGCGGCAGAGCATCAGGAATTAAAAATGGATCGCGCAGATTTGAACGAGCGCAAACGCGAAGAATTGCTGACCAATGTGGAGAGCGTGTTCAACTTCGTCATCGGCCAGCGCTCGCGCACCTCGGTGGCGCGGGGGGCCAGCAAAAATCGCATGTCCAAGCAGGCCGAATGGGATGTGCGCGAGAGTGAGCAGGCCATCGCGCGGCTAAACACACAGTTGAAAGAGTTGAGCGATGAGTATCGCGTCGCGCTCAGCGAGATCAGCGACAAATGGGTAAGCGCGCTGGGCGATGTGACGGAGACCCCGCTTTTGCCGCGCAAAGCCGATATTTACGTGGATCTTGTGGCGCTGGCGTGGGTGAAGTGAGCCTTCAGCCTCGGAGCGTTTCTTGCATGGCGCAGGCTTGATACAATGGCCTGAATTAAATACGCCCCCGTAGTTCAAATGGATAGAACATCGCCGTCCTAAGGCGAGTGTTGTGGGTTCAAGTCCTGCCGGGGGTATTCCGCGCTCAACCGTTTGCGCCATTCTGCTGGGATGTGCGCCGAACGGTTGTGAACGTAGTCGTAGCACACCTGCACGCTCTTGGCCTCTGCAATCAACTTGCCATCTGGCTCACGGCGAATGCGGTAATGCAAATCAAACGAGCTGTTCCGCACCTCACCCGGCCAAATTTCAACAATGAGGATGTCTTTGTGAATGGCGGGAAACCGATAGTCAATCTCGCTGCGGGCCAAAATCCAGCCGCGCTCGCGGGTCATCATCTCCGAAATGCCAAGCGCATCCATCATGGCGATGCGCGTTTCTTCCAGATAAGTGAGATATACCACGTTGTTCACGTGATTCAGCGCATCCAGATCGCGGAAGCGCACTTTGATGGTGTGGGCAAACATGGGGAAGCCAGAACTCTGAATGCTGAATGTAGAAATGACATTCAGCATTCAGAGTTCAGAGTTCAATCTACTTCTTAGAAACCGTCACCGAGTCAATCTTGTCTGCGGCGGCGTTAGCTTCGTTCTGGCGGGGAACCAGATTCTTGAGCGTGTCCAGACCGCTCACCACTTTGCCAATGACCGTGAACTGACCTTCGAACTGCTGGGTAGGCGTATAGGTGATGACAAATTGGCTGCCCGTGCGCTCGCCATCGCCATACAGCGCCACAACACCAGCCTGGTCAAACGCGCCCGCTGGCGCAGCCTCGGAGCTGCAATCGTAACCCGGCGAAGCCGTGCCCGTGCCGCTGGGATCCAGGAACAACGTCGCGCCAACCGTGGCGTCATTCAGCTCCAGCGGAACATTCTTGAAATATCCCTTCTGCGCCAAAAACACCATTGAGTTAACGTTGACCGGCGCGAGTTTGGGGTCAAGTTCCAACACCACATCGCCCTTGCTGGTCTTCAGCGTCATTTGGTAGATGGCGCTTTTGTCGGTCACTTGCTCCGGGCCTTTCACGCGCAGCGGGTTCGTTGCCATGTATGCCGCATAACCCTGGCGCGCCTTGTAATACGATTCATATTGATCAAAGAACGCCTCGTTCGCCAGTGCGGCGGGGTTCAGGGCGCGGCCATCAATAAACAGAGATGGCGTGGAATTGATCTTGAGCGCATCACCCGATTTCATGTCGCGCTGAATGCGCGCCAGGTTGTCTGCAGATGACAAACCGGCCTCAAACTTGGCCACATCCAGCCCCAGGTTTTTGGCGTAAGTCTTCAGCGTGTCGGTCAGCTTCACCCCATCGGTGATGGCAATCGTGGCCCACTCCGCCTGCTTGGTATACAGGGTGTCCATCATTTCCCAGAACTTGCCCTGCGTCCCAGCCGACTCAAGCGCCATTGAGCCGAGCATGGCGCGCGGGTGAATCTCGGTGAGCGGGTAGTGGCGGAACACCAGCTTGGCCGTATCGCTGATGGCAGTGTATGTTCCGTGCAGCACCGGGTAAAGGCTGCCGCAGGCCGGGCATTCCAAATCGCCATATTCCACCAGCGTGGTGGCCTTGTCGCTTGCGCCAAGAACATGGTCATCTTTTACCACGTTTAGCAGCGGGTCAGAGATGGCGAACGTGTCTGTGATTGGCGAGCAGGTGGCAGGCACAGGCGTGGCGGTGGGCAGGGGGATGGCCGTTGGGCCAGCCGTGACCACTGGCTTTGCCGCCCCACCCGGCGCGGCAGAAATAGCCGCTGCGCTGCCTTCAACCACGTCAATTCGGGTGATCTTGTCGCCAATGGCAATCTTGCCGGCCACATCCAACCCGCTGACCACATGACCGAACACGGTGTACTGGTCATCCAGATTGGGCTGAGCGCCCAATGTGATGTAGAACTGGCTGCCGCTGCTGGGCGTGCTGGCGGCCGGGCCGCTACGCCGCGCCATGGCGATGGCGCCATCCACATGCTTCAGCTTGATCTCTGGCGGGACGCCATAGCCGGGGCCGCCTGTGCCATTGCCCGCCGGGTCTCCACCTTGAATGACAAAGCCGGGTTCCACGCGATGGAATGTCAATCCATCATAAAAACCGTTGCTCGCCAAATAAATGAAGTTATTTACCGTTTGCGGGGCGGCGGTGGGGTCCAACTCCACAATAATGTTGCCCTTGGCGGTTTGGATGGTCGCCAGGTATTTCTTTGTGATGTCAATCGTCACCGGCGGCTGCTGGGTGGCGATGGCGCCGCGCTCTTGCGCAGAAAGCTGCGCCATTGGTCGGCCTTTTAGCGGGTCAACCACAGAATCTGTGGGCTTTGGCGCGGTGACAGCTGGCTTGGCGGTGCCAACAGCCGTGGCCGCAGCAGCTGGCGCTGCGGTAGGAGACGCAGCCGGGGCCGCGGTACAAGCCGACATCACGGCAATGACTGCAAAGACTGCCGCGCTTTTTGCGGCAGTTGTAAAACTTTTCATGCTACCTCTCTAGTCCTTTTAATGTGTTGAATATCCTGCGTGATTATACTGACCGCCTTTTTTAGCCAGATTCTTGCGGGGCGCTGGCTCATCCAGCGCGCGCTGAAATTTTTCGCGCGGCGACGGGCATAAAAAACTTATAAATAATCCCCTCTCCAAAAACAGACGTCAAAAACCATTGGGTAGAATGCTACTTCTGTGTGTGCGTGTCTGACAACGCAAAGTAAAAAAATTGGACATTCTGGATTTGAGGTTTATGAAAACAAATATCACAAAAATCGCGAGCCTGACGGCCTGTATTCTTCTGGCTGCCCCCGCGCAAGCTGCATTTGCGGCCAGCGGCCCGCAGGCTAACCCGGCGGTTGTCCCGGTTGGGGTAAACCTGCTCACCAACCCCGGCCATGAGCACCCCGGCGCATATTTCGCGGGTCGCGGCGAGATCAACGTGACATGGAACTGGGTGCCATTTTGGATGGAGCCACCCCCCGGCACAGACCTGCGCGATCAGAATTACCGCACCCCGGAATTTCGCCCGCCGTTTGCCAGCCAGTATCCGGATCGCGTGAAGAGCGGCAGCGGTTCTGACCGCTGGTTCAACTATTTTGCGCTTAACAAGGCTTCTGGCGTAATGCAGGTGGTCAAAGACCTGCCACCCGGACGCCCCATCCGCTTTACCAGCTACATACAGTTGTGGTCTTCGCAAGATGACGCGCAGCCGGTGCGCTCTTCCAATGATGGCAACCTGCTCGTGCGTTTGTGCATCATGCAAGGCGGCGGCCCGCGCGATATGACATCGCCGCTGCTCACCTGCTCGGACTGGGCGCAGCCGTATGACAAGTGGGCGCAGCTCTCGGTGGATGGCACGGCCTTGAACACCGAAGTTTTGGTGTTCGCTCAAACCACCGCCTCGCTGCCCGTTCAGCACAACGATGCCTACATGGATGAGAGCTGCTTCGAGGTTTTGCCCTCATCCAACGCGGCTGGCATTTGCAAAGGCAACGGCTTGATTGAGACCGGCACATCGCGCTCCATCACACCGGGCCTGCCAGAGGCCAAGTATGTGAAGAACGCCAACGTGGGCAACATTGCCGACCCAGCCAAGCGCGCGCCCACCGCCGAGGAAGCGTTGCTGCTCAAGGGCGT
>Ga0073904_10000685_pt1 | contig 24531 bp, 26 predicted proteins | sample KloWWTrecipitate_FD_66668 | JGI IMG/M metagenome (GOLD analysis project Ga0073904, IMG submission 66668) | Active sludge microbial communities from Klosterneuburg, Austria, studying microevolution and ecology of nitrifiers - Klosterneuburg... | ecosystem: Engineered > WWTP > Aerobic digester >... | reverse complement strand
GCCAACGCGCTGCGCGCGACCGGCCTCGGTGCCGACCGGTTGACGATGCCCAGCTACTTCATCACCGGCGAGGTCGACGTGGTCCGCTTGATGGACCCGACCGGTCCGGAACGCATGCGTGGCGCGCTGCCCGACTACCGCGGCGAGACCATCATCCCAGCCTCGGGCCACTGGGTGCAGCAGGAAACCCCAGCCGCGTTCAACGACGCGCTGCTGGGTTTCCTGAGGACGCTGTAGCGCTGCGTGCGCTCAGCCGCCTCAGCGACGGTTGAGCTTGGCGAGCAGCTGCAGGATCTCGAGGTACAGCCAGACCAGGGTGGCCAGCAGACCAAAGGCGCAGTACCACTCCATACCCTTGGGCCAGCCGGCCTTGGCGCCACGCTCGATGGTGTCGAAGTTGACCGCCAGCATCATCGCTGCCAGGCCGGCGGCGAACACGCTGAACAGAATGCCCATCGGGCTGGCCGACTGGAGGAACGGCACCGAGCCACCGAACAGGTTGATCACGATCGAGATCATGTAGAACGCCATCAGGCCCATGGTGGCCATGATCACGATGCGGCGGAACCGGTCGGTCACCTTGATGATGCGCGACTGGTAGAGGAAGAGCATCACTGCGAACACAGCCAGGGTGGCACCAACGGCTTGCACGACGATGCCGTTGTAGGCGTCGTTGTAGGCCTTGGAGATGACGCCGAGGAAGAAGCCCTGGGCGAGCGCATAGATGGGGCCGAGCACCTTGGCCAGCATCGGCTTGAAGCGAAGCGCGATGGCGCAGCCGAAACCGACGAGCACGGCCACCAGTGCCATGGCCGGGAAGCCGGCCGCGCCTTGACCGGCGTCGGGCGCGCTGGCCCAGCCAAACGCTGCAGCACCGAGTAGCAACACCATCAAGACGCCACCGGCGGACATGGTGCCGCGCACGGTCATCACGCCGCTGTGCCAATCGCTGATGGGGCCATCGTCGATCGGGGTACCAGGAATGACAGTCGAACGAGGGATGACGGCGGGGGCGCCCCAACCGGGCGCGCTGGCTACCTCATCGACCGTCTTGTCGTTCATCATCGGATTCGCCACTGAGGACTCCTTCAAAATCGCTACGCATGTAGCGCTCACAGAGATCTGTTCTGTCAGACGCTACTGCCCCTGGCCAGTTGCACGCACGGACCCCGCGCGCCAGCTTCAGCGTGGCTTCAGCGCAGATCGTGCGCGCTGGGACCATCCCACAGGTCGATGTCGGGCGGAGCGCTGAGCAGACCGGTGCATGCCGTCGCCATCTCGATCATGCCCGGGCTGTCGAAGTGGGCACGCTGCACCTCTGGCGAGTCCCACTTCTGAATCAGCAGGTAACGGCCTGGTTGGGTGACGGACCAACACAGGTCGATGTTGCGGCAGCCGGGCTCCATGCGCGTCAACACCACATACTTCGACAGCACCGCCAGAAGTGCGCCCGCGTCAGCGGCATCGAAGCGCATCGTGACGATGGCCAGCTCGACGTCGTGTGCCGTGGGATGCGGCTGCGGATCGCTGCTGAGCTGGTCTTCCATAGCGCCAAACGATACTCGGCAGCCCTACATCGCTGTCATCGATAGTCCTTGTGAATCTGTGCACGGGGTGTGAGGGGCAAGTGCACCTCGGTATCGTGGTCGCCTCACCGGCAAGGCCCGCACACCGCACCGGTCAGTCGGGGCAGTCGTTCAGATGTTTCAGTCGTTCAGATGTTTCAGTCGTTCAGATGTTTCAGTCGTTCAGGGTGTTGAGGAGCAGTTGTGGCGAAAGATCGTGTGGAACGGGACGAAGAGGACCTAGTTCGCCTCTACCTGACCGACATCGGCCAGTACTCACTGCTCACCAAGGACGACGAAGTTCGCCTGGCCAAGCAGATCGAGAGTGGTAAGGCTGCAATCGCCGAGCTCGATGGCGCCGGCGACCTGACCGCCGCCAAGAAGCGTGAGCTGCGCCGTGCAACCCGCGAGGGTGAAGATGCCGAGCGCGCGTTCGTTCAGTCCAACCTGCGTCTGGTGGTCTCCATCGCCAAGAAGTACCAGGCATCGGGCCTCCCACTGCTCGACCTCATCCAAGAAGGCAACCTGGGCCTGATGCACGCCGTCGAGAAGTTCGACTGGCGCAAGGGTTTCAAGTTCTCCACGTACGCCACCTGGTGGATCCGTCAGGCCATCACTCGCGGTATCGCCAACACCGGTCGCACCATTCGTCTGCCAGTTCACGCTGGCGACACGTTGGCGCGGTTGCAGAAGGCGCGCAGCCGGCTAGAGCTCAAGCTGGGTCGCCCGGCCACGCTCAGCGAGCTGGCCAAAGAGGTCGAGATGCCCGAGGACAAGGTCACCGAGGCACTGCGCTTCGCTGCCGAACCCCTCTCGCTCAGCGAGCCTCTGCGCGAGGACGGCGACGCCGAACTGGGCGACGTGGTGGAAGACCGCTCCGCCGAGAGCCCGTTCGAAGTTGCCGCAACTGCGCTGTTGCCCGACGAGATCGCTCGCCTGCTGGCCCCGCTCGACGAGCGCGAGCGCGAGATCCTGAAGCTGCGGTTCGGGCTCGATCGCGGCGAGCCACGTACCTTGGAAGAGGTCGGCGAGCACTTCAACCTCACGCGTGAGCGCATCCGCCAGATCGAAGCCCGCGCGATGAGCAAGCTGCGCCACCCCTCCTCCGACACGGGCGCCCGCGACCTTCTCGCCGTCTGAGCTCGCCCGTGTGGCAGGTTCGACGCAAGTGGTTACCTCACCGCGAGGGCATCGGCGTTCGCTCCCGATTTCGTCGCGTCAACAAGAAGTTGCCCGGCCAAGATCGTCCGGCGGCCCCAACCCAGAAGCCGGCCAAGCCGGTCGAGGATCGACGGACGCGCTGGTACGACCACCTCGACGGCGGAGGATGCGTCGACTTCGACGAGTTGGCGATCCTGGTGGTCGTCATCGTCGCGGCGCTGTTGGTGATCTTCGTCTTTCCGCCACTGGTTTTGATCGGCGTCGACCTGATCTGGGCTGGCTTCATCTTCCTGTTCACCGCAATCGGCCGACTGGTGTTCGGCCGTCCTTGGTCGGTGGTGGCGGCAGGGGCTGAGGGCGAGCGGCGCGAGTGGAAGGTGAAGGGTTTTCGGGGAGCCGGTCAGTTGCGCGACGCACTGCAGGCAGAATTCGACGCAGGGCTCGACCCGCGACCTGACATCCTTGGCGAATGACGATCGAGATTCGCGACGCTCGGCTCGAGGATGCCGACGCGTGTGCTGCGGCCCACATCGAAGGTTGGCGCAGCGGGTACCGCGGCTTACTGCCCGACGAATTCCTCGATGCACCCGAGTTCGCCCAGCAGCGGATCGACCGGTGGCGCTCGTGGACCTGGGCCGACGGGTTGATCGACGGGCAAGTGTTCGTCGGCGAGTTACGCGGCCGCGTCGTCGGTTTCGCGATATGTGCCCGCGAGCGCGAGCAGCCGGCGTGCGACTCCATCAACGTCCAAACTCCCAGCGCATCGGCGAGCAATCGCGGCGAGGTGCTCGCGTTCTACCTGCACCCAGATGCGTGGGGCTCGGGCGTGGCGCCGGCGCTGATGGCACGCTGTCACGAGTATCTGTGTGATCTGGGCTACACCGAAGCGGTGCTGTGGGTGCTGCGCGACAACCCGCGAGCGCGACGGTTCTACGAGAACGCCGGCTGGTCCGCCACCGGTCGAGAGATGATGTTCGACGGCCCGCAGACGGCCGCCAAGCTGGCCGAGCCGCTGCCAGAAATTGAGTATTCGGCGAAGTTCGTCTGATTGCTCAAGTCTGTCGAGGTTGGTGGCGATACCCCTCTATGGAACTGATCGACCTCATTCCGAACTCGATGAGTTTTCGTGTCATCAACACGATCGACATCGAAGACGAGGCAGAGATTCCGGTGGGCTTCACTGGCCGTGTGCGCCGCCATTCCAACGGCTCGATCAGCTACGTGGCGTGGTACCGCGAGGGGCAGCTGCACAACCCCGGCCGCCACTACCCCGCCTACCGTCGCTTCCGGCCGGACGGCAAGCTGAAGTACGAGCTGTTCTACACGCACGGTTTGCTGCACGACCCGACCACCGACATGCCAGCGGCTCGCGGCTACTTCGCCGACGGCAAGGTGCATTACGAGGAACGTTATTGGGCCGGCAAGCGACAAGATGGCCGCAACGGCAGTCCAGCGATCCGCAAGTGGCGCAACGACGGCACGGTGCGACACGAACTGCGCTACATCGACGGCCGGCGTCTGTCCGACGACCGCAGCCACATGGCCTGATTCGGCTACAAAGCCGGGGCCGCGTCACACACCGAGGCGCGAACGTGACAATCTCGCGATGTGAGAACGAACGACACCGGGGGTGGTGAGCCCGACCAGGTCGAGCCCCTTCGACTGCGCATTCCGGAACCGAGGGCGCGACCCGGAGAGAAGCCGATCTTTCGCGATCTGCTGATCGACAGGGCGGGCGAAGTCCGCCGTCCACCGATCGACGTCAAGCCGGCCGACATCGTCGACCTGGGTGCGGAGATGATTCGAGTGCTCGACGTGCAAGGCGATGCCATCGGGCCGTGGGCGGGAACGCTCGACGCGGACCAGTTGCGGCGCGGCCTGCGCGACATGCTGACGGTACGCATCTTCGACGCACGCATGCTGCGGGCTCATCGCCAGGGCAACACGTCGTTCTACATGCAGTCGCTCGGCGAGGAAGCAGTCGCGTGCGCGCACCGGCGTGCGTTGCGGCCAGACGACATGTGCTTCCCGACCTACCGCCAGCAGGGTCTGTTGATCGCAGCCGACTACCCGTTGGTGACGATGATCAACCAGATCTACTCGAACAGCCACGACCCGCTGAAGGGGCGACAGTTGCCGGTGATGTACTCATCGCGCGAGGCCGGCTTCTTCTCCATCTCGGGCAACCTGGGTACACAGTTCGTCCAAGCCGTCGGTTGGGCGATGGCCTCGGCACTGTCCAGCGATACGCGCATCGCATCGGGCTGGATCGGCGATGGCGCGACCGCCGAATCCGACTTCCATTCGGCGATGGTCTTCGCCTCCACCTACCACGCGCCGGTCATCCTCAACATCGTCAACAACCAGTGGGCGATCTCCACGTTCCAGGGGTTCGCTCGCGGCGATTCACCGACGTTCGCCACACGCGGCCACGGATTCGGAATCGCGTCGCTGCGCGTGGACGGCAACGACTACCTCGCGGTGCACGCGGCGTCGGCATGGGCTGCTGAACGGGCACGTGCCAACTGCGGCCCAACCCTCATCGAGTGGGTGACGTACAGGGTCGGTGCTCACTCGACGTCCGATGATCCATCCGCCTACCGCCCGCAGGACGAGCCCTACGTCTGGCCGCTCGGCGACCCGATCGAGCGACTGAAGAACCACCTCATCCGCATCGGCGAGTGGACCGAGGAGCGGCACCAAGAGTGTGTCGCCGAGGTGGACGAGGTGGTGCGCGCCGCGGCCGCGGAGGCCGAGCAGTTCGGTACGTTGCGCAGCCAGCACTCGGCGCCGGCGTCGATGTTCGACGACGTCTACGCCGCGTTGCCCGAGCACCTTCGCAACCAGCGCGAGCAGGCGGGGTTCTGATGACGCGCATGACGATGGTGGAGGCGATCCGCGACGCTCACGCGGTAGCGATGGAGCGCGACGAGCGTGTCGTCGTATTCGGTCAGGACGTCGGCTACTTCGGCGGCGTGTTCCGCTGCACGCAGGGCCTGCAACAGCGCTTCGGCACGCACCGCTGCTTCGACGCCCCGATCAACGAGAGCGGCATCGTCGGCGCCGCAATCGGCATGGGGGCCTATGGGCTGCGCCCCTGTGTGGAGATCCAGTTCGCCGATTACGTCTACCCCGCGTACGACCAGATCGTTTCCGAGGCCGCTCGGCTGCGCTACCGGTCGGCAGGCGACTTCACCGCTCCGCTCACCATCCGCATGCCGACCGGTGGCGGCATCTTCGGCGGCCAGACCCACTCGCAGAGCCCGGAATCGTTGTTCACACATGTGGCCGGCCTGAAGACCGTCATCCCGTCGAATCCGCACGATGCCAAAGGTCTACTGATCGCGTCCATCGAGGACGACGACCCGGTGATCTTCCTCGAACCCAAGCGTCTCTACAACGGGCCGTTCGACGGGCACCACGAGCGCGCGATCGTGCCATGGTCGGCGCACCCGCTGGGCGAGGTGCCCGACGGCTACTACACCATCCCGCTGGGCGCGGCTCGCATCCATCGCTCCGGAAACGACCTCACCGTGCTGACGTACGGGACGATGGTTCACGTCGCGCAAGCGGCAGCGGACGAGACCGGTATCGACGCCGAGATCATCGATCTGCGCAGCTTGGTGCCGCTCGACGTCGACACCATCGTGGCCTCGGTGCGCAAGACCGGTCGCTGCGTGATCGCGCACGAAGCGACACTCACCTCCGGCTTCGGGGCGGAGCTGTGCGCGGTGGTTCAGGAACACGCGCTGTGGTCGCTGGAGGCACCCATCGCTCGTGTCGCCGGGTGGGACACGCCGTACCCGCACGCCCACGAGTGGGACTACTTCCCGGGCCCCGAGCGGGTTGGCGCCGCGATGCGCGCAACCATGGCTGTGAAATGAGAGGCGTCGAATGAGCATTCACATCCTTCGGCTTCCGGATGTCGGCGAAGGCATCGCGGAGGCCGAGTTGGTCGCGTGGCACGTTGCCGCCGGCGACACCGTCACGTCCGACACGGTCGTGGCCGAGGTGCTGACCGACAAGGCGACCGTCGAGATCTACGCGCCCGTCGCCGGTACGGTCACGACCCTGCACGGTGAGCCCGGCGACGTGCTGGCCATCGGCAGCGACTTCATCGCCATCGAGACCGGCGAAGATGCGGTCCGCGTCGATTCTGAAACGGCGGCACCGACCGTTCCGCCTCCGGCAGCGCCCGTCGCGTCGACCTCGGGCGCGTTGGCATCACCTGCTGTTCGCGAGCGGGCGAACGAGCTCGGCGTGCGCCTCGGCGACATTCGTGGCTCCGGGCCCGAGGGCCGCGTCACGCAGGACGATCTCGACCGGCACATCGGATCGGCGGGTTCTCCCAAGCCTGTGACCGAGCCGACGCGCATCCCGATCATCGGACTGCGACGCAAGATCGCCGACCGGCTGACCGTCGCCAGCTCACGCATACCGCACATCACCTACGTCGACGAGGTCGACATGACCCAGCTGGAGGAAGCCCGTCGCTCGTTGACGGCTGCCTATCCCGAGCAGCCTCGCCTGACGGTGCTGCCGTTCGTGATGCGAGCCATCGTGCTCGCGGTGGTCGACCACGCGCAGGTCAACGCCACCTTCGACGACGACGAGCAGGTGCTCACCACCTACGGCGCGGTCCACATCGGTATCGCCACGCAGACGCCCAATGGTCTGATCGTGCCGGTGGTGCGTGATGCGCAATCGATGGACCTCTGGCAGACCGCGGCCGAGCTCTCACGCGTGACCGGTGCAGCACGCGACGGCACAGCCACGCGCGACCAACTGTCGGGCTCCACCATCACCATCACGTCACTCGGCGCCCTCGGCGGCCTCGTCACCACACCGATCATCAATCATCCCGAGGTAGCCATCATCGGCGTCAACAAGATGCAGGTTCGCCCGATGTGGGACGGCACGACGTTCGTGCCGCGCACGATGATGAACCTGTCGTCCAGCTTCGATCACCGCATCGTCGACGGCTGGGACGCAGCCACCTTCGTCCAACGCATCAAGTCCCTGCTCGAGCAACCAGCCCTACTGCTGGTTCCAGGTCCTCGCTGACCTGAGCCGAACCTCCTACTCGCCGGATTCGGTGCTGTAAATTCCAGTTATCAACCACGAGTTGCCGACACTGGAGATGAAAAACCCGACCATGGTGTCGAGCGGGTAGCAGTCGACAACTGACCCATTCATGGTGCAGTCATAGCGATCGGAGGCGTGCAGCGAACTCTCGAAGGTGAAACCCGGATCCTCCGCCAGGTACTGCGCGTCAGAGTCGAGAAGTGCAGCGAAGGCTTCGCGGTCGCCACTCTCAACAGCCGTGAGCGCGGCGACGAGCACTCGCTCGGCCTCATCCGGAGCGTCTGTTCGTTCGGTTGCGACGACCAGAGGGTGCGCTGCGCACACGGCCTCGTAGCCCGTAGACCGTGTGAGCTGCAAACTGCCGAACAACTCCGACACATCATGTTGGCAGAGCTCGGGAAGATACTTCGAAAGTTGAACGCCGATGTGGTCGACAAGACCTGCGGCCGCAGCACGATCCGGCACACCTTCTTCCCAACCGTCGACGACCGGGGTACCCATCGCGAGCGTGACCGGCACACCTTCGAAGTCGAACAACAATTCGTTCTGCGGCCGCCTTGTCGCCCAAGAGGGATCCGGTGCGACATACACCGTGGCGGTGATGAACTCACCGCTGGCGGCGACCCACCTGCAGTCGATGCCGTCCCCGAACCAGGACCCGGTCGTCAGGAGGTCGGGCGAAAAGGTGGCTCCTGGCAGGAGGGCGTTCAGGGTCGCAGCCGGCGCAGACCCACACACACCTGACCGGAACCCATCCGAAGGATTCGGAATCGGGTCCGCTTCCGCGACCTCAGTGAACTGGTCGTCACCTTGAGGTGAGGCGGACGATGAAATCGGTTGCCCCACCGAACCAATGCTCGACCCACAAGCGCCCATGGCGACTGCGAGTGCCACGGTCAACAACACCGAGTAGACCTCTCGAAGGCCCGCGCGTTGCGGCGGGAAAATGTTCATTCCGGGATCACCTATCTGAAGATTCTGAACAGCTTGCGATTCTACGGAGCAGAGCGGTCGCGTTCGACGGCTCAGAGACCGAGCTCGACGATCGACTGTTCACGCATCTCCACCTTGCGCACCTTGCCGGTGACCGTCATCGGGAACTCGTCGACGAACCTGACGTAGCGCGGCACCTTGAAGTGGGCAATCGAACCGCGGCAGAACTGCCGAATGTCCTCGTCGGTGGGCGTACACCCCGGCTTCGGCTTGATCCACGCGACCAACTCCTCGCCGTACTTTGCGTCAGGCACACCGACGACCTGAACATCGGCCACCTCGGGATGGGTGTACAGGAACTCCTCGATCTCTCGCGGATAGATGTTCTCCCCACCACGGATCACCATGTCCTTGATGCGCCCAACGATCTCGACATATCCGTCGTCGGCCATCACCGCCAGGTCGCCGGTGTGCATCCAGCCGTCGGTATCGATCGCGGCCGCCGTCCGGTCGGGATCGTTCCAGTAGCCGGTCATCACCGAGTACCCGCGTGTGCAGAACTCGCCAGGCATCGTGCGGTCCACGGTGGCACCGGTCTCCGGGTCGGCTATGCGAATCTCCACGTGCGGATGTGCCCGACCGACCGTTGCGGTCTGATGTTCGAGCGTGTCGCCGGGGATGGTCTGGGTCGAGACCGGCGAGGTCTCGGTCATGCCGTAACAGATGGTGACATCGACCATGTGCATCGTGTCGATGCACGCCTTCATCACCTCGGCCGGGCACGGCGATCCTGCCATCACGCCGGTCCGCAAGCTCGACAGGTCGAACTCCCGAAATCGGTCGTGGGCGAGCTCAGCGATGAACATCGTGGGCACACCGAAGAGCGACGTGCACCGCTCGGACTCCACCGCCTGGAGCACCGCGAGAGGGTCGAACGCATCGCCCGGGATCACGATCGTGGCGCCGTGAGTGGTGCAGCCGAGGTTGCCCATCACCATCCCGAAGCAGTGATAGAAGGGAACCGGGATGCAGATCCGATCCTGGTCGGTGATGCCCTGCAGAACCGAGGTGAATCGGCCGTTGTTCACGATGTTGCGATGCGACAGTGTTGCTCCCTTGGGGAAGCCGGTAGTGCCAGAGGTGTACTGGATGTTGATCGGATCGTCGGACGAGAGACTGGCGCCGCGTGCGACGACATCGGCAGCAACGGCGCCACCTTCGCCTGCCGCGAGCGCATCCCATTCCGGGTCCCAGAAGAACACCGCCGACTCCATCGCGGGGCAGTCGTCGCCGACTTCGGCCAGCATCGCTCGGTAGTCCGAGGACTTGAACGACGGTGCGGCGATCACCATTCGACATCCGGAGTGCCGCAGCGCAAAGGCGAGTTCGTGGGTCCGGTAGGCCGGATTGAGATTGACCAGGATGACCCCGATCTCGGCGGTGGCGTATTGCACGAGCACCCATTCCGCGTAGTTCGGGCTCCACAGCCCGACGCGGTCACCCACGGCGAGCCCGCGCCCAAGAAGCCCAACAGCGAGCGATCGCACGCGCACGGCGAACTCGTCGTAGGTCCACCGGATGCCCTGATGGCACGACACCAACGCGTCGTTGCCGCCGAACTCGGCCACGGTTCGCGCCAAGTTCTCACCGATCGTCGAGCCCCACAGTGGCTCACTGGTCGGACCGATCTCGTGTGCCAACACCGTTGTCATTGCGAACCCCCGATTGCCGTCGCGGATGTCAACGGCTCGCCAGTGTGCCATACCGCCCGCGTCCATCGGAAGAGCAAACGCAGATGCACAGCCTCGACATCGGCGCTCACCCGCCGGGTTCCCAGATGTAATTGTCGTAGTAGTCGGCCAGACCGGTCTCGATGGCCTCGACCGACTCATCGGTTCCTATGTGGGCCTTGAGAATGGCTGCACCCGACGGCCGGGTTCCCGCTGCCGGCCAGGTTGCCACGTCCCACATGCCGCTGCGACGCAGGGCCGCGCCGCATTGGATGTAGCACTCGTGCACGGTGACGACGACGGCGGTCTTTGGCCGACGATCATCGATGGCGCAGGCATCGAGGATCGCACCGTCGCGCACGAGCGTCGCCGAACCCCACAGTCGCAGCGTCTCCTCGACGCCGGGGACCATGAAGACGAGTCCGATCTCGGACTGCTCGAGAATGTTGCCGATCGAATCCAAGCGGTTGTTGCCGGTCAGGTCACCCCACGCCAGATGCTGACGGTCGAGTACGCGGATGAACCCCGGCGGCCCTCCACGCGGGGATGCGTCGCAACGTCCGGGTCCTGCGGTGGAGATGACGGCGAACGGCGACTGGCCGATGAAACCGGCCGCGCCATCGTCGATGTGGTCGATGACCTTGTCGATGACCATTTGGCTCGGCATCCGGTACACGGTGCGCAGCTCGTCCTGATCGGCGATCCGGTGCTCATTTTCCATGAAGGTGATTCTCTCGTTCGTCGTTGGTGTAACGCCACGTTGATGAGGCCGAACGTCGGTTCCGACCCCGGCGATCACGTTCGCGAGGGCGTTGGGCATCCAGGATTCGGTGTCGTTGGCGAGTTGCACGATCAGGCAATATCCGTGCTTCTATCCGCACCTCAGTGACGATCAGCCGACCTTGTAGATCGTCATGTTGGCGAAGTAGTAGGTCATGTCGGTCGGCGCCACGCCACCGTTGCCCGTCTTGAAACACCGAAAGTCGACAATCGTAGTTCCGGCGGCCGGCAGCGTGAAGGTGTTCGAAATGGTCAGGTTTCCATAGCCATTCGGTGCCGCTGGGATGCTCTGCGCCGAATATGTGGATTGCTTCGCGTTGTTGACGTAGCTGCTGCAGAACACAACTCCGGCGTGGGATGAGTCCTCGTTCGAGATTGTCATGTCGCCGGTGACGTAGTACCGACCTGCAGCGAGGTTCACGGAGGCGGAGTAACCGGCGGGAGCGCTCACGACCGGGTCATCGGTACCCAACGACGTTGTGGCTGTGAAGTTGAAGTCTTGGATGAAGATCATGCCCGCTGGACCGGGATCAGCACCGCCAGCGACCATGTATCCAACAACATCGATCAGTACTTCAGTGGTCGGTCCCGCGACACCGTAGGCGTCGTACGTGATGTCGATCTGACCAGCTTTCGCGCCGGAGGTGGGCAGGCCGACTTGAACCGAGTTCGGGATCAGATCGCCAGCTTTGAAGTTCAGCGACGATGTCGTCGGCGCACCCGTCGCGTCACCTGGGCGAACGGAGAGAAAACCGTCCGCCGTTGGATTCACGACGGTGACGTTCAGCAACACGCCAGTTGCGCCAACGGGAACCGCACCGCCGGTCACCTGCAACCGCTGCGACACGGCGGACACGAACGGACCGGGTAACCCCACATCGGTTCGAGTATCGAGAATGCGGGTCGGGTCGATCGTCACGATCGATGACGACACGCTCGACGTCGCATTCGCCACGAAGATCCCGCCACCTCCGAGCGCGACCGCGACGGCAGCACCGATCGCTGCCCACCGTGATCTCGACAACCGACGACCATCACCAGCCACTGAGTTCATTGACCCTCCAAAGGGTTCGCAGGATGGCCGCACTGACCGCCCGACTTGCGAGAGCCTTTCGCACACCAGGGGCAATGTCCAGTGATCGACCAAGTAGTCGTCGGGCAGGTCAGGACGCCGACTGATTGGGTCCGGTCGTTGGCCAACGAGGACCGCGTGCGCAAGGTGAGGTCGCCGACAGTCGTGTCCCTTCACCGCGGTGCGGCGACGTGGCATGAACTGAGCATCCCCGTGGGCGGACACCTCCCATAGGGGGAAGTCCACCTCCAACAGAAACGTTCGTCGCGCCGGCACTCCCGGCAACAACCTCATCCTGAACGTCTTTTCTGAGCGCGACAGCTAGGTCGTCGATGCCGCAGCTGAACTTGACCTGCTGACCCGCTACCTGTTCACCGGGAGTAGGTTTCGGACTGTCGGTTCGTTCGTGAACCGTCGATGAAACCGTCGAGACCCCGCGGTTCGCGATTTTGCGAAAGATGGGTGTTCAGTGAGCAATCGCGATCAAATCGAACGGCCAGGTGCGTCGACAGCGGGTTGCCGTGACTCAGCCCGGCCCAGATCCGAAGATGTGTTTTCGCGCGTTGCGCTCGGAGAATTTTACGATGCTGGGCGTCGAGACCGCGTGGAGCACTACATCGAAGTGTCGTCGCACCGGTCGATCATCACGTCGTTCGGGCGGACAAAAGAAGTAGCCGGCAACCGCGATTCTGGCGTCGTCTCGTGACACGGTTGAGGTCCCGATGATCGACGCAGGCGACCCTGCTCGGGACGAGCAGAAGCAGTTGCATTCCGGTCTCACGATCGGCGAAGAAGTCATCGATCCGGTGACTTGGGCCGGGTCGATGCCCCAGGAGTACGGCATCCCTCCACATGTGAGGTTGGGCCGGAGTCGATGGTTCAATTTGCTGTGGCTCGTCCCGATCGGCTTCGTCGTACTGATCTGTGCGGTCGCAGTGGCGCAAGGGCTTCGCAACACCGCGTCGGTGCAGGACTTCATCGCCCGCCATCCGGGCACGGTCATCTCCAAGCAGGCCGAGGACAACGCCGGTTTCCCGTGGTGGATCGGGGCACAGCACTTCCTGAACGTGTTCTTGATGATCTTCATCATTCGTTCTGGTGCACAGATCCTCACCGATCACCCGCGTCTGTACTGGACCCGGCACTGCACTCCCGGGCGCGAATGGTTCCGGATCCAAAAAGCGGTACCGGTCGATCCGTTGTGGACCGCCAAGCAGGACTCCGTCACCCTGCCGGCTCAGATCGGCCTGCCCGGCCTGCGCCATTCGATCGGGCTCGCACGCTGGTGGCATCTCGGTGTCGACGTCATCTGGCTGGCGAACGGTGCTCTGTTCTACATCCTGTTGTTGACGACCGGACAATGGCGCCGCGTGGTACCCACTACGTGGCAGGTGTTCCCGAACACGGTCTCCGTGCTGATCCAATACCTCTCGCTCGACTGGCCCACCGACAACGGCTGGGCCGCCTACAACAGCATGCAGCTCATCGCCTACTTCATCACGATCTTCGTCGCCGCCCCACTCGCCCTCATCACCGGGCTCGGGATGTCACCAGCACTCTCCACACGATTCAGACGTCTCAGCAAGGTGTTCAGCATCCAGGTCGCACGATCGGTGCACTTCCTCGTCCTGTGCTGGTTCTTGTTGTTCATCGTCGTCCACGTCGCCCTCGTGTTCACCACAGGACTGCTCCGCAACCTGAACCACATCTATGCCGGCCGCGACGACAGCAGCTGGGTCGGCTTCATCGTGTTCGCGGCCACGATGGTCGTGATCATCGTCGCCTGGGTCGCCGCGACCCCGCTGACGTTGCGCAAACCGCGCCTGGTGCAACGGGTGGGCTATGCGCTGATCGGCCCCGCACAACGACTGTTCGAACACGTCGACGCACGCCCGGGCGAGTACGACGAGAGCGACATTTCGCCGTACTTCTGGCACAACGGTCGCTGGCCGGACACGTCCGCGGAATACGCCACGTTGAGAGCCGACGACTTCGTGAACTACCGGCTGCAGGTGGTCGGGAAGGTTCAGAACCCTGTCCAACTTTCGTTGGACGACCTCCGCGCGCTCGCCCATCACGAACAGATCACCCAGCACTTCTGCATCCAAGGGTGGTCAGGAGTCGCCAAATGGGGCGGCATCTCCATGCAAACCATCACCGATCTGGTCAAGCCCGACCCGGACGCGAAATGGGTCGTGTTCTACTCCTTCGGCGAAGGCGCCGACGGCGGCACCTACTACGACGCCCACCCCATCGAACAGATGAGCTCTCCGCTCACGATGCTGGCCTACGACATGAACGGTAGCCCCCTCCCCTACGGCCACGGAGCCCCACTGCGACTCCGCAACGAGATCCAGATCGGCTTCAAACAAGTCAAGTGGATCAAAGCCATCGAATTCGTCGCCGACTTCACCGACATCGCCGCCGGACAAGGCGGTTACAACCAAGACCACGAATTCTTCGGCTACAGACAATCGCTATGACCACGGTGCCAGACCATGTCGGCGCGCCGCGATCAGATCAGGGAGGCAAGCGGTCGAGGTCCCATTCGAGCTCCGTTGGCCCGCGCTGGCCGAGGCGGTTGACATCGATGATCGCGGTGAGGTTGCCGAGCCGGTAGTAGATGGCTGGCCCAGCGACGTCATTCGCGCGGGGGACGACCACGATCGGGACGACCGCGTTCTGGAGCAACTTCAGAGCGACGCTGCCCAGACGAAGCCCGCTGAAGCCTCCTGATCCACGGGTTCCCACGACGAGCAGGCCGGCATCGCAACGTTGCACCGCCTCGCTCACGACCTGGGCGGGGTGGCCCTCCTCCGCTATGGCGTCGATCGTGATCGACGAGTCGCCGAAGGGCGCGATCCATGCTCGGCGTCGTGTCGTCGTAGACGATGAACCCGGCCGAGCCCATGCCGCTGCCGAGGGCTTGGAAGCCTTCGTAGCTGACCGGGATGTTCGAGAGGGTCTCCACGTTGCTGACCAACGTCGGGTTGGCATCCTCGGTTCTGGCAGCAACACCGTGCGGCCCGGCCTCCCATCCTTCTTGTGGTGTCGCCGCGAACAGGCCGTGCACGTGCGGTCGGAACCAGCGCGGCAGCGGTGGTTTGCCCTCGATCACCTCCAGCATCGCAGTCTCTTCACCGAAGAGGTATTCGTCGGGGCCAGCCACGATATTGACCACGCAATCACGACAGATGCCTGCATTCTGGAACTCCTGCACCGCACGGGTAACGGCTTCAATCTCGCGTTCGAAGCTCCTCTTGAGACAGACGTACGCTTCGTCGGCTCCCACCGCGTACGCGGCGATGATCATGCCCTCGACGAACTGGTACGGGTTGTTGCGGATCAGCGCCCGATCCTTGAAGGTGCCCGGTTCTCCCTCGGCCCCGTTGCACACCACGTACCGGCGGCCATCACCCTCGTTGGCGATACCAGCCCACTTGCGACCGGTCGAGAACCCTCCTCCGCCACGCCCACGCAAACCAGACTCCAGAACCATCTGGATGGTGGCTTCCGGACCCAGATGCTGTGCCGCGGCAACTCCGAGACCACCGAATTCGGTGGCAAGATACGCGTCGAGCGATGTGATCGGGCTGTCGGACAGCAGGAATTTCAACATCGGTCCGGCGATTCCCCGAACCGCCGACATCCAAACCTCGATCGCTCATCATGCGCCGAATCCGTCAGTGAGTTGCATGAAGCAGTCGGTCACGAGCGCGGGGAGCGATGTCGTGGCTCCATTGGCCAGCCAATGGCGCAGCGATGCCCGCATCGCGGCGAGGGCGGCCGCGGCGAGCAATAGCGGTGTGATGTCATCGTCGGGGTCGGTGCCGAGCCGAGTCGTCATCGCGTCGGCGACGGCGTCCTCCCAGACGGCTTGGAGTTGCAGGCTGCGCGCAAAGACCGAGGGGGTGGCGGCCATGATCTTGAAGCGACGGATCAGTTGTGGCCGGGCAGTCTCGTAGTCACCGGCCACCACCAAGAAGGACTCACGCAGTGCAGTCCACGGCGCCTCGTCTGCAGGTCGCTCGAACAGAACGGCCGTGAGGCGGTTGAGACGGTCGGTGTAGTCGGCCAGCACAACATCTTCTTTGGTCGCGAAGTAGTGGAAGAACGTCCGCGGCGCAATGTCGACCGACGCAGCGATGACATCGATGGTGGTCGCCTCGAACCCGTCGCGTTCGAACAGCGCGAGTGCAGCGCCCACGATTCGCTCTCGCGTCTCGCGCTTCTTGCGTTCCCTGAGACCTTCTGACACGTCACCAGCCCCTTTCATTGTTCTGCATTCACAGCATAGTTGCATTCACTGCAATATTCTGTACATTGGATACCACCTGGATCAGAGGAGTGATCGATATGTCGACATGGTTGCACCGCATCGGTTCATTCTCGGCGCGTCGTCGCTGGCTGATGCTCGTCGCCTGGATCGTGCTGGCGCTCGGCGCCGTCGCACTGAACCGGACCATCGGTGGCACCGCCGTCGACAACTTCGAGGTGCCCGGCGTCGAGTCGCAGGCGGCGACCGACATGTTGAAGGATCGTTTCCCCGAACGGGCCGGCGCGACAGCGATGGTCGTGTTCCACACCGACGCGGGAGCGATCACCGATCCGGCCCTCGCAGCAGGTGTGAGCGCCAGTGTGGAGGAGATCCGTGCACTGCCGCACGTGCTAGCCGTGACCGAACCGCTCGCATCGGCGATGTCGATCTCCCCTGATGCCAGTACAGCCTTCACCTCAGTGCAGTTCGACGGCACCACGGCCGACTTGGGCCGGAGCACGCTGAACGCGCTGGTCGACACCGCAGCACCAGCACAGGCGGTGGGAGTTCAGGTCGAGTTCGGTGGCGAGCTGCCGACCGTGCTCAAGGAAGAGTCCACCGGGCCTGCCGAGGCAATCGGCGTGATCGCGGCCTTGATCATTCTGCTCTTCGCGTTCCGCAGCGTGATCTCCATGGCGTTACCACTCGTCACCGCCCTGACCGGACTTCTCACAGGACTCTCGGTCGTTGGGCTCGTGGGCGGGCTGATCGAGATCCCCTCGGTCGCGTCCAAGTTGGGCACGATGATCGGCCTCGGTGTCGGCATCGACTACGCCCTGTTCATCCTCAGCCGCCACCGCGACAACCTGGCGGCAGGCATGGACATCGAGGAATCGATCGGGCGTACCAACGCCACCGCGGGCAAGGCCGTCGTCATCGCCGGCAGCACCGTCGTCGTCGCGATCCTCGGCCTCCAACTTGCCGGCATCCCGTTCGTCGCCGCCCTCGGCTACTCGGCCTCGATCGTCGTCGCGATCGCCGTCATCGTCGCGATCACCCTGTTGCCGGCGCTGCTCGGCTTCGCCGGTACCCGCGTTCTGTCTCGGTCGCAGCGTCATCGCAACATCGCCGAGGCCGACTCGGGTCATAGCGGCTGGGTCCGTTGGGCACACTGGGTTGCGTATCACCCGTGGCGCTCCAGCATCACCGCCACCGCCGTGCTGCTCCTGCTTGCCATTCCGATGCTCGACATGCAGCTCGGCCAGGCCGACGCCGGCACCGCGCCGACAAGCACCACACACCGACGCGCATACGACCTGCTTGCCGACGGCTTCGGCGCTGGATTCAACGGACCGCTGCTGCTCGTGGTCGACCTCGGGCCAACTCCCGACCCCACCATCGTCGGCCAGGTCACCGCTGCAGTGGCAGCCGATGCCGGCGTTCGCGCTGTCTCCCCCGCTCAGGTGAACTCTGCCGGCGACACCGCAATCATCACCGCGATCCCCACCACGAAACCGCAGGACGAAGCCACCAGCACCCTGGTGCACCGACTCCGCGACACCACCCTGCCCGACGTGACCGCCGATTCGTCGGCCACCGTGCTCGTCGGCGGACCGACCGCCGGGTTCATCGATCAGTCCGACAAGATTTCGACCCGGCTGCCATCGTTCATCGCCGCCGTCGTCGCCATGTCGTTCCTGCTGTTGATGATCGTGTTCCGCTCGATCCTGGTGCCGCTCAAAGCAGCGCTGCTCAACCTGTTGTCGATCGGCGCCGCCTATGGCGTGGTGGTCGCCGTCTTCCAATGGGGATGGGGTCGTGGCCTCATCGGCCTCGACGAAGCGGTGCCGATCGCCTCGTTCGTGCCCATGATGATGTTCGCGATCCTGTTCGGACTCTCCATGGACTACGAGGTCTTCATCCTCTCGCGCATCCGCGAGGAGTACCACCGGGGCCACACCAACATCGACAGCGTCGTTGAAGGCCTCGGTGCCACCGCCAAGGTGATCACCTCCGCCGCACTCATCATGATCAGCGTGTTCCTCGGCTTCGTAGCCAGCCCCGACCCGATCGTCAAGATGATGGGCGTCGGGCTCGCCACCGCCGTTGCGGTCGACGCCACCATCGTGCGCATGATCCTGGTCCCCTCCACCATGGCGCTCGTCGGTGACCCCAACTGGTGGCTGCCCCGCTGGCTCGACCGGCTCCTGCCGCACCTCGACCTCGAAGACGAACCCAGCAACAGAAAAGAGCTTCTGACCTGCAGGTTGTTGGCGGAGGTGGACGGGGATCCGCAGGCCGTCGCTGACGGTTCGCCGGCGAGTGATTACGGGTGCCGAACTGGAGCGGACTCACTGTGGTTGCCATCAGCGGTACACGAGGCGTGGGACGGGTGGATTGGAGAACACCGCGTGCATGTCGCTGTCTGAGTTCCAGCGACGTGTCGCATCACTGGTGTTCTCGCTGGCCGAGGCAGACGATTCCGTCAAGCGGCCGGTGTCGGATAACTCGACGCTTTGTGCCCGGTGGTCAGCGAATAGGAGATCACGTCGACCGACTCACCGACTCACCGACGTGGCGACATGGCGTCGACGGCGGCGCCGACGACCACGCCGACGACCACGCCGACCGCTGCCCGAAACAGAGGCCGAGAGCAATTCCAACCCCGCCGGCAATCAGCAAACCAAGGATCATTCCGACACCGGCACCCATGCTGATGAGTATTCCTGTCCACAGCATTTGGGGTCGCTTCGCCCGCTCCGATCGGTCCGCCGGCGGTGTCATGCTCAGCGAGTTGCTCCCTGAAAGGGCGGCGCCCGAGTGTGTTGAGTCCGGTGAGATCTCCGCTGACGGCGTCGACGTTCGGATACCAGTCCTCGCTGGCCGTGATGATGTCTCGGGAATCGATGTTCTGCGGTAGTAGGACGCTGACAGGATCGGATATGTGGCTGTGGACAGCACACCCGCGATGACACCAGCGGTCACGCCAACAGCCCAGGAACCGGTGATCCAGCGCGCAACCACGATCACCAGCGCGGTTCCGCCGACCACGCCAGCAACGAACATCACAATCCGTTGCGGGGTGCGTGAGCGTCATGTCATGTTCACACGGTACGGCAGCAACACGTGTGCTCCGAGAAGTGCTCAATCGCCAGGAGGCGAACCGTGATCGCGCGGCGGACCCACCAAGCTCCCGGATTGCGTATGGTCACGGCGTCGCTCCGTCGGGTCTGGATCCGTACTCTGTTGCTCATGGCTCTCACTGCAGATCTGCTGTGGCGCGCGTGGGCTGTTTCAAACAGGGGTGGTCCCGGGCCCCTCGCCACCTTGACTTGCTGTGGTCAGGCTGTCTTGGTGCCCTGTTCGAGTTCGTGATCGACAGCGCGGCGGATCCATGCCGACACCGAACGGTCATCGGCGTCGGCTGCATCACGGATCTTGGCGAGCGTCTCCGGCGGGAACCTCACCGGGACCAGTTCGGACAGTTTCGAGTTCCGGCGTCGCGCTGGTCCTTGTGGTGTCTGATTGTCGGGGTCGGCATAGAAGTCGTGTTCGTCTTGTCGGGTCATCTTCTTGGTGGTCATCGGTCCTCCTTGTAACGATCAGCGAGATGTTTGGCGGCGGGGTAGCAGCCGATCGGCCTGCACTTGGTCGCGTCGTCATCGTCGGATGGGGCGAGTGGAACCATGACGACCTCGCCGGCGAGTTCGGCGACCATCAGCCAGTGCGCTGGCGGCTTGGCCGGGTAGAACAGCGGATCTGAGTTCCAGATCTCGTAGATGTCGTCGATGCCGTACGGGTCGTGGTTGAACAGGTGGGCGGCTTGTCGGTCGATCTCGAACGGGTCGGTGTCGTCCAACCGGTCGAGATCGAACATCTCACCCATCACCGCAAGTGTAATACAAACGGATACGACCGTCGAGTGTCATTCCGGTCGTGTTGCGCTGGCGATGAAGGTTGACACGATGTAGGTGGCGTGACGGTCCAGGATGCGTCGAGCCCGGTCGTAACGCATCGTCGTTCGAGGGTCAGCGTGCGAGGCGGCTTCTTGGACGAGCGATGCGCCGAGTTCATTGCGATTCAGACCCAGGGTGCGTGATTCGTCGAGGAAACATCGCCGGTCACGGTGCACACGATCGTGCCCGGCGACTCCGGTGTCCCCATCGTCCGGAACCAGCCCACTTGCGACCGGTCGAGAACCCTCCTCCGCCACGCCCACGCAAACCAGACTCCAGAACCACCCGGTGAAGTAGGTCGGCTACATCAACAGCAGCCCAACCACAGAGGCACTTTCATGCCGACATGTTGCGCGCCAATTCCACCTCGGATGTGCTCGGGCAATGACACCATCGACTGGGGACGTTCCTCAGGCCGTTCACCTTCGGGACAGGTCCGCCAGTATGACCGGGGCGTGACCCGCTCAGAACAACACCCGAGTCAGTGCCCGTCGACCACTCGGGTACGGCACGTTCGATCACTACTCCTGATCGATATCAGCGAGGACGGCTGCGATGTCTTGAGCGTCGGCGAGCAAACGGACGACATCGACATGATCGTCGCTGGCGAAGTAGAACCAGCCGCACGGGAAGTTCGTGATGCGGCGGACACGCAGGCCATTGATGCCACACACCTCGCCCACCCGCGGCGACCCGGCGCCGGGCATCCGTCCGATCGCATCCAGTGCGGTGATTGCTGCGTCGAAGAATCGTTCGCCGAGATCGGAGCCGCCCTCATTTCGGTAGTAGCGGGATCGTTCGATGAGATCGACTTCGGCCTTCGGGCGAAGAATCGGACGCGTCACGCTTTGGCGCCGAGCGCCCGCGTGCGCAGCTCAGCAATCACGTCATCGGTTGCTTCGCGTCCCGCGCCGGAGGCGAGCCCATCAGCGATGAGATCGCGGAGGCGTTGGGCGGCCTGCTCACGCTGGTCTCGGCGGATCAGTTCGCGGAGGTACTCGCTCGTGTTGCCGTAGCTGCCGTCGCTGACGCGTGCGTCGATGTAGTCGCGCATGCTCTCGGGGAGTGCGAAGCTCATTGTGTTGCGGCTCATGCATCCAGTCTGCTGCTGCTAACAACGGTTGTCAACACCACTCAGATCAGCGAAGGCGGCTTGGTGCTGGGCGAGTCGATCTGCAACGGCATCCCACCGCCGAGCGGCCGGGCCGGGTGCTGGCCCAAGGGTTTCGAGAACGAATCCGAGACGCAGTCGACGGGCCAAGAGCCGGAGTCCAACACGCCGAGCACCGCCGGAAGCACATCGGCCATGATCAACGGCACCACTGGCCGCAAGATTGGCGAGCCATCGACGTGGACCGGCTCCCCAAGATCCTGGTGCCGGTACACCCACGTGTCACCCATCGACGATGGTCGGTCAGCCCCGGTGTCGTCCAGTGCCACCCAACGGCCCCGGAAACGTTCAACGAGCTCAGCGCTCACTCCGTGAACAGTACCAGCGCTCCTCCTCCGGAGCGCGACGGCGTTCAATCACACGCCACGCTGTCGAGTGCCCCCTTGGCTGGGCCCATCTCTGGCTCAGCCAAATTGCCGGCCGAGCTTCGTGCTGTGACCAAACGGCGTGTTTTGTCGGCCGAAACAGCACCTGACCTGCAGGTTGTTGGCGGAGGTGGACGGGAATCCGCTCTCTCGCGCGTAAGCCCAGGCAGATCGCTCGCGATCGGGCCACTGAGCCGATTTGAGACTTCCACTGAGACTTATCGGCTCGCCGGGCGCACCAGCTCCTGGTCGACGCACAAAGGCAGCCGCGCAGGTGGGCGGACACAGTCCACCACGACAGCGCGGAAACGTGCAGCGACCGACGGACGCCAGTCAGGTCACAGACATGGTTGTCGCGAGCGACGGCCGAACGGGGTGGGGTCACCGGGCGAACGAGAGAGTCGAACGTGAACGAGGAGGGCCTTTTGTGACCATCAACGACGGAGACGCCACGCTCGCCAGCGACGGGTGTCGCCTGCTGACGATTGACGCTGCAGCGGACTTCCTCGCAATCAGTCGAGGCGCGGTCTACCACCTTCTCGACCGAGGCGAGGTGACGTCGATTCACATCGGACGCTCACGCCGAATCGCGCTGGCTGAGTTGCGACGCTTCGTCGCCAAGTCGGGCCATATGCCCTTCACTGTGGCGAGCTGATAGCCGAGGAGTGCTACACTCGATACGACGGAACGCGGGTGTGCGGGGCTGCCACCAACGGACGACAACTTACGTTGGATCGACGGCGCGGCGCATGAGGAGTCGGTCGGCTCGTTGGCAGAAGATGCGGAATCCGTGCTTGAGGTACAGCCGCTTGGCGACCTCGTTGACGTCGGCGACTTCCAACACGACCGTCGCAGATGCTTGGTCGGCGCATCGCTCCACTTCTCGCATGAGTGCGTCGCCGATGCCACGGTGCGGTTCGGTCGCGACGTCGGACAGCACCCATGTCCTTGTCGAGGGGACGTAGGTGCGACGTGCGCGAATCTGGCGTTCGCAACGTGGTGCGAGCACCAGTGCCGAGGCGGCCGAGACCGCGGTTGCGGCCAGGGCGATGGCGACCTTGCCGTTTGCGATGCAGACGAGCATGACGGCGAACGCGGGAACAAAGGTCGCGACGAACGCCAGGGTGGAGCGCGCGACGTGGCCGGCTTCGGTGAGGAGCGCAATACCGCCGTCGGGATGGGTGATTCGTTGGTCGGCGTTCAGCAGTCGCAGCGCGGACGCGAGTGGGTGCTTGTTGAACCGCCGGGCATGGAGCCGCGCAGCGTCCGTGAAGCGAAGCGGTTCACTCGCTGGCGCGGTGGGCGGAGCGGATGACGAGGTCATTGGGTTGATGGTGCGGGCAGGGGAATGCATCGAGGTTGACGCTGCGGCCAGGCGCGACGGCGATGGGGATGAGGCATCCGCAGGGATGGCTGGGCAGCACGACAGTCGAGGGCGAACGCCCCGTCAAGGGGTCGGTCTGGCCGGTAGAGGGTTGGGCGGTCAGCCACACCGCCTGCGGTTCGCCGGTTCGGGCTTCGTGGATGACATCCACGTCGGTGAGCTCGCGCAGGGTGATGGTGGCGCGTTGCGAGCATGGGTGGCGGTCGATGTCGATGATCCCGATGGGGAGCTTCGGGTCGAGGGTGCTGAGGCGTTGTGCGAGTTGTCCGACGGTGAGCATCGGCTGGTCTCCCTTCGTGGGTCGGCGGGTCAGGCAGTGCGACCTGGGCGCCGTGGCTTTCTGGAGGGGGAAGTGCTGGTTCGATTCTTCGATGGCGACTGGCGTTCGATTGGCTTTGGTGGTTCGGTGACGGTGAGCACGTAGTCGAGGAAGCCGGGGATGGACGCAGCGACGTGTCCGGTTGACGGTGCGACGATGATGCCGCGGTCGAGGAGCCGGTTGCGGACGGCGCTCAGCGCGGTGATGGGCTTGCCGAGTGCGTCGGCGATCTGACCGGTTCGTACGGGATCGCTGGTCGAGAGGCGGGCCATGGCGGTGAGGTAGGTCTGTTCGCCGGCGGGCAGCTTCTTCCACCGGGCGACGTACAGGCCGCGTTCGCTGTCGTGGCGAGCGAGGTCGATCGCTTGGTTGGCATCGTCGAGGGTGATGCGTGTGTGGCCGTCGGAGGTTTGCCAGGCGTAATCGCCGAACAGTTGCACGAAGTACGGGTAGCCGCCGGTGGCGTCGGCGAGCACGGCGAGCGCGTCGCCGTCGAAGGGTCGGCCCGCGGAGTCGGCGGGCCCGGCGAGTGCTTGCAGGGTGGCGTCGTTGTCGAGGTTGTCGATCGGGTGGAACGCCATGCGTTCGCCATAGGTGACGGCGTCGGTGACGAGCCCGGGTGTGTCGGGCAGCCCGCCGAACACGATCATCGCGGTGAGTTCAGGTCGGCGGCTGAGGTCTTGCATGATCGGTCCGAACACTGAGAGTTCGTCGGGATGCACTTCTTGGACCTCGTCGACGAGGATCATCAG
>Ga0073904_10000683_pt1 | contig 24539 bp, 19 predicted proteins | sample KloWWTrecipitate_FD_66668 | JGI IMG/M metagenome (GOLD analysis project Ga0073904, IMG submission 66668) | Active sludge microbial communities from Klosterneuburg, Austria, studying microevolution and ecology of nitrifiers - Klosterneuburg... | ecosystem: Engineered > WWTP > Aerobic digester >... | reverse complement strand
ATTGTAATTGGCTATGATGAAGATTCATATAATCCCAAAGGCGGAAATAAATATTTTCAAAAAGCTTTAGATATCTGTAACAAAGTTTCAGTAAGTCTTAATGGCTGGAACGAAACTGGCGGAGGATCTAAGCCATCACGTCTTCAGCTTGTACAGGAATTATTAAGCGTTCGATTTGATCATTTCAGATTAGGATATTTTGAATATATGTATCTTGGTCTGGATTCACTTGCGACCAATAAAAATAATGCATATGCAAATATTTTAAGTGCACTTGAAGTTATCAGCAATGTTAAAAAAAGAGAAGTCAGAGCATTTAATGTTGACATCTTTTTTGACAGTAAGGCAGTTGAGATTGCTGAAACATTTATAGATTACGGAGACAGAAATGTTTATGAGAAACTAATGGAGTATGACAGGTCTCATTTGTCTATATATGAAGAAGCTAAAACAAGAGCCCGGTGATGAAATAGAATTTATGGAAACCACTTATATTTTCTGTTTTCAAACAACTTCACATTTCGCATTATGTTTTTTTAAAAATTATTAATATTAATCAGTTAAAGTTTAGGCTTTATTAAATTTCATGTTTGGTATTATTTAACTATTTTAGTATTATTTTTTAAATAAAACAGTTGATAAAATGAGAAAACTCTTACTATTTTTTATTGCAATTTCGTTGATCATTTCAACGAATGCAAATGCACAATTTAAGAATTATAATGTGAAAGGCGGTATTCAATACAGCCCTACCCTACCGTTTTCTGAATACGGAGGTGCTTATTCTTATACAGCAAGAGCTTATCTGGCATTCGAATTGTCTCAATTACTCGCAATTGAGTTAGGTGCAGGTTTCGGGCAATACAAAACCAACGATGATTTTAACACTCCGGTTTTAAGATCTACCAGTACAGAAAATTACACAGTATCCGATGTTATTCCTGTCGATGTAAGGCTTAGAATTTCACCAATGCCTTCAAAGAACTGGAATCCTTATATGTACTTAGGAGTCGGATTATTGAAATATTCTACAAAAGAGCTTCCTGCAGGATACACTAATGTTGCTGATTATAATTCATTTGCTGACGGCTGGACTTCAACAATTCCTATTGGAATAGGTACTGAAATAAGAATGTCTGACAATGTAATGCTTGATATCAGTGGCGGTGCATATTATTCATTTTCAGATCAGTTAAATAATTTTATACTTGGCAGTTGGGAAGACGGAGGAGCACAGGTTTCACTTGGACTTACATTTGCCGGGGGAAACGACTGTGAAACTGACAATGACAAAGACGGTCTGACAAAATGCCGTGAAGAACAGCTTGGAACCAATCCAAACATTGCAGATACAGATGGTGACGGATTAGGTGACGGAGAAGAGGTAAATACCTATATGACCAATCCACTGAATAAAGATACAGACGGTGATACTTTACAAGACGGTGCAGAGGTAAAGCAACATTTCACTGATCCTCTGAAAAATGATACTGACGGAGATAAACTAATGGATAATGAAGAAATTAATACTTATCTGACATTACCGACAGATAGTGATACTGACGATGATAATCTAATGGACGGAGATGAAGTTAAAACTTACAGGACAAATCCTAAAATGATGGATACGGATCTTGGAACAATTCAAGATGGTGTAGAAGTAGGAAGAGGAACAGATCCTTTGAATCCTGCTGACGATTTACCACCAGCGCCACCTGTTGAAGAACCAATTAAAGTAGGACAGGTTATTACTCTGGAAGGAATTAATTTTGAAACAAACAGAGCTGATATTTCTTCATTTGCAGAAGATGTACTCGAAAGAGCATTAGGGTATATGAAAAATAATCCTAATCTTGAAGTTGAGATCAGCGGCCATACTGACAATACAGGTGGTCTGGCTCATAATATGGATCTCTCTCTCAGAAGAGCTGAATCTGTAAAAGCATGGTTCGTTTCAAATGGTATTTCGGCTTCGAGAATTACTACCGTTGGTTACGGTCCTGAACAGCCGGTAGCAAGTAATGATACAGAAGAAGGAAGATTCCAGAACAGAAGGATCGACTTCAAGAGAGTTAAATAATTCCAATAAAATAATATTAAAAGCTGTTTTTTCGAAAGGAGAAACAGCTTTTTTTTATAAATGAATTACTCTTTCAGATCAAATTCAATCTATCATTAATTTATCAACAAGTTCTCTAGTTCCTGTTGTTGCCTTAGCTTTGATGTGTGTCAGATTTGAATAATTAAAAAATAATTCAGGATCGGAAGGATCTATTAAATATTTCTCAATATTCACATCTGCAAACTGAAGAAGTCCTGCAGCGGGATACACTACTAATGAAGTACCAATTACAATAAATATATCAGCGCTGAGAGCCACTTCTACAGCCTCATCCATCTTTGGGACCATCTCACCAAACCAAACAATGAACGGCCTTAGCTGTGATCCAAGCTCACATTTATCTCCTTCATTTATTTCATCACCTTCAATACCATATATCAATTCAGGATCTGCTGAACTCTGCGACTTTTTGAGTTCACCATGTAAATGAATTATTTCAGACGAACCGGCTCTTTCATGAAGATCATCTACATTCTGTGTAATTATTTTAACATCATATTTTTCTTCAAGCCGGACAAGTTCTAAATGAGCTGCATTCGGAACAGCATTTCTAAGCTGTCTGCGTCTCTGATTATAAAAATCCAGTACAAGCTTTCGGTCACGTCTCCAGCCTTCCGGCGAAGCAACGTCCATTACATTATGACCTTCCCAAAGTCCTCCCGAATCCCTGAATGTAGAAAGACCGCTTTCTGCACTGATACCGGCTCCAGTCAATACGACAATTTTCTTTTTATTCAAAACAGATTTATAGTTAATAGTTAATAGTTAATAGTTAGTAGTTAGTAGTTAGTAGTTAGTAGTTAGTAGTTAGTAGTTAGTAGTTAGTAGTTAGTAGTTAGTAGTTAGTAGTTAGTAGTTTTTATTTTAGCTTACTAAATTTTTATCCTACTAACATTTTATCATTTTAACATATCGAAAATAATTGTTTCTATTTTAGCATCAATTATTTTGTCTTAAAATATTTATTGCATTTGCATTTTGTCTATGTGGTTAAACAAAAAAGGCGAAGTCAGACTCCGCCTTTTAAAAACTTTATACATTAATATGTTACTTCTTTCCGGCGACTTTATCAATAAGATATTGTGCAACAGCTGCAGCTTCTTTCGGCTTAAGACCCGGGTTAGGCATAGGTGGATAATCCGGATTTTTCTTTGTCGGATCTAAAATATAATTTGCGAGTTTTTTTACATCACCATTATAAGCCGGAACTGTCTGAGCATAAGGAGGTCCGACGAGCTTGGTATCAAAACTATGACAAGCCGAACAGATCTTTGTATATATCTCTTCACCGTTTACACCTTCTGTATTTATTGTTTTAGATTTCTTTTCTTTGTGAAGCTCTTCAGCTTTTAGATTAATTGCTTCGAGATGTTTGAAGTTTGCTGTTCCAAATGCAGACTGATTTTTCATAATTATGAATCCGCAAGAAAGTATCATCAGATAAAATGCCGCACCTATATACTTCATGTCGGAATTTTTTATTACCGCATAGAGAAAATTACATAAAAGAAGAAGTGAAACGAAAGCAAGTCCTGTATAAATAAATACCGATCCTGACAATGCTGAATTTGGTGTCAGATAAAAACTAAAGAATAATACCACCGGTGTAAGAGCAGCACCGATAAATGCCATGTTCCCTGCTATCTTCTTTACAAAATTCGAATATTCCTTATCCATATCATGCATACCTCCCTGCCAGCTAAAGAAAAAGAACAGTATCGCACTTCCTGTGATTGCCGCCGAAAGTACTATGATGAAAATAAAATTTACAAAGGTTGCACCTGATAAAAATATCTGTGCAATGTTTTGAAAATCCTGATATCTTTCTGAGAATTGAGATATAGTTATACCGCCTGCAAAAAATAAAGCTGTTACAAGTAATAATACAAACCCATACAAACCCGAATTAGAATTAGTATTCATTATATCAAATTCATAATTCGTAACATCTTCAGGAAGCTGTTTATCAAGCTCATGTTTGTCAATGCCAACAATGCCTTTAAATGTCTCGATCAGCGACTCGATCTGAAATGTATTCTGATAGCTGTAAATGAAATTCACTGCTATCGCCAGAAAAAGCGTGGCGACAAAAAGTAGACTGACTGCAATTACTTTTACTTCAAATAATAACTGTGCATAACAAAATGTTATTGCAAGCAATGGAATTATTCCAAGCCCTACTCCGACAAATCTGTTTATCGCAAGTTTGTCGATCACGTCTTTTGCAAATCTGATGAACAGTTTATTCTTCATCTTCCTTCCGTAAGCATTGAATATAACGGAGAAGGCAGTTCCGCCCATCAGCATTCCAAAGAATGGAATAAAAATAAGCAGCGACATGACAAGTATGATCTTCAGCAGTGATAAATGCTGTGTCGTAGCCGGTATAACCAATTTATCTAAAAAATCCATTATTAATATTTATATTAAATTTCTTATTCTAAAAATAATTTTACAAGTTTGTCAACGGACAAAATTGTTATGATCAGTAAAGTGAAAATATTTATGCTTATGAACATTCCCTTAAAACTCTTCTTGTCTTCTGTCATATCAAGGAATTTAACAGATCTTACAAACATCCAGAGACATAAGATCATTAGCATAGCATTTGAAATATAGTAATTCAGTATTCCAAAAAAATTGATGGACAAAGCAACAGCAATTGTCAGCAGTATCCAGGTGAAAGTAATCTTTATAAGTTGTCTCTGTGACAGCATATTAGTCAGAGTCGGGAATCCGCCTTTGTCATAATCTTTTCCATACACAAGCAGCAGCAGCCAGAAGTGTGGGATCTGCCAAATAAAAAAGTAAGCACCGATCAGAAGAATCTTATCATCAGTCAGTGAACCACCCGCTGCAGCCCATCCTGCCATAGGCGGTAAAGCGCCTACAAGCGAGCCGGGGATTATTGCCAGTGCCATGACTTTTTTCAATGGAGTGTATATCACATTATACCAAAGAAAAGTAAAAAGTCCGATATAAAGAGTTAATAAACTTGATTTAAAAAAGAGTACTGCTGAGCCCGCCAGTAGAAATACAATTGCAACTGTGATGACAAATGAAGCTGAGACATTTCCAGATGGAATTGGCCTGCCTTTTGTTCTGTCCATTAGAACATCGGTACCTCTTTCCTGATAGTGGTTCATTGCAGCTGCTCCACATGCCAATAAAAATATTCCTATCACTGGATAAAGTGAGAATGCACTCAGATCGGTCAGAGCAAGTATATATCCGAGCGAAGTGGTCAAAGCTACAAGTATCGTAATCCTGATCTTCGTCAATTCCAATATGGCTTTTGTACGGAATGCAAGTCCCGAACTTACCCGTATCTCTTTTTTATATGTATCTGCTGTTTGAATTTTTCTTAATATTTATTTTTTGTTGTATCTTTTTCTTCAGTTTTTTTCAGATCAGAAGCAGGTGTTTCTTTTTTGGATGTATCTGATTTTACTTTGGTCTTTGCTGTATCTGTGCCGTTTACTTTTTTGGTTGAATCATTTAAAGTACCGGTTGAATCTGAATTGCCTGTTGTACCCGATGAACTTAAAGAATCTTTTATTGCCGCTGCAGAATCCATTTTGGTTTCTACCGGAAGAATATTTTTCCATATCTCAAACTGATCTTCGGAAATCACATTAACTGGAGCATACATATAAGAATGATTTAACCCGCAGTATTCCGCGCAGGCAGCATAGTAAGTTCCAAGGTCATCAGTTCTGATCCAGATATAATTTGGTGATCCGGGCACGACATCTTCTTTTACTCTGAAGTGTGGGAGATAAAAACTGTGAAGCACATCATTTGAAGAAAGCTCAAACTTAATATTCTTATTATGCGGAAGATTAACCGTATCGGATTTCTTTCCATTATCATACTCAAAAGTCCATTTCCACATCTGCCCGGTAACCTTTACCACCATTGCATCTTTAGGTACATCACGCATATTTATAAATCCGTTCCAGCTTATAAAAAACAAATACAGAACTATTATAATAGGAACAACAGTCCATATGATTTCGATGGTAGTATTTCCCTCTATATTAGAAGGTACAGGATTTCTTTTTCTGCTGTATTTAAAAATAAAATACAACATTGCCACTGTTATAATCAGCAGCAGTATTATTGATATACCAGTGATTATCCAAAAGGTGGTATCAACTTCATTTATTATACTAGGTCTCATAATTTAAAATCTGTTTATATCTGAATAAATATTCATTTAAAATCTGATTGCTTTTTTTATTAAAATCTAAATTAATAACAAATTTAATATCGGAACGTCAGGTCAAAAAATGTTAAAATTAAAACTATTATAAATATCAGCATGCAGACTCCGACAAATATTTTAAAAACCTTATTGTCAAACTTCAGATGCATGAAGAAATTTATCACAAACATAGTTTTGACTGTTGCAATGATCAGAGCAACTGTCAGCGCAAGACTGCCGAGATCAATACCCGCTACTGCCACTGTAATGGATGTCAGCGAAAGCAGTCCGATCCATACGAGCACATTTATACCGTAACTCGGATGATGCGCTACGGCGATGTGACCGTCATCGTTTTCAGAATGTTCTGAGTGTGAAGAATGATCAGAATTGTGATTACTCATTATAATTATTATTTAAAATTTTCTTTAATGAATTAAATAAAATAACGGGAACAGGAATATCCAGATAATATCTACAAGGTGCCAGTATAATCCTGAATTTTCAAGCTTCTGAAAATTCGTTGCTGTTATTACATCTTTTTTTATCTGCCACATTACGAATCCTATAAATGCAAGTCCTACTACAATATGAAGTCCGTGCAGACCTGTCATTACATAATATAATCCGAAATACATTACTTCACCTTCAGACATATCCTGAAGTGCGGGTCCTTTTGGATAAATACCGTGATGGAATTTTGCACCCCACTCAAAATATTTATTCACAAGAAAGATCAATCCGCAAAAAACCGTTACCCACAGAAAAAATAAGCTGAGTTTTTTATTACTCTTCTGTAATGCTACAATAGCAAGTACTACCGTAAGGCTGCTTGTTAGAAGTATAACTGTATTTATCGCACCCATGAATACATCCAGTTCACCGGCTGCAACTACAAAAGCATCAGCATATATGAACCTGTAACTTGCATAGAGAATGAACAATCCACCAAAGAGAAGTACTTCTGTGAATAGGAAAAGCCACATTCCCATTTTAGACCCGAAGTCATCTCTGTGTATATGAACTTCGTGGATCTCCTGATCTGCTGTGTCAGAGTTATAGCTCAATTTGATACCTCCTGTCTATCCTGTTTGTGAATGTGAGTATGGTCATAAGGACCTGCTGTGACTGTAGGAATTTCATCAAAATTTTCAAGCGGTGGAGGAGATGGTACCGTCCATTCGAGAGTTGTACCTCCCCATGGATTATCTTCGGTACACTTCTTTCCTTTTCTGATTCCGTTTATAAGATTAAATGCCATAACCAAAATTCCTGATACAAGTATCCATGACCCGACTGTTGAAATAATATGATAGATCTGATATTCAGGCAGATAATCATAATACCTTCTCGGCATTCCCATATATCCCATAATAAACATAGGGAAATAAAGAGTATTAAATCCGATTGCTATCCAGTAAGCTGTTACCTTTGCCACTTTTTCATTATACATTTTCCCGAACATCTTTGGGAACCAGTAATGAATTGAAGCAAAAAATATGAGTCCCATTCCTCCAAACATTACGTAATGAAAATGAGCTACTACATAATAAGTATCCGTCAGATGCAGATCTGTATTCAAGGCACCGAGAGTAAGTCCTGTAAGACCGCCGATAGAAAATATAAAGATAAACAACATTGTAAAAAGCATTGGTGCAGTCATTTCTATTGAACCTTTATAAAGTGTCGCCACCCAGTTAAAAACTTTTATCCCCGATGGCAATGCAACAAAAAATGTCAGCAAAGAAAATATTACTCTTGATGTATCGCTGATTCCACTTGAGAACATATGATGTCCCCATACAAGATATCCGACTAATGCAATTGCAAGACTGGAAATTGCGATCGGCACATATCCAAAGATCGGTTTTTTTGCAAATGTCGGAATGATCTCTGACACGACTCCCATCGCAGGCAGTATCATAATGTAAACCGCCGGATGAGAATATATCCAAAATAAGTGCTGATATAAAAGCGGGTCACCGCCAAGCGCAGGATCAAATACTCCAATTCCGAAAGCTCTTTCGAGTATCACAAGTAAAAGTGTGATTCCGATTATAGGAGTTGCAAGCACCTGAATCCATGAAGTTGCATAGACTGACCATACAAACAGCGGCATTCTGAACCACGTCATTCCCGGACATCTCAGCCTGTGAATGGTCGTGAGAAAATTCAGACCGGTAAGTATAGAAGAAAATCCGAGTATAAAAGCAGCAAAGACCGATATGGAAACGTTTGTAGTAGTCCTGATACTGTAAGGCGCATAAAATGTCCAGCCGGTATCAGCTATTCCCGATCCTATAAAGAGTGAAAATATTGCCAGTCCTCCGCCTATCATATAAAGATACCATGACATCAGATTCAGTTTTGGAAATTGTACGTCCTTTGCGCCAAGCTGAATCGGCAACATGAAGTTACCGAATACCGCAGGCACTCCGGGTATTATAAAAAGAAATATCATGATCACGCCGTGCAGAGTAAAAAATGAGTTGTAAGTCTGAGCACTCATTATCGTCTCGCCGGGTGTAAGCATTTCAAGTCTCATCAGTACGCCGATCGTCATTGCTGCCAGAAAGAAAACCGACATTGCAGACAGATACATCAGCCCTATCCTCTTATGATCGGTCGTAAGCAGCCAGGCCATTATCCCTTTATGCTTTGTCCTGACATGATAAAAATCAACTTCAGCTGCCTTTTTGGGAACAGCTATAGTTCCGTTGGCCATAAATTATTTAAGTATTTTGTAAATTTGTTTTTTTCTTTTTCAATGTTAAATATCCTACAAATATTCCGAGCAGTAATAATATCCCGCCGCCTGCAATTCTTGTTACATTTAAAACATATTTCCTTCCGGCCGGATCATAACTGAAACACATCTTTACTATCTTAGCAATAGTCGGAACAGATTTACCTTCTGCAGCTTCCGTCACTGCCATTTTCAGATCAAAAGGCAGATAGTCAGTACCGTATAAATATCTGATCACTTTACCTTCAGGTGAGATCATGATTAGTGAAGCTCCGTGCATGAAATCAGCACCCTGTCTCGCAAATTTAAATCCGACAGCGTCTGTGATCTTATGAATATTCAGACTGTCGCCGCTTAGAAATCTCCATGACCCGGGAGATATTTTTTTATCCAAAGTACTCAGATAAGTTTCTTTCTTTCCCGCTGCCAATGTAAAATCTTCCGTCTGATCAAAACTGATCGTGACAATATCGTAATCAATACCCGGCTCAATGTCTGCCTGATCGATCACTTTCGTAAGCCCGTTCAGAAGCGGTGTGCAGATCCCCGGACATCTGAAATAAACAAACGAAAATACAGTCGGCTTATTGATCAGACTTTTTAGATTTACCGGATTTCCATTCTCATCATTTAATATAACATCATCAGGTATGAAATCACCTAATTTTTCCCTTATTCCTATATCAGGTAATTTTCTTTCTTCACCTTCACTCTCCTGAGAAAACAAATTTCCGTTTATCACAGGGAATAAAATGCATATAAATAAAAAACTAATTATTAATTTTTTCATAACACATTATTTTGGTCAGACCTTATTCACGGAGAACAGGGTTCTGAGATATTTCCAGACCGTTTCGGAATCTGCTGCGGAGAGCTGATACACATCCCCTTTGAATCCTTTATCCAAAGGATCGGTCTTTAAAAAATTCATAAACTCTTCATTACTTGTCGCCCATTTCATATCGTTTGCCAGTGACAGCATTGCTGTTTTTTTATCGGAAATTATTTTATCAAGTATTACAACTGCTGAATCACTCTTGTCCAGTTCCATTTTTATAAGGATCTTTTCAAGATCATTTTTTAATGTATCTTGCTCAAGTACCATCAGATCCATAGCAAGCTCGACCGGTATCTGATTCGCAGCTTTTACGCCTGTTGCAAGACTGTATTTCTCATCAAGCTTCGTCAGCTCTTCAGGTGTGTCTTGCGGATAAAGCGGATTGAATGTCCTTATATACTGAATGACTGCAAACCTGTCTTTTGGCGGAATAGTGCTAAAGCTTGCCATTCCTGTGTTTGGAATTCCTTCCTGAAGTGTGACATACATCTGCGAAACTGTCTGTCCGTTTTTCCATGTCTGTTTTGCAGGATCTTTAAAATTTCTTGGCGGCGGATTTAATGAAGTTCCCGCAGGACCGTTGCCCTCACCTGTCTCACCATGACAGCTCTGACAACTTGCCGCGTAAATATCTTTTCCCTGAGAAACAAGATCCGGTGACGGAGTGCTGAAAAAGATCACGTCCACAGGCGGAGTCATAGTTCCTTTATTAACAGGCAGCGGAGTTCTCATGTTTGAGTCTGCTGATAAAAGTCCGGGGGCTGTAAAGAGCTTGTTATAATCAAGTGTGCTGACGTATTTCGCGCCGAGCATTACGAGGAAAACAAGCAGCAGCATATAAAGCACGCCGTAGAACTTTTCCATGTCACGGAAAATATCGTATATGTTGAATTTACCTTTGCTGTTATTATTGTGTGACACTTTATAAAATTAAGATTCTTAAAAATTAATTTAAATGAAAATTTAAACCCGCTTCAAGCTTTGGATCACCAACAGGTACAAGGTTGGATTTCGCAGCTCTCATTCTGAATACAGTTATGATCAGGCCAAATGCAAACATCAGAAATCCGAGTTCGCTCCATCCGAATACAAATCCTTCTGTGAAATAGCTCGGCATTATTATCCAGTAAAGATCATATGCATGAGCAAACAGCAGCCATATTGAAATTATAGTAAGCAGCTTTGGCTTTACCTTCGAACTCCTCGGCAGCAATATTAAAAACGGTATTACAAAATGAACAAAGATCAGACCGATCGAGAAATAAGACCAGCTTCCTTTCATCCTCATCATTATCCAGAATGTCTCTTCAGGAATATCTGCATACCATATCAGCATGTATTGTGAAAATCCGATGTATGCCCAGAAGACATTAAATCCAAACAGCAGTGTGGCAAAGCTGTAATAATTATTGTCCTTTATATTACTTACAAGATAACCGTTCTCATTAAGCTGTACCGAACAAAAAGTACCGGCTGCAAATGCAGCTACCATCGTACCTGCAAAATAGTAAACTCCAAACATTGTCGAAAACCAGTGATACTCAAGACTCATCATCCAGTCTATTGCAATAAAGGTAATAGTGAACATAAACAATATCGCAAATGCCGCTGAGAATTTTATGCTCTGCTTAGTAAGCAAAGGATCTCTTGTGTCGTCCTGCTTTAAGGAATTTCTTATAAAGAGAAAATAAAATACAACCCAGATCAATAATATTATCGCTGTTCTTATTAAAAAGAATGGTACATTTAAGTAAGCAGATTTGGCCTGCAGCAGCGGATCGTTTAATAGTGTCTCCTCATGCGTCCAGTGAAAAAGATCATGCATTCCGAATATAAGCGGAATGACAAGTATCACAAGCAGAGGTATAAGCGCTGCAAGAAATTCAGATATTCTTCTGAACGGCGTACTCCAGGTAGCTCCGACGAGATATTCAAGTGCTACGAGTGCCAGCGAACCGACACCGATACTCACCAAGAACATATACATCCAGAGATAATCAAAGAATGCTCTGTGCGTATCCGTTACAAACGATAATACCACGAGTACAAGACCGACCCCGAGAAGTCCGGTTCCGAGTTTTGCTACAATTGGCGGTAAGGGTTTTTTAGTATAGTCCATTAAAAATTATAATATAAAATAATTCAAATACTTTTGATAAATTTATTTAGCTTTCTCAAGATCTTCCTCGCTTGCATCTTTTGCTCTCTGAAGCGCTCTGATATAATTTACTATCGCCCATCTGTCTTCTTTCGACACCTGTTCAGAGTAGCTCGGCATTACATTCTGACCGTTCGTCATGACATGAAAAATATTTCCGTCGGGCCAGTTCTTTACTTTTTCATTGTGAAGACTCGGCGGTTTCGGGAACTGATCTCTAAGTCTGCCGTCACCGTCACCAGTATATCCGTGACACGGACTGCAGTAAATATTAAATCTGTCCTGACCTCTTTCGAGAGACTTCACTGTGACCGGAACGGGATTTGATAAAAGCTTTACAACTGAATCCGGCATTCCCTGATATTCATAAGGCACGAATCCTCTTGCTACAGTTCCTTCCACTGGCGGTCTCATGCCTGATTGATTCGGGAAAAAATCACTTTTGCTCTGAGCATCGATCCTTCCCTGCTGCCACATCCAGTTGAATGGCACAGTTTCGTATAAAACATAATTCAATGTAACATAAGCTACTCCGGCTGTCATCAATCCTGTTATGATAATTGCCATTGTAAACTTCTTGTCAAAGAGCGGAGTCTTTTTTGTTAGATTTGATTCTCTGAAATAAATATCCTGAACTTCATAGGCATTGGTCTTTGAAAATAAATTCAATACTTCATCTTCAATATACATCTCATCACCTGTTTCGATGACGAGTCCGAATTTATCCGAAGTCACATGTTTCATAAAGTCAGTGTCATTCAGCGGACTGTTGAGTTTCGGCATTTTACTGAATAGTATCAGCAGACCAAGCACAGTCGCAATACCGCAAAGCAGTACAGTAGATTCAAATGTGATCGGAATTGCACCCGGCAGTCCGAAGAAAGGTTTTCCGCCGATGATGTTTGGATAATCGATCGAAGACATCCATATCATCATGACCAGTGCGAGTATCGTACCGGTGATTCCCATTATGAATGAAACGTAACCGATCTTTGGCGGAGGTAATCCCATTGCTGTATCCATTCCATGCAATGGATAGGGAGTATAGATATCAAACTTTTTATACCCCTTTCCCGCCACGACAGCCGCAGCTTCGGTGATCTCGTTCGGAGTATTATAAAGAGCGGCTTTGCCGTAAAGCTTGCTGCTCCTTACTTCCTTATCTTCCGCGGTATCAAACTCTTTTATCTTATTTAAAATGTTTTTTAACACTGTATAAATTTTAAATTTTTTGTGAAGACAGCCAATTGGATGTCTCTACAATTCATAATTTTTAATTTGTAATTTTTAATTGCTCTTTCACCGGATGCGGATGCACGGTCGGCTGCGCACCAGGCATGACTGCTTTGACTTCTGAAATTGAAACCAATGGCAGCGTCTTCAAAAACAATAACAGGAACGTAAAGAAAAATCCGAAACTTCCTAAAAGCAATCCCAGATCCGTCAGTGTCGGCGTGAACATTGCCCAGCTCGACGGTAAAAAATCCCTGTGCAGCGATGTCACTATGATCACAAATCTCTCAAACCACATACCGACATTTACAAGAAGTACAAGTACCATTGTAATCGGAATAGACCTTCTGATCTTTTTAAACCAGAATAGCTGCGGGAATATTACGTTGCATGAAACCATGATCCAGTATGCCCATGCATAAGGACCGAATGCCCTGTTTATAAAAATGAACTGCTCAAATGTATTGCCGCTGTACCATGCTATGAAAAATTCCATTCCGTATGCATAACCAACCATCATACCGGTCGCAAGCAGGATCTTATTCATCGTCTCAAGATGGTTCAGAGTGATAATGTGCTTTAGATTAAATATCTTTCTGACTATGATCAAAATAGTTGACACCATTCCAAATCCCGAGAAGATAGCACCCGCTACAAAGTAAGGCGGGAAGATCGTCGTATGCCATCCGGGAATTACCGATACGGCAAAGTCAAAACTAACGATCGAGTGAACTGAAAGTACAAGCGGTGTTGAAATACCTGCAAGTATCAGATAAGCTCTCTCGTAATTGCTCCAGTTTCTGTTGGAGTTTGTCCATCCGAGACTCATCACGGAATAGATCGTCTTCTTTACTTTGCTCGTCGTCTTGTCCCTTAATGTCGCAAGATCAGGAATAAGTCCGATCCCCCAGAATAAAAATGAGATAGTGAAATAAGTCGATACTGCAAATACGTCCCAGAGCAGCGGTGAGTAAAAATTCACCCAGACTCCGTTCATGTTTGGCAACGGGATCAGATATCCTGCAAGCCATGGTCTTCCGGTATGGACTATCGGGAATATACCCGCAGTCATAACGGCAAAGATCGTCATCGCTTCGGCAAACCTTGCAATACCCGTTCTCCACTTTTGTCTGAAGAGATAGAGAATAGCAGAGATCAACGTTCCCGCATGACCTATTCCGATCCAGAAAACAAAGTTGATAATTCCAAATGCCCATCCGACCGGCTGATTATTTCCCCACATCCCGATACCGTAATAAATAGTCAGTCCGAGTGATACAGCTCCTATCGTCAGCGCTGTAAGTGATATCAGAAAAGCTATCCACCAGCCCTTTGTGGGCTTGGTCTCAGTCGGCAGTGCAATGACACTGTCAATGTCCTTAAAGGAAACTCCGCCTTCTACTAATGGGATCTCTTTGGTGTAAGTAGCGTCAAGACTCAATGTCGCTCCTGTTTTTAAATGTTTTCAAATTTGAAAAATATACTTTTGTAAATATTAATTATGAAAATTTTTACTTGAATATCTTTTGCGCATATTACTTTATTAATATCATTTTTTTTATTTCTGAAAAATTGCTTGTTTCCATTTTGTAATAATATACTCCGCTCGAAAGATCTGCGCCGTTGAATTCCGTATCATAAGTCCCGGCATTTCTGAATTCATTTACAAGCGTCTTTATTTCCTTTCCGGTGATGTCATATACTTTGATAGAAATATTCCCGGATACTGGAATGTTGAATGTAATCTTTGTTACAGGGTTGAATGGATTAGGATAGTTCTGTGATAACTCAAAACTTTCGGGCTGTGTATTAATTTTTGATAAAATATTAAATCTCTTATTTATCAAAGCGCTTAATATCCCGTTTATTCTTGTCTGTTTATATTCAAGATTTTCGATTCCCGACCCGCCTATAAAATTATCTCCCTCTCCCGCAGAAAGTATTTCTTTATTTATCAGCGCATGCATTCCTTTAGAAGTGTTTATGTTATTCAGATATATTGTATTGTAATCGCTTATCGCTTCTTCAATATTATTCTGTTTCACTTTAGTTTTTATTATGAAATCTTCCGAGAGGTTTCTCTGTGACTCACTGTATGAAGTATCATTAAAAATATTTGAATAGTAATTTTGGAGCGCGCCGTATTCTGAAACCGTTGAGGTTTTTTTCTCATAACAATTAAATAATCTGGATAAACTCGAAACTACAAACGAACTGCCTATATTATCCGAATAATCCGAAATTATTTCCTTGTAGATCTCTATTGCTTCAGGATAATCTCCCGAATGTTCTTTCTGATAAGCTTCCAGATAAAGCTCCTGAGCTAAGCCCGGATCATCTGATTCCTGAAAGAATACAGTATCATATAATCCGAATCCAATGTCGTAAAGAGTGTAATTGTTTACGGATCTCTGACCGGACGAATTGTCATCATATGGATTAAAGAGTAACCCGTCTGAATTTTCTACATTAATTTTATTCAGATCGGGAGAAAGCGTTCCCCAGTAATTTTCCCTTACATCAAAAGTATCGGAACCGGTAGGATTCGTTCCGTTTATATAATAATCGTTATTTGTTAAAGTAAATCTGTTATATCCGAATGCCATATTCGGATAGGATTCATCTTCAAAGAAAATTCCCGCATTTGATGGCGAGCCTGTAAAATGATTATCGCCGGAGATCCAGTATTTAGAGCCGCCTGATGTTACGGGATGCATGTTTGGAACCGATGAGTATGAAAGACAGATATTATCATAATATGAACTGTTAAAAACATTTTTCAACAGATCAGGCGAAGACAGTAAAGAGTAATAAGTATAATAAAAATCATTTATAATATTATATTCAAACTTACCGTATGAATCACTTATAAAAATTCCTGATTCAGAATATTGATTACCGTTAACAGTGTTTTTAGAAACGAACGGAGAGCTGTTTAATATAGTCATTCCGTTTCCTGAATTGCTGATTGTGTTTCCAATTATGTTGAAATATCCTCCGTCACAAAGCTCAGCGTAAATCCCGTGATCAAAACCTTTTGTGAGTATGTTTGATGAAACTGAATTATCCTTTATTAAAATTATACTGCTTCCCACTGCATATATTGCGTTATTCAAAACATGACTTGTCTGATTGATAAAAGAGCAACCGGAGATTTCAGTCGAATACGGAACTTCCGTTCCTTCATCATCATTTTTATTCATAATATTTATGCCGAAGTCTGCGTTTTTAATTACGCAGTTTTTTATTGTATCCTGAGAGCGGTGTTTTAAAGAAATACCGTTCCATTTTTTTGTTGAATCGGCGGAAGTAAAGACCGCATTATTGGCAATCACCTTCGCCCCGCTGTCACACACAATCCCGGAGTTCTCTCCAAACATCATCTTTGATCCCGGCTTCATAATTAAAGAAGTCGTATTTCCTCTAAGATGAAAATTATAACTATTTGGCATGATCACAACTGCGCTGTCTTCGAGGATGATTTGCGTGCTGTCTTTGATGACAACATCATTTACATAAGAGCAAAATTCGTGAATGCCTTTTTCAATAATGATCATTCCCGGACCTCTGACCTTTCCGCCTTCGTTGCAGAATCCGGCTCCGTTTTTAATTCTGATTTCAGAGTTGCTGAGGAGAGTCAGGTTGCTTTTATTTTTCAGAGTTAATTTATTAGTAGAATCAACAATAATTTTTGCTCCATTATATAATATCAGATATGCAGTATCTTCGACTATTAGATTATTATAGCTGTTTACAGGAGTTATCATATCAAAAGTTTTATTCGAATTAATTTTAAGTGCTGCTTTTTTTGTAATGACAATGTTTGTTGGCTCGTCTATTAAAGTATCACGAGTAGAAATATTTTTATCAATTGTTAAATTTAAAGTAAGAACTGCGCTTCTAGGATCTGTGAATACTTGATTCTGATTCGGAATATTAGTTAAGTTGCAATCATATCTAGAATCTTGTGGGAAAATAATATATGGATTACTACCATAATTATCATAAGAAAAATTTCCATAATTCTTATTCATTACTCCTATTCCCCAACGGATCCATGATTCTATTTTTTTATCAACAAGGGGATCATCGATATATTTTTCTTCAGCATTTGCTCCTCCCCAATGAAAAGATATTTTACCATCATCATAACGATCATAATAAATTAAACAATCAGCATTCCCAAAATTTGGATAACCTGCATCAAATTCAATTGTACAAGTATCAATCAAACTTTGATCAGAAAATTTTCTGAATTCAATTTTATATTTACCGAATGCAACAGCTCCGCGATTTCCAGAATCCGTGTCAGTTAAGTCAAACGCTAATCCTCCATAACTATTAGGAGATAATACTATCATATTTTTTTTTACATTAGTAGATAATTCAATATAAACACAATTATTAAAATCATATCTAAAAGGTTGACCATTCTGATTTAATTTAGATTTTAAATTATATTTATAATCCCCATTGAATATAAGACTAACAGGAAATATTTTAATTTCAATTGTAATGTCAGAGTTATTTTCAAATAATATTTCTTCTATAAATGAATTCGAATCCTTACTTTTAGCTTGATTAACAAATATTAATAAGCCTATTAAATACAATACAATTTTCAATTTTCTATAATATTATTTAACTAAAATCATTAGTATGGTTTTCATTAAAATTCCATTAATGAAAAAATTGCAAAAGTAATATCCACTTCCAACTTTATCAGAATTAAATAAAAATTCATTTGATCCGGTCACAATATTGCTATATTTTTTTTCATAAACAATTTTACCTAAAATATCATTAACATTAATTCTAAGTGTTGAAGGTTTAGCTAAAATGAATTTAATTTGAGTACTGCTATTAAATGGATTCGGATAATTTTGAGAAATGACATATCCATTAATATCGAATGAAATCGAATTGTTATTTATACTAAGAGGTTGTGAGAACAATAAACTATCTGTTCTTACAATAAAAATATCTCTGTTTACTGTAACATCATTTTTTGAAGTACCTAAAAATATTATATCTCTGCTATTTCTGTCAGTTTGAATTGATCTTAACAATGTATAATCACTTAAATAAATAATTCTTTGCTTAATTATATTCCCAAACGAATCCGTAAGGTATATTCTTGCGTTTCTTCCGGTTGTTGAGTCGACATCTGATGTAAAAACAAATTTATTGTTATTTGAGATTTTAAAGTCCTGTAAATATTCGTTACTGTAATAATTGATAATATTAGAAAATACTATTTTCCCGCTGGTGTCTGTTTTTATTAATATCGTTTGCGAAAGAGAATTTGAAGAGTCTGAAGTGGAACCTGCTATAATGTAATTATTCATATGGAAAATAATTTTTTTAAAAGATGTAAATACACCATTGAAATAAAATTCTCTTTCCCGAATAATTTCACCTGATGAATTTAATTTAATTAAATACCCGTCTATAGGTGAAATTTCGCTATCAGATTTATATCCAGCAGCTACATAATAGTTATTTTCTTCTGTAACAGAATAAAACTCTATACTGAATTTACCTGATAATATTTTCTTCCAAACAATATTGCCCTCTGAATCGATTTTAATTAAATAACCGTTTCTTGTGGACTGAAGAATTCTACCGCATGCGATATATCCTCCATCCATAGTTTTATTTATCTCATACAATATTACACCGGCTTCATTAAAATTCTTTTCCCAAATTATATCACCGCGGTTATTAACTTTAATGAAGAAAATATTTGAAAACGAACCTGTAATTATACAACCTCCGTCACCGGTTGAAGCGCAGGTAAAAGGTTGTTTGCCGCTATGATTTTGAAGTGTCTTTTCCCAAATCGTGTCACCATTAGGTTTTATTTTCATTATATAAATTAATACACCGTTAGGCCCGGATTGTGTCGAATAACCGACTACATAAAAATTTCCACTATCTGCCTCACATATATCAACTCCATTGTCATTCAGATTTTGATTATCATATAATCTTTCCCATGAAATAGACTGCGACTTCACCTGACCCCATCCCGCCGCCAAACAAAACAATATTAATATCCCAAAAATCTTTTTCATAATCTTAAGTAAAAATTGATTTCAATCTCTCAAATTTAATCTGCATTTTTCGTCAATACAACTTTGAAGACTTTTATTAAAATGTCATATTCATAAAACTCGTAACTGCCTATTTCAAAATTATTCATTGTATAAATTGACTATTAATGACCCGCAGATTCTGTTTCCATTTCATATACATTTCTAAGTTTTGCTAAATAAGTAATATTCGGCTTTACCTTTATTTCTTCAAGTACATGGTAAGCTAATTTGCTTTGATTCAATTTATATAATTCTGATTCTTTATCATTCTGATCTCCGAATGAGATCGCATTTGTATTACATGCATCCTGACAGGCTGTCTTTACATTCGATCCTTTTACCTGTCTGTTCTCCTGAATTGCCATCTGCTTCTCTTCCATTATTCTCTGCAGACAGAATGTACATTTCTCCATCACACCTCTTGACCTTACTGTCACTTCAGGATTCTGCATAAGCGTGAATGACTCTTCTTCCTGTATAGCGTTTTTGAAATTATCTCTGAAGTTGAAGTAATTGAATCTTCTTACTTTGTAAGGACAGTTATTCGAACAGTATCTCGTACCCACACATCTGTTATATGCCATTCCGTTTATTCCGTCAGTGCTGTGAGTGGTCGCCGCTACCGGGCAGACGTTTTCACACGGCGCGAAATCACAGTGCTGACAAAGCATCGGCTGGAAACTCGCCTTCGGCACTTCCGGCGTACCGGAATAATATCTGTCGATCCTGATCCAGTGCATTGCTCTGTGATTGTTTGACTCTTCTTTTCCGACCACGGGAATATTATTCTCGACATTACATGCAGCTACACATTCATTGCAGCCGATACATTTATTGAGATCGATCACCATTCCCCATTTGGTGCCGGTATGTTTATACTGCTCGTTGATACTGCCGACTTTTAGCTTCGCAGTCTCTTCTTCTGAATATTTTGTATGTCTGTCACTCAGGAAATTCGGATTCTCTTTATATTGTAAATAAGTACCTTCCTGTATTATCTCTCTTCTGTACTGAATGTCTTTATAAAGCGGCTCGTCTATCGGATATGAATCCTGTACAGACACTATCTCATATGTACCACCTGCCTTTTCTATCTTCGCGTCATTATAAAACCATTTACTGAGTTTCGGAGATTTTGACATCATCACATTTGCATTGAATCCTGCATCTTCACCTACTGTGCCGCAGACTTTTCTGCCATAGCCAAGCTCAATTGCGATCACTCCGTCAGCCATTCCGGGCTGCACAAATACTGGGATCTCCATCTTACCTGCTGATGTCGTAATATTAATATTATCATTAGAATCCACTCCAAGAGCTTCTGCACTCTTCACAGAAATCGCTGCATAGTTATCCCAGACTATTCTTGAAACTGCTTTCGGCAATTCCTGCAGCCAGCCGTTGTTTGCATATCTCCCGTCTCCGAGCGAACCATTCCTCAATAGTAATAGAGAAAATCCTTCACCCGATGTCATTTGATTTGTATTTGAAATAAATGAAGCGGGATTGAATGCTGATTTCGCTGTTGAAGTGTTTGATAAAATTGGTGCTGTATTATTTGTTTTGGTTGAATCTGCTGTTAATGTAGTTGCTGTTTTTGTAGAATCTGCTGTTTTAGAATTTGTTGTCTTTGTAGAATCTGAAGTGACCGCTGCTGTTGTCAGCTTTGGCTTTCCCGACGCCATTACAATTCCGTCATTAAGACCTGCATACCATGCCTTAGTAAAATCGCTGTCCGTACCTGCGGAAGAAAGTATTCCCGTCTTCCAGTTATCCATTACAAATTTATGGTAATTATCGATGTTGTATGAATCGCCTGTTCCGCTGATCCAGGTCATCAGTACATCTTCCTTCTGCCGAGTATTATAAAGCGGCGCTATGACCGGCTGCTGCAGACTGTAAAAAGTATTTCTCGTCTGATAATCTCCCCATGACTCGAACATCGAATTCACAGGCAGTACAAAACTTCCGATCTCGGAAGATTCATTTACCGATTCCCCTAATGTAATAATTGTCTTTGCTTTTTTTACCGCTTCTGTATATCCTAGATCTGTTGGTAAATGATAAACAGGATTTGTATCAAAATGAATCACTACCGCTGTCTTTCCTGAATTCAGATCCGAGACGAGATTCTCCATTTCTTCACGTGTACTCAGCGGCATCACTGTTACATTTGATTCGTCTTTTCTGTAAAGTGCAGATCCGCCGATGACTTCGTTCAATAGATTTACCGCTATCTGCGTTGACACTGGAAGCATTGATCCTGCTGTGACAATTGACGATCCCTGATTCTTTTTGAGATCAGAAACCAAGTGTGAAATTACTGCTTCGGATAAATTATTTTTAGCAGCAAATGATTTCATGTCATACTTCTGCAGCTTTGAAGTGATACCTGCATCATCAGCAAAATTCGAAACTCTCTCTTTTCCAGTCAGTTCATTTAATAAACACATCACAAACTCTTCTATTGCATCCGTTTTCAATATCATTCTGTAATCAGAATTCAGTCCGGTGATCGAGGCATTTCCCTCGACTGTATATAATCTGTTGAATGTCTTTCCGTCTATCGCATCTCTTCCCTGCGTAAATAATCTCGCCGTCTCTACCTTGTTTCCTTCGCTTCCTAAAAAATCTGACTCGAGTGACAATACAATATTTGCCTTGTCCCAGTTGATTAACGGCAGGTCTTTATTACCATAACATTTTTCCCATGCATTCTTTTTTTCCGATTCATCAAATAACTCATATGAATATATCTTAGCAGTTGGATAAATTTTTACAAACTCATCAAAAAGTTTTTTCTGCGAAGGTGAGTTTATAGTGTGTGTTACAATTGAAATTTCTTTACCTGAAGATGCAGCACTTTTAAGCTCTGCGATTATTTTTTCATCTGCATTTTTCCATTCAATGTCATTCGGACTTACTCTGTTAATTCTCTCTACCGGATTTTTTAATCTTTCCGGATCATAAAGACTCATGACACTTGCCTGACCGATAGCACAGATCTTTCCTTTGCTGATGGGATGATCAGGATTACCGTCCACTTTAATTGGTCTGCCTTCAAGAGTTTTAATTAAAATTCCGCATGCAGAAGAACAGCCTGTACAAGTCGATGCATAATAAGTCGGATTTCCGATTGTTATAGATTCGGGTTTGCTGTTATAAGGAATGATCTCACCTCTGTCTCTGTAATTCGAACAGCCCGAAGCTGCGACTGCAGCCGAAGCGCTAAGCAGTGCCAGGAATTTCCTTCTTGTGAATTTTGAAAATGCACTCATGTCGGGTTTTTGAAGTTCACCCGGAAGAAACTCTAAGCTCTTTTCTTTTTTGAATGAAGGATCTTTATACAATTCTCTGAAGCTTCTCCAGTAATTTAGATCCTTTGGCTCTTCAGCTTTATTAGTGTCAGGAGGAATAAGGAGTTCAGCCGTTGTTTCTACCGGGCTGTTCTCTATGATTCTCTCACTTATATCAAATACCTTATTGTCAGGTTTGTTCATATAAAATAATTATTCATGTTTATATTATGAATTTCTATTGTTTGATTGTTTTGAATTTCGTTTTACTGCATTTGGATTCGAAACAATTTTTATTTTCGATACTGGCTTTGAAGATTTATGATCAGATCCTGATTTAAAAAAACCAAATGGAATGACCGAAACAGCTGCTAAACCTGCAGCTGCAAGTCCTGTGAATCTGAAGAACTTTTTTCTGTTGATTTTTTCCGGGGAATTTCCGGAAGCTGTGATATTGTCGTTGCTGTTACTGACTGGTAAATTTTTTTTCATAAATTAATTTTATTTATCTGTGACACGATGAACAGTTTGTCGGACCTGTGTTGATCTTGGATTTATCTTTTCCGGGCATAATATTTTTTATTGTCTTATCCGGATTTCTGTGACAGTCAAGACATGCTCGCATGCTGAAATCCTTGACCTGTTCTACAACGTCCATTCCTGCTACATCTCCGTGACAGTTCGAACAGTCGATTCCTTTGTTGACATGTACGCTGTGATTAAAATATGCAAAGTCCGGTAAGAGATGTACTCTTTTCCATTCGATCGGAACTCCCCTTGTATAATAATCCGTAAGTTTTATTATTTCAGGTCTGTCCTTTCTTACAATGGTATGACAATTCATACACACTTTTGCTGAAGGAACATTTGCTTTTCTTGAATTCTCCACATCACTGTGACAGTATCTGCAGTCTATTTTCATATCGCCGGCATGGAGCTTGTGCGAATAATTGATCGGCTGGATCGGCTGATATCCGACTCCGACTCTTTCAGCATATGAAACGTAATATGTAATGGCAAAAACCGACAGGACTACAAAGATTAAGATAGGTAAACGAACCTTGAGGTTGTAATCTATTAAAAAATTTTTCATTAAGATTTTTTTGGAAAAATAATGCTACAAATATATGAAATATAAGATTTGATTTCTATGACTTATTTATACCAATTTCTAAAAACAATTAAAAATTAAGAATTAAAAATTAGGAATTATTACTGCACATCTTTTTTAAAAAATTCAAAACATTTAATCTTAAATCATAATTTTACTATTTAGAATTCTTAATTCCTAATTCTCAATTCTTAATTGCTTTTTAATGTCCTCCGATCTTACAGCACTCATTTAAATTATCATAAGCAGTTTTATCTGCCGGCTTGTCATTTGCCTGATATCCGGCTGATACTATTGCACCTTCTATTACAGTGAGATCCGTTTTGCTGGCGTCATAATCAACCATACATTTTTTCTTATCAACGCTGACATTAACAGCAATTACTCCGTCGACTTTGTTCAATGCATTTTTAATATTCTTCGTACACGTACCACATTGTATAGTCGGGACATCGACCGCAAGTAATTCACCTTTTACTTTATGAGGTTCTTCTCCGGCTGTTTTATTTTCATCTTTGGAAGTTGAAGTTGTCTCTTCAGATTTTTTTGTATCCGAATTTTCACTTTCGGTTTTATTATCAGAATCTCCGCACCCTGCATATATAAATGCTGAGAATACCAATGCTAATATTGTTAAGTTTATCTTCTTCATAAGTTTATTGATTAATTAATTGGTTAAAATAATTTATTCAGACAGGAATTGTAACTCAATTTTTTAGTCTGATTACTG
>Ga0073904_10000682_pt1 | contig 24539 bp, 19 predicted proteins | sample KloWWTrecipitate_FD_66668 | JGI IMG/M metagenome (GOLD analysis project Ga0073904, IMG submission 66668) | Active sludge microbial communities from Klosterneuburg, Austria, studying microevolution and ecology of nitrifiers - Klosterneuburg... | ecosystem: Engineered > WWTP > Aerobic digester >... | reverse complement strand
GTGTTCCTCGGTCCCGAGGAATCCATGCACATCCAGAAGGTGCTGGGCAGCGACATCGTGATGATTTTCGATGAATGCCCGCCGGTGAACGACAAGGACGGCCAGCCGGTGCACCGACGGGTGATCGAGAAATCGATGCAGCTGTCGCTGCGCTGGGCCGAGCGCAGCAAGCGCGCCCACGAGGGCAACGACGCGGCGCTGTTCGGCATCGTCCAGGGCGGCGTGCACCACGACCTGCGCACGCAGTCCGCGGCAGGGCTGCAACAGATCGGTTTCGACGGTTACGCAGTCGGCGGTCTCGCGGTGGGCGAAACCGAAACCGAGCGCAATGCCATGCTCGACCACACCTGCCCGCAGTTGCCGCAGGATCGCCCGCGCTACCTGATGGGGGTGGGGCGGCCCGAGGATCTGGTGGAGGCGGTGGCGCGCGGCATCGACATGTTCGATTGCGTGATGCCCACCCGCAACGCCCGCAACGGCCACTTTTTCACATCGGGTGGCACGATCCGTGTGCGCAACGCCCAGTACGAACGCGACCTGCGCCCGATCGAGGAAGGCTGCGACTGCCTGGCCTGCGCCGGCGGCTTCAGCCGCGCCTACCTGCGCCACCTCGACCGCTGCAACGAGATGCTGGCACCGATGCTCGGCACCCTGCACAACCTGCGCTACTACCAGCGGCTGATGGCGCAGATGCGCGAGGCCATCGCCGCGGGAACTTTCACCGAGTTCCGCCAGTCTTTCTACGCGGCCCGTACCTGACTCCCTCCCATGCGCAGCAGGGGAGGGCTGGGGAGGGGGCTCTTCCTCCGCGGCAAGAGCCAACCCCCTCCCAACCTCCCCCTGCAAGCAGGGGGAGGGGCAGGACATGGCATAATTCCCGGCTGATTTCGCCAGCCCCATACGGATTCCCGAATGAACCCGCTCGATTTCCTGCTCGACCTGATTGTTCCCGTCGCCCATGCCCAGGCCGCTGGTGCCGCGCCCGCCGCCCCCAGCATGATGTCCACCCTGCTGTTCCCGATCATCCTGATCGCGATCATGTATTTCCTGATGATCCGCCCGCAGATGAAGCGGCAGAAGGAACACCGCGCGATGCTCGACAAGCTCGGCAAGGGCGACGAGGTCATCACCAATGGCGGCATCGCCGGCACCGTGACCGAGATCGGCGAGAACTTCATCAGCGTCGAGATCGCCTCTGGCGTGCAGGTGCGGATCCAGAAAGGCGCGATCGCCAGCGTGTTGCCGAAGGGCACGCTGAAGGCGGCCTGATCCATCCATTGAGACAAGTAAGCGCCGGCCCGCTGGCCGTGCGCGGGGTTTTGCGATGCTCGAATATTCCCGCTGGAAATACCTGGTCATCCTGCTGGTGCTGGCGCTCAGCGTGTTGTACGCCGTGCCGAATGCGTTCCCGCAGGATCCTGCCGTGCAGGTCACCGCCAACCGCGGTGCGAAGGTCGATGCCGCCCTGCAGCAGCGGGTCGAGGCGGCGCTGAAGAAGGCGGCGGTGCCGTTCAAGTCCAGCGCCATCGAGAAGGACGGCAACCTGATGGTGCGTACCGCCAGCGACGACGACCAGTCGAAGGCGGCGGACGTGATCCGCGATGAACTGGGCAGCGGTTATGTGGCGGCGCTGAACCAGGCGTCCACGGTGCCGGGCTGGATGCAGGCGGTGGGTGCGAAGTCGATGTCGCTGGGCCTGGATCTGCGCGGCGGTGTGTACTTCCTGATGCAGGTGGATCGCCAGGCGGCACTGGCCAAGCAGTTCGAAGCCACCGCCGAGGATATTCGCGGCAGCTTCCGCGACAACCGCATCCTGTTCAGCTCGGTGGAGCCTGCGGGCGGCAGCACCGTGGTGGCCAGGCTCAATCCCGGCCAGGACAGCGCCAAGGCGCGCCAGCTGATCAGTCGCGACATGCCGACCTACCAGGTCGATGCCGTCGGAGAGACGATCACCGTGCGCATCCCGCAGGCCGAGCTGGACCGGATCCTGACCGATGCGGTGCAGCAGAACATCGGCACCCTGAGCAACCGCATCAACGAACTCGGCGTGGCCGAACCGATCATCCAGCGCCAGGGCGCGGACCAGGTCGCGGTGCAATTGCCGGGCGTGCAGGACACCGCGCAGGCCAAGCGCATCCTCGGCGCCACCGCGACCCTGGAATACCGTGGCGTGATCGAAGGCAATGCCATCGAAGCGCGCGACAGCGGCGTGGTGCCGCCGGAAGCGCGCGTCTACAGCCGCAAGGAAATCGGGCCCGACGGCAAGCCGCTGCCGGTGCTGCTCAACAAGCGGGTGATCACCTCCGGCGAGCAGCTGCAGACCGCGTCCTCGTTCTTCGATTCGCAGAGCGGCACGCCCGCGGTGCGGGTGCGGCTGAACAACATCGGCGGCCAGCGCATGTTCGACTACTCCAGCGAACATGTCGGCAAGTCGATGGCGGTGGTCTACATCGAACGCATCCCCGAGGTGAAGGTCGTCGATGGCAAGGAAGTCCGCACCACTCGCACCAGCGAGCAGGTGATCTCGGTCGCCACCATCCAGAGCACGCTGGGCAAGGAATTCCAGACCACCGGCCTCGAGAGCATGAAGGAAGCTTCCGACCTGGCCCTGCTGCTGCGCGCCGGCGCGCTGGCGGCACCGATGGATTTCGTCGACGAGCGCACCATCGGTCCCAGCCTCGGCCGCGAGAACATCGAGCGCGGCCTGACCGCGGTGGTCGCCTCGTTCGCGTTCGCGCTGCTGTTCTTCCTGGTCTATTACCGGATGTTCGGCCTGATCACCTGCTTCGCGCTGCTGATCAACCTGCTGATGGTGTTCGCGCTGATGTCGGTGCTGGGCGCGACCATGAGCCTGCCGGGCCTGGCCGGCATCGCCCTGACCGTGGGCATGTCGGTGGACGCCAACGTGCTGATCAACGAGCGCATCCGCGAGGAGCTGCGCCTGGGGTTGCCGCCACAGAAGGCGATCGCCGAGGGTTACGACCGCGCCTCCGGCACCATCCTCGATGCCAACGTCACTGCCTTCCTAGCCGGCCTGGCGATGGCGGCGTTCGGTACCGGCCCGCTGCGCGGCTTCGGCATCACCACCATGCTCGGCATCGCCACCTCCGCCTACACCGCGGTGTCGGTCTCGCGCGGCATCGCCACCCTGATCTACGGCGGCAAGCGCAAGCTGAAGTCGATCGCGATCTGAGGAAACACGACCCATGAAACCGTTCAATGTGTTCCCGTACGACAGCAACATCGACTTCATGCGCCTGCGCTGGATCTCGCTGTCGGTGGCCTTGCTGCTGCTGGTGGTGGCGCTTGGCGCGATGGCCACCCGAGGCTTCAATTTCTCGCTGGACTTCACCGGTGGCGTCGGCGTCGAGCTGCGCTATGCCAAGGCTCCGGACGTGGACAAGGTGCGCGAGCAGCTGAACGCCGCAGATTTCCACGGCGCGCAGGTGCAGAACTTCGGTGCCGGCAACGACTTGCTGGTGCGCCTGCAGGCGGATGGCAAGCAGGAGGGCGGCGCGGACAAGGCCAGCAGCATCGGCGACGCGGTGGCCAAGGCCGCTTCGCTGCAGGGCAATCCGGCCGAGAAGCGCAGCAGCTCGGTGATCAGTGCGCAGGTCGGCAAGGACCTGGCGTTGAAGGGACTCTACGCCGTGCTGTTCGTGATCATCGGCTTCCTCGGCTACATCTCGCTGCGCTTCGAGAAGAAATTCGCGATGGCGGCGATCGCCACCACCATGCACGACGTGCTGATCTGCGCCGGCTGGTTCGCGCTCAGCGGCCACGAGTTCGACCTCAACGTGCTGGCCGGCATCCTGTCGGTGATGGGGTTCTCGATCAACGACACCATCGTGGTGTTCGACCGCGTGCGCGAGAACTTCCGCGGCATGCGCGCCGATCCGGTGACGGTGCTGAACAAGTCGGTCAACCAGACCCTGTCGCGCACGGTGATCACCTCGTTCGTGGCATTCCTGACCGTGTTCGCGCTGTACCTGTACGGCGGCGATTCGCTGCGCGGCATGGCCGAGGCGCAGATGATCGGCATCGTGATCGGCACCCTGTCCTCGATCTTCATCGCCTGCCCGTTGCTGACCATGGGCTTCCTGACGGTCACCAAGCAGGACCTGATGCCGAAGGCGAAGGACGAGGCGGCGCTGGCGCGGCGTCCCTGAGCCGGGGCGCCCTCGCAGCAACGAAAAACCCGCGCACTGCGCGGGTTTTTCGTTGGCTCCAGCTCGTCATTCCCGCGAAAGCGGGAATCTGGTCTTTCAAGCATTTCCAGTTCGACATCGAAGGCGAGATTCCCGCTTTCGCGGGAATGACGGCATCAAAACACGGCCGCGTAGCCGGACTGCACGATGACTTTCTGCAGCGACTCGCTGAGCTTGAGATTGCCGGCCACCAGCGGGCGTCCGGCAATGCCGCGCGCGTCCAGCGGGCCGGTGGCGGCACCGCGGAAGTCGCAGACGCGACCGCCGGCTTCGCGCACCAGCAGCACGCCGGCGGCGATGTCCCAGGGTTTCACCCCGGCCTCGAAATACCCATCGCTGCGACCGCAGGCGACGTAGGCCAGATCAAGCGCGGCGGAACCGGTGCGGCGGATGTCCTCGGCTTCGCGCAGCAATTCGCGGATGCATTCCAGCTGCGCCGGTGCGCGCTCGCGCTCGCGCGGAGGGAAACCCGTGGTCAGGGTCGCGCCGGCCAGATCCTTGCGCTCGGACACGCGGATGCGCTTGTCGTTGAGCACCGCGCCACTGCCCTTGCTGGCGGTGAACAGTTCGTTGCGCAGCGGGTCGAAGATCACCCCGTGCTGCACGTCGCCACCTTCGACCAGGGCGATCGACACGCACCAGTGCGGGAAGCCGCGCAGGTAATTGCTGGTGCCATCCAGCGGATCGATCACGAACACCGAACGACCCTTGCCCTGCGCGCCGCCTTCCTCGCCGAGGATGGCGAAGTCCGGGTGCGCGCGGCGCAGTTCCTTGATCGCGGCCTTCTCCGCTTCCTCGTCCATCTCGCTGGCGAAGTCCATGCGGTCCTTCTCGATCACGTTGATCGCATCGAGCTTGTGCATGCCGCGCAGGAGGACATTGCCGGCCGCGCGGGCCGCCTTGACCATGACATTGACCACTGGTTTCTGCATGGCGTAGCGCCTCGGATGGGTGAGGAAGGGAACGGCGGCGGCGGAAAAGAGCGGATCCGGCGCATGGCCGGGGCGCGGAGTTTACCATTTGCGGATGGAGACTCAGCTCGAATCCCGCGCCGGCAACATCCGCATCATCCTGGTCGGCACCCAGCACCCCGGCAACATCGGTTCCGCCGCGCGGGCGATGAAGACCATGGGGCTGTCGCGGCTGGTGCTGGTGGCCCCGGAAAAGGCCCCGGACCGCGATACCCACGCGATGGCCGCAGGCGCGGATGACCTGGTCGATGCCGCGCCGGTATTCGCGAGCCTGGCCGAGGCCGTGGCCGACTGTCGCTGGGTACTGGGTGCCACGGCGCGCAATCGCCGCATCCAGCTTGAACCAATGCACCCGCGTGATGCGGCCCGCCGTGCCGTGATGGCCACCGCCAGCGGCCAGGTCGCATTGGTGTTCGGACGCGAGCGCACCGGGCTGACCAATGAGGAGTTGCAGCTCTGCCACGCCGCGGTGCACATCCCGTCCGACCCGGCGTTCAGCTCGCTCAACCTGGCGGCGGCGGTGCAGGTGCTGAGCTACGAGTTGCGTTGTGCGCTGCTGGGCGATGCGGGTGCCGCCGAATCGGAGGCGATGCGCACCGCCCCGCCCGGCGAGGGAGCGGCCAGCCATGCCGAACTGGAGGGCTTCTTCGCCCAGCTCGGCGAGACCCTCGAGCAGATCGATTTCCACAAGGGGCGTGCGCCCGAATCGGCGATGCGCAAGCTGCGCCGGCTCTACCTGCGCGCCAATCTGGACAGTGCCGACGTGCGCCTGCTGCGCGGGGTGCTGGCCGATGCACAGCGGATGGCGCGGCTGGCCGGGCAGACTGGCGCGTCGTGAAAATCGGTTAGGCTCCGCGCAGGGGAATCAGGAACCGGAACGTCTTGCGCCCGACGCCGCAAAACACCAGGTCAATACTCGCAGGCGTGCTCTGCATGCTGCTTGCGCTGATGCTGCCGTCGGCGCATGCGCAAATGGCCATGTCGGCCGATGACGACGCCAGCGTGCTGGTGCTCGGCCGGGTCAGCGACGACCCGAAATCGCACTACGACCAGCTCAAGCCGTTGCTGGACTACGTGGTGCCGCGATTGGCCAGCGTCGGCATCCGCAGCGGCCGCATCCTGATGGCCAGGGACCTGCAGCAGATGACCAGCTACCTGCGTCGCGGCCAGGTGGACTGGGTCAACGAGACCGCCGGCAATGCCGGCCTGCTCGAACGTCGTGGCGTCGCCAGTTCCTTCCTGGTTGCCGAGCGCGAAGGCGCCACCCGCTATCACAGCGTCTTCTTCGTGCGCCGCGACAGTCCGGTGCGCACGCTTGCCGATCTCGCGGGCCGCAGCGTCGGCTTCCAGAACCCGTATTCGACCAGTGCGTACTACCTGCCGGCGGCCGAGCTGCTCGACCATGGCATGAAGCTGGAGGTCCTGCTCTCGCCGATGGACAAGCCCGCGCCGGGCGCAGTGGGCTACCTGTTCGCGCGTACGGAGCTCAACATCACCACCTGGGTGCACAAGCGGCTGGTCGATGCGGGCGTCTTCAGCAACCTCGACTGGGCCAATCCACAGCGCATGCCGCCGACCTTCGCGCAGGATTTCCGCATCGTTGCACGGACCGCGGACGTGCCGCGCGCCCTGATGCTGGCTCGCAAGGGCATGGACCCGAAGGTCGAGGCGCGGCTGCGCGAGGTCTTGATGGAAGCCTCCGCCGATCCCGATGCCGGCGAGGTGCTGCGCCGGTTCATCGGTACCTCGCGGTTCGTGCCGATCACCGAAGAGGACCGCCGCGCGCTCGACCGGCTGGGTGCCGGAGTGGCGCGGGTTCGCGCGGAGGTCGAGTGAGCATGCCTGGCAGGCGCTTGCCGCGGATGGGATTGCAGTCGTGGTTCTTCGCCGCGATCCTGATCCTCCTGTCCGTGGTGGTGGTGGTGATGTTGCTGTTGTGGCAGCGGCAGCAGGCCACGCAGCACCAGGTCAGCGACGTCACCCGCACCGCGATGCACGGCCTGATTTCCGAACAGATGCGCCTGGACGGCGAAGCGGAAGTCAGGCAGCTGGCGGACGCACTGGCAAACCCGCTGTACTACTTCGATCTCGATGCGATCGGCACGCTGGCGCGGGCCGCATTGCGCGAAGCCGATGTCGAGTACGTGCTGGTATACGACCCGAAGGGCGGCATCCTGCACGATGGTTCCGGCGACATCGCCGCCTACGGGCAGCCGATGGGCGATGCGTTGGCGAAGGAAGTGATCGCGGCCACCGGCCCGCACGCGCGCGTGGCGGGCGAAGTGCTGGACGTGTCCAGCCCGGTCATGATCGGCGACCAGCGCCTGGGCGGCGTGCGCATCGGCTATTCGCTGACCGGCATGGCGCGCGCCGAGGAGCGCGCGGTGCAGGATCTGCGCGGGAGCATCGACGAAGTCGGGCAGCGCAATTTTTTCTGGCTGATGCTGCTGTCTGCCGCACTGGGCGTGGTCGGCCTTGCGGCTGTCGCATTGGTGCAGCGTGCGCTGGTGCAACCGATCAAGCAACTCGGCGATGTCGCGCGCGGGATCGAGGACGGTGATTACTCGCTGCCATTGCCGCGGACCGAGCGCGGCGACGAACTCGGCGACCTGGTGCGCACCTTCGGCCGCATGCGCGAGAGCGTGATTCGTCACGACCGCGACATCCGCCGCGTGGCCTACAGCGATGCGCTGACCGGCCTGTCCAACCGGCTCGCCTTCCGCGAAGCGCTGGATCAGCGCCTGCGTGCGCTGCAGGGCGCAGGTCGGCAGCTGGCGCTGCTGTTCGCCGATCTCGACGATTTCAAGCGGGTCAACGACACCCTGGGGCACGAGGCCGGCGACGAGGTGCTGCTGCAGGTTGCCGGTCGGATCGACCGCGCGGTCAAGTCCATCGACGGTGCGGATGCGATGGTCGCGCGGTTCGGCGGCGACGAATTCGTGATCCTGCTGCAGGCCAGCGATGCCGAACCGGACGGCGACGTGCGCACGATGGTGACCCGGCTCGCCAATGCGCTGGTCGCCGATCTCGGCGAGCCGCTCGTCCTGCATGGTCGCCAGGTCTTCCTCGGCTCCTCGGTCGGCGTGGCATTGTTCCCCGACGACGCCTCAAGCGCATCGTTGTTGATGAAGAACGGCGACATCGCGATGTACCAGGCCAAGGTCGCGGGCAAGAACTGCCACCGTTTCTACAGCCGCACGATGGACCAGGCGGTGGAGCGGCGCATGCGCATGGAACACGACCTGCGCGGCGCGTGGGGGCGCGGCGAACTCAGCCTGGCCTACCAGCCGATCTTCCGCACCCGCGATCGGGTGCTGGTCGGTGCCGAGGCCCTGCTGCGCTGGAACCATCCGGACGACGGCGCGATCTCGCCTGCGGTGTTCATCGAAGTTGCCGAGCAGAGTGGCCTGATCGAGTCGATCGGCCCGGAAGTGATGCGTGCCGCCTGTCGTGAAGCCGCGCGCTGGCCCACTCCGGCGGGGGCCGGCGAGCCGCCATTCGTGTCGGTCAATGTTTCGCCGCGTCAGCTGCGCAGTGCCGACCTGATCCTGCAGATCGGTACCGCCCTGCACGAGGCCGAGCTGTCGCCCGAGCGGCTGCATGTGGAACTGACCGAGACTGCGGTGATCAGCGACGAAACCAATGCCACCGCGCTGCTGGCGCGCCTGCGCGAGACCGGCGTGCGGGTATGGCTGGACGATTTCGGCACCGGCTATTCCAGCCTCAGCCACCTGCGCCGGGTACAGGTGGACGGGTTGAAGATCGACCGCAGTTTCATCACCGACCTGCTGCGCGATCCGGATGACCTGGCGTTGACCAGTGCGATCATCGCGATGGCGCATTCGATGGGCATCGTGGTCGTCGCCGAGGGTGTGGAAAAGCAAGGCCAGTACGAACTGCTGAGCGAACGCGATTGCGACCTGGTGCAGGGCTACTGGCTGGGACATCCGCTGTCGGCAACCGAGTTCACGAAGCTGTTCGATCAGGGCGACTGATCGGCAGCGGACAACGCGGTGATTCGCGACCCGCGCATCCCGTGTCGGGAGTGCGGCAATATCCACAGGCAACCGGAGCGACGAACATGCAGCAAATGCGGACTGTGGCGGGGCCGGTCGCGGCACGCGAGCGCGTCGAGGTGCTGGACGTGCTGCGCGGTTTCGCGCTGCTCGGCATCCTGCTGATGAACATCGAGGCCTTCGTCGGCCCGCTGATGGAATCGGTCACCGGCATCAATCCGCGTTTCAGCGGCCCGGATCGCTGGATGGATGCGGCGATCTACGTGCTGGTGCAGGGCAAGTTCATCACCCTGTTCTCGCTGCTGTTCGGCATGGGCTTCGCGGTGATGCTGGAGCGCGCGAATGCCGCCGGTGCCAGCGGCAGCCTGATCTATGCACGACGCTTGCTGGCCTTGCTCGGCATCGGCCTGGTGCATGCACTGCTGATCTGGTCGGGCGACATCCTGCTGACCTATGCGCTGCTCGGATTCGTGCTGTTGCTGTGCTTCCGGCGCACGCCGGTCTCGCGCCTGCCGAAGTGGGGCGTGGCGCTCAACCTGCTGCCGTTGCTGCTGGTCTGGGCGATGGCCGTGCTGGGGACGCTGGCGCAGCAGGATCCGCAGGCGGCTGCGGAGTTCCAGAAGGGCATGGCCGCGCAGGCGCAGGAGATGGCGACGCTGATCGATGGCGAACGCCAGGCCTTCGGGTCCGGCACCTATGCGGACGCGGTTGCCCAGCGCGCCACCGACACCGGCGCGATGCTCGGTTTCCTGGTGTTCTTCGGGCCGTCCTTGCTCGGCGTGTTCCTGTTCGGTGCCTGGTTCGTGCGCAGCGGGGTGATCCGCGACAGTGCAGCGCACTTGCCGTTGTTCCGGCGTCTGCGCAACATCGGGTTCGCGCTGGGCCTGCCGTTGATGCTGTGGGCGACCTGGAGCCATCCCACCACCAGTTTTTCCGAGTTCAGTCTGGCCAGCGCGGCCGCGCAGACAGCGGTGCAGGTGGCCAACCTGCTGATGATGCTGGCTTACCTGTCGGTGGTGGTACTGGCGATGCAGGAGCAGGCGTGGGCTGCACGCTTGCGCTGGGTGGCACCTGCGGGGCGGATGGCCTTGACCAATTACCTGATGCAGTCGCTGCTGTGCACCCTGGTGTTCTACGGCTACGGTCTTGGCTACTTCGAGCGTCTGCCACGCGTCTGGCAGCCGTTGTTCGTGCTGGCGGTGTTCGTGCTGCAGGTGCAGGCCAGCCGTTGGTGGCTGGCACGCTACCGGCTTGGCCCGGTGGAATGGTTGTGGCGCTGGGCCACCTACGGCAAGCGACCGTCGCAGCAGATCGTCGATGTCACCTGACCGGGGGTGCTGCAAGCGCGGGTTGACACGATAATGGCGGTTCGAACCGACGCCGGAACCACAACGCCGTGACCCAGCCCTCTCGCGAGAAACAAACCGATGTCCTGGTCGTCGGTGCCGGCGTTGCCGGCCTGGCCAGTGCGCTTGCCCTGCTCAAGGATGGCCGCGAGGTGCTGGTGATCGATGCCGGTCGCATCGGCGGTGGTGCCTCGCATGGCAATTGCGGCACCCTGACCCCGAGCCATGCGCCGCCGCTGGCCGCGCCGGGCACGATCACCCGGGCGCTGAAATGGATGTTGAAGGGCGACGCGCCACTGTACATCCCGCCGCGCTTCGATCCCGCGTTGTGGCGCTGGCTGATGGGCTTTGCGCTGCGCTGCAACCATCGCGACTGGATCGCCAGCGCGCGCGTCAAGGCGGCGATGCTCAACGATTCCCGCCAGCGCATCGCCGACTGGGTGCGCGATCACGGCCTGCAGTGCGAGTTCACCGAAAGCGGCGAGGACTACGTGTTCCACGGCCTGCAGGCGATGGAACACGAGATGCGCGAACTGCCGCTGCTGCGCGAATTCGGCATCGAGGCCGAGATCATCGACGGCCCCGCCTACGAGGCGCAGGAGCCTGCGCTGAAACCGGGCGTGGTCGGCGCGATCCGCTTCGCCGGCGATGCCGCGCTGCGTCCGGACAAATACGTCGCCGAACTGGCGCGGGTGGTGCGCGAACGCGGCGGCATCATCCTCGAACACTGCGCGCTGCAATCCCTGCATGCGGATGCCGATGGCGTACGGGCGACCACGGCCGGGGGCGCGATCCGTGCCAATGACGCGGTGATCGCGACCGGTTCGTGGTCGCCGCTGCTGGCAGACAGCATCGGCTTGCCGTGGCTGCGCAAGGCGATCCAGCCGGGCAAGGGCTATTCGATGACCTACAGCGCGCCGGCGCTGGTGCCGAAGCGACCGCTCACGCTGCGCGAGGTCTCGGTGTGCGTGACCGCCTGGGGCAGCGGCTTCCGTCTTGGCAGCACGATGGAATTTTCCGGCTACGACTCAAGCCTCAACGAACGCCGGCTGGGCGCGCTGGAGCGCGGTGCGCGCAAGTACCTGCATCATCCGGTCGGTGCCGAACTGCGCGAGCGCTGGTTCGGCTGGCGGCCGATGAGCCGCGACGACATCCCGCTGATCGGTCGTGCGCCCGGCCACAAGCACCTGTGGCTGGCCACCGGCCACGGCATGATGGGCGTGGGCATGAGTGCGGGCACCGGGCAGATGCTGTCCGACCTGATCGTGGGGCGTGCTCCGTCGGTGGATCCTGCCGCCTTCGATCCCGCAAGATTCGCGTGATGGACGGCATCTGCACGCTGCATCGCGGCAGCGCGCCGCTGCTGATCAGCCTGCCGCACGACGGCAGCGCGATTCCCGCGGCACTTGCCGAGCGGATGACGCCCGAGGCGCGGCGTGCGCCGGATACCGACTGGCATGTCTCGCGGCTGTATGCCTTCGCGCGCGAACTTGGCGCCTCGATCCTGGTGCCGGAACATTCGCGCTACGTGATCGACCTCAATCGCGGCGAGGACGACACCAGCCTGTATCCCGGGCAGAACACCACCGGCCTGGTGCCATTGGTGCGCTTCAACGGCGCGCCGGTGTACCTGCCGGGGCAGCAACCGGATGCGGCAGATGTGGCAGCGCGTATCGACACTTACTGGCGGCCGTATCACGCGGCCTTGCGCGATGAACTGGAGCGCATCCGCACGCAGCATGGGCGGGTGCTGCTGTGGGAAGGGCATTCGATCCGCGGTAGCGGCCTGCCGTTCCTGTTCGAAGGGCGCTTGCCCGATCTCAACCTCGGCACCGCGAATGGTGCGAGTTGTTCGCCGGCCCTGCAGGCGCGGATCGAAGCGGAACTTGCCGCGCAAACCGACTACGACTGGATTGCCAATGGCCGCTTCAAGGGCGGCCACATCACCCGCCACTACGGTGATCCTGCCAACGGCATCGATGCGGTGCAGCTGGAGATCAGCCAGCGCACCTACATGGACGAGGACAGCTTCGACTACGACGAGGCGCGGGCCGCGCGCCTGCAATCCCTGCTGCGGGCGCTGTTGCGCGCTTGCCTGGCCGAATGAACCGCGTCGCCGGGCCCGCGATCGGCCCGGCCCAGGCGCGTGCGCTGCACCTGCATGCGCAGGGACTGTTGTCGATGCCGCGCCGCCGTGCCAGCAAGGCCGCGCTGCTGGCCGCGATCGCGCGCATGCAGTTGCTGCAGATCGACACCATCCATGTCGTCGCACGCAGCCCGTACCTGGTGCTGTTCTCGCGGCTTGGCGGGTATCCGGCGGAATGGCTCGAAGAATTGCTGGCCGAACGCGCGATCTTCGAGACCTGGGCGCACGAGGCCTGCTTCGCGCCGATGGACGACTACCTGCTGCATCGCAATGCGCTGCAGCAGCGCGAACACCATTGGGCGATCCGCAACGCGCAACGACATCGCGCCAGCCACGGCGGCGCGATCGACCGGTTGCTGGCGCATATCCGTGACTCCGGCGCGGTCAAATCCTCCGACTTCGAGCGCGAGGACAAGGGCGGTGGCGGCTGGTGGGGCTGGAAGGACGAGAAGCGCTGGCTGGAAGCGGGCTTCGCGCTGGGCGAGCTGATGGTGGCGCGGCGCGACAATTTCCAGCGCGTGTACGACCTGGCCGAACGCGTGGCGGGCGTCGCGGTCGCCGGCTGGGACTGCACCTCGATCGCAGCGGATCAGGTGCGCCGCGACATCATCCTCAAGTCGGTTGCCGCACTCGGCATCGCCCGGGCGCGCTGGATTGCCGACTACTACCGCAGCAAGCCGCGCCTGCGCGATGGCGATCTCGACGCGCTGGTCGCCGAGGGGGCGCTGTTGCGGGTTGCGGTGAAGGGTTGGGACGTGCCCGGTTATGTGCATCCGCGGCACGCCGAGGCATTGGAGCAGGCGATCGCGGGTCGACTGCGCGCCACCCGCAGCACGTTGCTGTCGCCGTTCGATCCGGTGGTTTGGGACCGCGAACGTGCGCGCGAATTCTTCGGCTTCGACTACACGCTGGAGTGCTACACGCCGGCACCGAAACGCCGCTACGGCTACTTCGTGCTGCCGATCCTGGTGCGCGGGCGACTGGTCGGGCGGGTGGACGCCAAGGCGCATCGCGCGCAGGGCGTGTTCGAACTCAAGGCGCTGCATCTCGAGGCTGGCGTCGACGGCAGCGAATCGCTGGCCGGCGACATCGCCGCCGCGATCGTCGAATGCGCGCGCTGGCATGGCACGCCGCAGGTCAGACTGGGGCGGTGCCGGCCGGCGGCATTCTCGCGGCGATTGAAGGCGGCTTTGGCGGCGGCGAGCGCCGGTCGCGCGTGAGCACGGAGTCCCGGCACGAAAAAGGCGGCCGAAGCCGCCTCTTGCGTTGCAGGATGTGGCGTGCGGTTCGCTATTGCTTCGCCGCAGGGCCGATGTACTTGTCGAGGAAGGCTTCCATGCGGCGGTAAAGCTCGCCGATGTTCTCCGGCTTCACGAAACCGTGGCCTTCGCCGCTGGCCACGAAGGTCTCCGGCGGATTCCCGGCTTCGCGCAGGGCGGCATTCATGGCCTTGTACTGATTCATGGCGGCCGTATGGTCATCGCTGCCGTGCACGAGGAACACCGGAACCTTGACTTCGCCGGCACGCAGCGCCGGGGACCACTTCGCCAGCATCGCCGGATCGCTGCCGTGGGCGCGGTCGTTGACCCGCCTGCTGCGCTTGTTTCCGTCTTCCATCCAGTCCTTGCGCATCATCGCCAGGTCGTAGACGCCGACATAGCCGATCGCGCACTTGTACATGCCCGGGTTCAGGATGGGCTGCATCAATGACGTATACCCACCGAAGCTCGCGCCATACAGGCAGATCCTGTCCTCGTCGGCAAGCTTGTTGGCGACTACCCACTTGACCCCGGCGGTAATGTCGTCCTGGATCACGCCCCCCCATTGCTTCCAGCCGGCGCGTTCGAAGCCCTCGCCACGGCCTCCGGAACCGCGGAAATTGACTTGCAGGACGCCATAGCCGCGATTGGCGAGGAACTGCGCATCGCTGTCGTAACCCCATGTGTCGTAAGGCCCGATCGGGCCGCCATGTGCCATCACGACCAGCGGCTTCGTGCCGGTGCCCTTGGCGGTGTAGAAGCCGTACAGCTTCTCCCCATCCTTGCCGGAGAACTCGATCGGTCGGGTCTGCGCCATCGACTCAGGCTTCAGCCACGGCTTGTAGTCGATCAGCTTCTGGATGTTTTTCGAGGCACGGTCATAGACGTAATGGCTGCCGACGTTGCGGTCGGACCAGACGCCGAACAGGACCTTTTTGCCGTCACGGCTGAAGCTGTTGAACGACACCATCTGGCCCGGGAACGACTTCATGATGCCAGCATGCAGTTTCGCCCATTCTGAAGTCGGGTCGGTGTACTGAAGGGTGGGCTTGTCGGCGTTGAAGCTCACCGCGAACGGAATGCCGTCCGTGCCCTGGTACATGAAGCCGCTGACTGCCACGTCCGGCCGCCCGGCCAGCTTGACCCGGGTCCCGGCGGCGAGATCGATCTTGTAGGCCTGGGCCGGTTCCAGTGCATCGGTCACCAAGGCGTACAGGGTGTTGCCGTCATCGGCGAAGCGCATGCCGGAAATGCTGTAGCCCGCCACCGCCTTCGGCAGGGGCAACCACTCGCTCTGGCCCTGCCTGCGGAAATGCAGCACCGGCTCGTCGCTGTCGCTGTAGGTGGTGCGCACGCGCGCCGTGCCGGTCTGGTCGTAGCCATACCACGCCAGCTTGTCGCCGCGTTCGACTTCCTGGCGCACGCCGGTACGGGTATCGACCTTGAAGATCACCGTGTCCGGCTCATCGCCGCAGTTCCAGCAGGTGAAATCGACCAGTGCCATGCCGGGTTCCTGAGGCAGCACCTTGGCGATGGTCGACCATCCTTCATCCTTGCGGCGGCCGCGCTTGGTGCCGTCGTCGGGGATGTACCCGAACAGCACTTCCTGGTTCTTCCCGTGAATGTCGGAAGTGAGCAGTTCGCCGCGCGAGATCGGCCGCGCCTTGAGCGGTTGCAGTGTTGCGCGAGAGACCACGACCTGTTCGTCGGCGGTCCAGACGATGTCGACGACGTGTTGCTGGCGGCCGAAACGCAGGACCTGGGTCTTGCCGGTGGCCAGCTCGACGATCTGCAACTGGGTTTCCATGCCATCGGCGGTCGGAACCGCCAGCGCCGCGTATGCACCGGTGGGCGACAGCGAGGTTTCCCAGGCCTCGGGGCGCTTGGCGAAGTCCTCCACCGGGATCTGCTGGGCCAGTGCTGGCATGGCAGTCAGCGCAAGGGTTGTTGCCAGGGGGATGGTCCAGCGGGTCGATTTGTCGGTAAGCATGTCTGTCCTGAAATGCGAAGTCGCGATGTCTGCGATGAGGGAATTCAAGTATGTGCGGGTGTTGACTGCAATCAAGATGCGAGAAGCCTCACACCTCCAGCGTCGCCAGGTCGCCCTTCTGCTCCAGCCACGCCTTGCGGTCGCCGGCGCGCTTCTTGGCCAGCAGCATGTCCATCAATCCGCGGGTGGCATCGCCGTCGTCCACGGTGAGTTGCACCAGCCGCCGGGTATCGACGTGCATGGTGGATTCGCGCAGCTGCTGCGGGTTCATCTCGCCCAGGCCCTTGAAGCGGGTCACGTTGACCTGGCCCTTGAGTTTCTCGCGCTGGATCTTCTCCAGCAGCAGGCGCTTTTCCTCTTCGTCCAGCGCGTAGAACACCTGCTTGCCGACGTCGACGCGGAACAGCGGCGGCATCGCCACGAAGATGTGGCCGGCGGCCACCAGTGCGGGGAAATGCTTGAGGAACAGCGCGCTGAGCAGGGTGGCGATGTGCAGGCCGTCGCTGTCGGCATCGGCCAGGATCACCACCTTGCCGTAGCGCAGGCCGTCGATCGCGTCCTTGCCCGGATCGCAGCCGATCGCAACGGCAAGGTCATGCACTTCCTGCGAGCCCAGCACCTGTCCGGAGGCGACTTCCCAGGTGTTCAGGATCTTGCCGCGCAATGGCAGGATCGCCTGGAAATCCTTGTCGCGGGCCTGGCGCGCGCTGCCGCCGGCGGAGTCGCCTTCGACCAGGAACAGCTCGGTACGCGACAGATCCTGACTGATGCAATCGGCGAGCTTGCCGGGCAGCGCCGGGCCTTGCGTCACCTTCTTGCGGACGATCTGCTTCTCGGTCTTCAGGCGCGCGCTGGCGCGCTCGATCGCGAGCGCCGCGATCTTCTCGCCGAATTCGGTATGGGTGTTGAGCCACAGCGAGAACGCATCGTGCGCGGCACCCTCGACGAAGCCGGCGGCCTGGCGCGAACTCAGGCGCTCCTTGGTCTGGCCGCTGAACTGCGGGTCGGTCATCTTCAGCGACAGCACGAAGGCCACGCGATCCCACACGTCCTCCGGTGCCAGTTTCACGCCGCGCGGCAGCAGGTTGCGGAAATCGCAGAACTCGCGCAGCGCGTCGGTGAAGCCGGTACGCAGGCCGTTGACGTGGGTGCCGTGCTGCGCGGTGGGAATCAGGTTGACGTAGCTCTCCTGCACCAGCTCGCCATCTGGAACCCAGGCCACCGCCCAGTCGACGATCTCGGTGTCCTTCTTCAACGATCCGACGAACAACTCCGGCGGCAGCAGATCGCGGTCGGTGAGTTCGCCCTTGAGGTAATCGCGCAGGCCGTCTTCGTAGAACCATTCGTTGCGTTCGCCACTGGCCTCGTCGAACAGGCTGACGGTCAGCCCCGGGCACAGCACTGCCTTGGCGCGCAGCAGGTGCCTGAGCGCGCGCAGGTTGAACTTCGGGGTGTCGAAATACTTCGGGTCCGGCCAGAAGCGCAGGCGGGTGCCGGTGTTCTTCTTGCCGACGCTGCCGATGATCTCCAGCGTCGATGCGCGGTCGCCGTCCTTGAAGCTCATCCTGTATTCGTTGCCTTCACGCTTGATGAAGACATCGACATGCTGGCTCAGCGCATTGACCACGCTGACGCCAACGCCATGCAGGCCGCCGCTGAAGGTGTAGTTCTTGTTGCTGAACTTGCCGCCCGCGTGCAGGCGGGTGAGGATCAGTTCGATGCCGGGAATCTTCTCCTCCGGGTGGATGTCGACGGGCATGCCGCGGCCGTCGTCGGCCACCTCGCAGCTGCCGTCGGCCCACAGCGTCACTTCGATGCCGCGCGCATGGCCGGCCAGCGCCTCGTCCACCGCGTTGTCGATCACCTCCTGTGCCAGATGGTTGGGGCGCGCGGTGTCGGTGTACATGCCGGGACGGCGCTTGACCGGGTCCAGGCCGGAGAGGACTTCGATGTCGGCGGCGTTGTAGCGAGTGTTCATGCGCGGCTTTGCGTGGGGACGCGGCAGGATGGCGGGGCCGCTGCGCCGGGTCAAGGTTGCATCTGGTCACGTTTCGGGCGAGTGACGGGGCGGATTTGCGCGAGATCAAGACACTGGTGCTGCAATGCAGCAAACATGTGGTTCGCTTCCCCCCATGGAGACCCGCGTGTCCGACCAGTACGAAGACCTGCAACAGAGCTACGGCCGTTGCCTGCGCGACAAGCAGTTCATCGAGCGTTTCTACCAGACCTTCCTGGCCAGCAGCCCGGCGATCCCGCCAATGTTCGCCAGCACCGATTTCAACAAGCAGCGCATGGCGCTGCGGCGCGGGATCAGTGTCGCCATCTCGCACGCCGCTGCCAGCCCGTTGTCGAAGCGAGCCACCGTTGAAATGGCCGAGGTCCATAGCGGAAAGGGCCGCTGCCCGGTGGATCCGGCGCTGTACCCGTTCTGGATCGACAGCATGCTGAAGGTGATCGAAGAAACCGACGAGGAAGCCGACGCGGCACTGATGCAGCGCTGGCGCCAGGCGATGGGCGTGGTCTGCGGCACCTTCGCCAGCCACAATTGACCTTGCCCGTCCCGTCGCGTGCAGGGCGTTGCGGCCGATACAATCCGGGATCGAGTGCAGTAGTGCCGGATTCGCACCGCTGATCCGGCCAGGTGGCGTGTACAGGGAGTTTCGAGTGGAAGAGGCCGTCGCAGGCAGACAGGGAGAGGTGGCCGGGACGCGATTGATCGCGGCCGATGTCGGTGGGACCTATGCACGGGTCGGATTGGTCGAGATGCCCGCGGCGGGCGGTCTCGAGCTGCTGCACCATCATCGGTACCCCTGCGCCGGTTTCGCCGGATTGGCGGCGATCCTGCGGCAGTTCCGCGAGGATTGCGCGGCAGAACGACTCGGAACGTTCCCGGCGGTCTGCGTGGTCGCGATCGCCGGGGTGCTGCAAGGCGATCAGTTGCTCAACAGCAACCTGCCGTGGCCGGTCTCGCTGGCCGAGACACAGCGCGATGCCGGCATCGCCCGGCTGCACCTGATCAACGATTTCGAGGCGCTGGCCTGGGCCTTGCCGCAGATCCATGTCGCGCAGATGCAGGTGCTGGGCCAAGGCGATGGCCACGGCCTGCAGCTGCCGACCGTCCTGCTTGGGCCGGGCACTGGCCTGGGGGCGGCGCTGGTGGTCGATCATGGCGGACGGATTGGCGTCCAGCCCAGTGAGGCCGGACACGCGACGTTGGCGGCCAACACCCCGTTCGAACTGGACGTGGTGCGCCTGCTGCAGGCGCGTTTCGGTCATGTCGACAACGAACGCGTGTTGTCGGGTCCCGGCTTGATCAACCTGTATCACGCCCTGTGCGAGTTGCGCGGCGTGCAGCCACGCTGGCACGAACCCGCCGCACTGGTCGATGCCGCCGATGCCGGCCACGACCCGTTGGCGGCCGAGTGCGCGGCATTGTTCTGCCGCTGGCTGGGCAGCTTTGCCGGCGATCTCGCGATCACCTTCCGGGCGCGTTCGGTCTGCCTGGCGGGGGGGCTGGCGGGACATCTCGGCAGCTACCTGCGCCAGGGCGGCTTCATGCAGCGCTTCCTCGACAAGGGCGTGTTGTCCGACAGCTTGCGCGAGGTACCGGTCTACACGGTCGAGCACGGCCAGCTCGGCATCATCGGCGCGGCTGCCTGGCATGTCGCGCATCATCGTGACTGACTGGGGAAAACCGCATGTCCACCCGCCGCGCTTTCCTGCAGTCGTCGCTGATCGCCGCAGGCGCGGCCATGCTGCCCAGGGCGCAAGCCGATGCCGGGGCGGGCGCGGCAAGGGTGGTTTCGACCTGGGATTTCGGCGTGCCGGCCAATCGTGCTGCCTGGGAGGTGCTGGGCGCTGGCGGCAGTGCGCTGGACGCGGTCGAGGCCGGGGCGCGTTGGGCCGAAACCGGCCAGTGCAATTCGACCGTCGGGCACTGCGGATACCCGGATCGCGACGGCTTCGTCACCCTCGATGCCAGCATCATGCAAGGCGATGGCAGTTGCGGTGCCGTCGCGGCGTTGCAGGACATCGAGCATCCGGTTTCGGTCGCGCGGCGGGTGATGGAGCGCACCCCGCACGTGCTGCTGGTCGGCGACGGTGCGCGCCAGTTCGCGCTGGCGGAAGGCTTCCAGCCGCGCAGCCTGCGCACGCCGGAAGCCGAACGCGCATGGCGCGAATGGCGCAAGACCGCGCAATACCAGCCGCAGATCAACGCCGAGCGCCGCGGCATCCCCGGCAACCGCGAGAACCACGACACCATCGGCATGCTCGCTCTCGCGCGCGACGGCCGCATGGCCGGTGCCTGCACCACCAGTGGCATGGCCTTCAAGATGCATGGCCGCGTCGGCGACAGCCCGATCATCGGTGCCGGGCTGTACGTGGACGACGAGGTCGGTGCCGCCACTGCCTCCGGCGTGGGCGAGGAGATGCTGCGCAATGCCGCGAGTTTCCTGGTGGTCGAGTTGATGCGCCAGGGGCATTCGCCGGCCGAGGCCTGCCGCATTGCCATCGAACGCGTGGTGAAGAAGCGCCCGCAGGTGAGCAAGTCGCTGCAGGTGTGTTTCCTGGCGATGAATCGGCATGGCGAGGTGGGTGCGCACGCGCTGCACCGGGGCTTCGTCTACGCGGTCTGCGATGCAGCGAAGCAGGACGCACTGCTGGAATCGCCTGCGGTCTACGCCACGTCGCAGTCCTGACCCATGGGCGCGATGCGGCGAGGACTGGAGATCGCGGCCGGATCGCTGGAGTCGGCGCTGGCCGCGCAGGACGGCGGTGCCGATCGGGTCGAGCTGTGCGGCACCCTGGAGGAAGGCGGTACCACGCCGTCGTTCGGCATGCTCGCGGTTGCGCGCGAACGCCTGCAGATCGCGCTGCATGTGCTGATCCGGCCGCGTGGTGGCGACTTCGTGTATTCGCCGCTCGAACACGACAGCATGTTGCGCGACGTGGCGCTGTGCGCGCGCGTCGGCGTGGATGGCGTGGTGATCGGCGCGCTGGATGCGGACGGCGGTATCGACATGCCCGGCTGCCGCGCGCTGGTCGATGCGGCTGGCGCGATGCAGGTCACCTTCCATCGCGCATTCGATTGCGTGGCCGACCGCGCCACGGCGCTGGAACAGGTGTTGGCGCTGGGTTGCACGCGCATCCTCACCTCCGGTGGGGCAGGCGACGCGCTGGCAGGGGCGCGCGTGATCGCCACCGACGTGTTGCGCGCGGAAGGACGCATCGCGGTGATGGCCGGCGCGGGGCTGACGCCTGACAACATCGGTGCAGTGATGCGGGCCAGCGGTGCCGACGAATTCCATGCGTCGGCGCGGGCTTTCCAGCCTGGCCTCGGCCGCGAAGGGCCGTCGGGCCTGGCCCGCGGCTACTGGCGCACGCATGCCGAGGTGGTGCGGGCATTGCGGCGAGCCCTGGACGCAACTCCCTGAAGTGCGCGGATTTCCCGTTCCGGATCAATGGTTTCCGACGTCAGGGCGTGCACGCCGGCGCGCCAGCCGGTAGAATGCGGCTTTCCAGCGCCGTGCTGCCGCCATGACCTCCCCCGCTTCCCAGACCCCCATCGTCTTCGTCACCGGGGGCGTGGTGTCCTCGCTCGGCAAGGGCATTGCCGCTGCTTCACTCGCCGCGATCCTCGAGGCGCGTGGCCTCACGGTCACGATGATGAAGCTGGATCCGTATCTCAACGTCGATCCGGGCACCATGAGCCCGTTCCAGCACGGCGAGGTGTTCGTCACCGACGACGGTGCCGAAACCGACCTCGACCTCGGCCATTACGAGCGCTTCGTCAACACCCGCCTGTCCGGGCTGAACTCGATCACCACCGGCAAGATCTACGAAACGGTGATCCGCAAGGAACGCCGCGGCGACTATCTCGGCGGCACCGTGCAGGTGATCCCGCACGTCACCGACCAGATCAAGGCCAGCATCGAGGCCGCCACCGCGGGCTACGACGTCGCCCTGGTGGAGATCGGCGGCACCGTCGGCGACATCGAGTCGCTGCCGTTCCTGGAGGCCATCCGCCAGTGGCGGATCGAGCGCGGCGCCGGCAAGGCGATGTTCATGCACCTCACCCTGATCCCGTTCATCGCGGCGGCGGGCGAGCTGAAGACCAAGCCCACCCAGCATTCGGTGAAGGAACTGCGCAGCATCGGCATCCAGCCGGACGTGCTGATCTGCCGCAGCGAGCAGCCCTTGCCGGATGGCGAGCGTCGCAAGATCGCGCTGTTCACCAATGTGCCGGAGCGCGCGGTGGTGTCGGCGGTGGATCTCGACAACGTGTACAAGCTGCCGCGCTGGCTGCATGCGCAGGGCCTGGACCAGATCGTGGTCGAGCAGTTGCGGCTGGAGGGCAAGGCGAAGGCGGATGCCGACCTGTCGGAATGGGATGCGGTGGTGGATGCCTCCGTCAACCCGATCGACGAGGTCGCGATCGCGGTGGTCGGCAAGTACGTGGATCACAGGGACGCCTACAAGTCGGTGGGCGAGGCGCTCAAGCACGGCGGCATCCGCCAGCGCACCCGGGTCAACCTGCACTGGCTGGAAGCCGAGGATGTGGAGCGCGAAGGCGCGGCGAAACTGCTGGAAGGCATCGATGGCGTGCTGGTGCCGGGCGGCTTCGGCGATCGCGGCTTCGAGGGCAAGGTGCTGACCGCGCAGTACGCGCGCGAACACGGCCTGCCGTATTTCGGCATCTGCTACGGCATGCAGGCGGCGGTGGTCGATGTCGCCCGCCACAAGGCCGGCCTCGCCGGTGCCAACAGCACCGAGAACGACAGGAAATCGCCGCATCCGGTGATCGGCCTGATCACCGAATGGCGCACGCAATCGGGCGACGTCGAACGCCGCAGCGAGGACAGCGATCTCGGCGGCACCATGCGCCTGGGCCTGCAGGAGCAGCGCATCAAGCCGGGTACGCTCGCGCATCAGCTGTATGGCAAGGACGTGGTTGGCGAACGCCACCGGCATCGCTACGAATTCAACAATCGCTATCGCACCCAGCTTGAAGAGGCCGGCCTGGTGATTTCCGCCAAGTCGATGGACGACCTGCTGGTGGAGATGGTCGAGCTGCCGCAGGCCGCGCATCCGTGGTTCCTGGCCTGCCAGGCGCATCCGGAATTCCTTTCGACGCCGCGCAGCGGGCATCCGCTGTTCATCGGCTTCATTCGCGCCGCGCGCGAGCACAAGGCCGGCGGCAGGCTGCTCAATGACAGCGCGGTGAACGAGGTGGCGGCATGAAGCTGTGCGGATTCGAGGTCGGCCTCGACCAGCCGTTCTTCCTGATCGCCGGCCCGTGCGTGGTCGAGTCCGAGCAGTTGCAGATCGACACCGCGGCAACGCTCAAGGAAATCACCGGCGAGCTCGGCATCAATTTCATCTTCAAGTCGAGCTTCGACAAGGCCAACCGCACCTCGCTCAACAGCTTCCGCGGCCCGGGCATGGAAGAAGGCCTGCGCGTGCTGGCCGAGGTGAAGCGCCAGCTCGGCGTGCCGGTGCTGACCGACGTGCACGAATACACCCCGATGGACGAAGTCGCCGCGGTGGTGGACGTGCTGCAGACGCCGGCCTTCCTGGTGCGCCAGACCGATTTCATCCGCAAGGTCTGCGAGGCCGGCAAGCCGGTCAACATCAAGAAGGGCCAGTTCCTTTCGCCGTGGGACATGAAGCCGGTGGTGGAGAAGGCGAAGTCCACCGGCAATGCCGACATCATGGTCTGCGAGCGCGGTGCCAGCTTCGGCTACAACAACCTGGTCTCCGACATGCGCAGCCTCGCGGTAATGCGCGACACCGGCTGCCCGGTGGTATTCGATGCGACGCACTCCGTGCAGTTGCCGGGCGGGCAGGGCAGTTCCAGCGGCGGCCAGCGCGAATTCGTGCCGGTGCTGGCGCGCGCGGCGATCGCCGTCGGCGTGTCCGGCGTGTTCATGGAAACCCATCCCGATCCGAGCAAGGCGCTCTCCGACGGCCCCAATGCCTGGCCGCTGGACAAGATGCGCGCGCTGCTTGAAACCATGCTGGAACTCGATGCCGCGACCAAGCGCAACGGCTTCCTGGAATCCACCCTCTGATCCGACAAGACCCAACTCGATGACCACGATCACCAGCATCCACGCCCGCGAAATCCTCGACAGCCGCGGCAATCCCACCCTTGAAGCGGAAGTCGTGCTTGCCGACGGCAGCTTCGGTCGCGCGATGGTGCCCTCGGGCGCATCGACCGGCACCAAGGAAGCGGTCGAGCTGCGCGACGGCGACAAGACCCGTTATCTCGGCAAGGGCGTGCAGAAGGCGGTGGGCAACGTCAACGGCGCGATTGCCGAGATGCTCAAGGGCTGCGACGCGGCGGATCAGGCCGGCCTCGACAAGCGCCTGATCGACCTCGACGGCACCGAGAACAAGGGTCGGCTCGGCGCGAATGCGTTGCTGGCGGTGTCGATGGCGAATGCGCATGCAGTAGCGGCATCGAAGCGCGTGCCGCTGTGGCAGCACATCGCTTCGATCAGTGCGCATCCGGATGGCTGGCAACCCAGCCTGCCGGTGCCGATGATGAACATCATCAACGGCGGCGCGCATGCCGACAACAACGTCGACCTGCAGGAATT
>Ga0073904_10000681_pt1 | contig 24562 bp, 18 predicted proteins | sample KloWWTrecipitate_FD_66668 | JGI IMG/M metagenome (GOLD analysis project Ga0073904, IMG submission 66668) | Active sludge microbial communities from Klosterneuburg, Austria, studying microevolution and ecology of nitrifiers - Klosterneuburg... | ecosystem: Engineered > WWTP > Aerobic digester >... | reverse complement strand
GACTGATGGGCAGCTGGTCTACGCCAGCGGCCATGTCATCAGCGCGTCAGAGGAGAAGGGGCATTTCGACTGGGCGGACTGGTTTGTAGATCTCGGCTATACCAACCGTGATCGTGTGATCGACCTCGGTATTCGCCCGGGCACCCGCATCGTGGTGAACCCTTCCACTCGGCGGCTCGGCGATGCAATCATCGGCAAGGCGATGGACAACCGGGCAGCGCTGGCCATTGCAACCTCGGTGGCTGAACGCGCGGACATCACGCGGCTGCGCCACACACTGTGGGTTGGCTCTACGATTCAGGAAGAGAATGGATTGTTGGGGGCGTCCAGTATCCCTGAGACCGCAGACTTCACGTTTGCGATCAACCTGGACGTCGGGCTCTGCGGAGATGTGCCGGGGACGAAACCAGAGACGCACCCCGCGAAGCTCGGCGGTGGGCCAATCCTTGTCCACCAGGATTCCTCGGTGCACTATTCGCATCGGATGACGATGGCCCTGGCCGAGGTCGCCGAAGCGCAATCGATCCCGGTTCAGCACGCTGTCTACCAGAACTATGGAAGCGACGGCGCGGAGCTGATCCGGCGCGGGATCGAGACAGTCCTGCTGACGATGCCGACCCGGTACACGCACTCGCCGAACGAGATGGTGACCGAGCCGGAGCTCATTCAGTGCGTGGATCTGATCCTCGCCTACCTTGAGCGTGACCCGTTGCCGCCACGCTGGGGCGTCGCTGGCTGATCGGCCGCGTCGCCGCGGCAGTCAGTCCGCGGCGACGATCAATGAGGCCTCATCGCCGATGCTGGCGCGTTCGACGCGGGCGGCGAATTGTTCGTTGTAGAGCCGGGAGTAGAGTCCGGCGCGTTCAATCAGCTCGCTGTGGGTGCCCCGCTCGACGATATTGCCATGGTCAACGACCAGGATGAGGTCCGCGGCCAGGATCGTCGAGAGCCGGTGCGCAATCGCGATCGTTGTCCTGCTGCGCATCAGCGGCTCAAGCGCAGTCTGGATCAGGCGTTCCGATCGAGTATCGAGGGCCGAGGTCGCCTCATCGAGAATCAGCACTCTCGGGTCCTTGAGAATCACCCGCGCGATCGCGAGTCGTTGCTTCTCGCCGCCCGAGAGACGGAACCCACGCTCGCCGACGACGGTGTCATAGCCGAGGTCGAGTTCCATGATCCGATCGTGGATCGCGGCAGCCTTCGCCGCTGCGATCAGCTCGTCGTCGGTCGCTTCGGGTCGGCCATACCGCAAGTTGTCGCGAACCGACGCGTGGTAGAGATGCGTCTCCTGGGTGACCGCGCCGATGACCGACCCGAGTGACTCAAGCGTGACATCACGAACGTCATGGCCGTCGATCGACACAGACCCGTGCTCGACGTCGTAGAGTCGCGCCAACAGATACGTCAACGTCGTCTTGCCGGCGCCAGAGGGGCCAACGAGTGCGATCAGTTCGCCTGGCCGGCCCTCGAAGCTGATGCCTTCCAGCGTCCATGGCCGGCTCTCGCCTTTATCGTCAACAACACCGTTGCTCGCGGCGGCCTCGCCATAGCGGAAATGGACCCCGTTGTACGCAACGTGCCCCTCGACGCGAAGCGGGTCAAGCGTGACAGCATCGGGTGCGTCGATGATCTCCTGTGGTCGATCCAGATAATCGAAGATACGCTCGAACAACGCCAACGCTCCCTGAATGTCAATCTGGATATTCAGCAGCGCGCCAAGCGGGAAGAACAGGCGAGCCTGAAGCGTGGTGAATGCAACGAGGTCACCGATCGTGAGTGCCGCGCTACTTCCGGAGGAGATGATCGAACGGCCGGCAAGCCAGTACGCGAGTGCTGGCGCGATCGCAAAGAACGTCCCGACAGTCATGAAATACCAGCGCCCGACCATCTGCTGCCGAAGTTGCAGGCCGGAAAGATGATCGTTCTCCGCGCCGAAGCGCTCGATCTCCTGCGACTGGCGGCCGAACGTCTTGGTGAGCAACACGCCGCTGACTGACAGCGTCTCTTCGACCATTGAGCTCATGTCAGCCATTGATCGTTGGGTCTGGCCGGAGAGACGGCGACGTGTCTGTCCGACGCGTTGCGTGAGATAGAGCGCGATCGGCAGCAACGCAAACGACAGCAGTGTCAGCCGGCCGGAGATCAACGCCATCGCGACGACTGTCGAGATCACGGTTGTCAGATTCGCGACGATACTGGCGGCCGTGTTCGTCAGAACCGACTGAACGCCACCAACGTCATTCGAGAGCCGCGACTGGATCTCACCGACGCGGGTATTCGTGAAGAAGCTGAGGGACATTCCCTGAAGGTGCGAGTACAGCTTCAACCGGATATCTCGCATCACTGCCTGGCCAACACGATTGCTGAGGTATGTCTGGCCGACGCCGATCAGGCCGGCGGCAATCGGGGCCACGATCATCAGAGCGACGTACAGATTGAGCAGTGACATGTCACGTGAAGGAATCGCGTGGTCGATGATCTGCTTGAGCAGGAGCGGATTGACAAGGCCAATCGCCGACGACACCAGGATCGCAAACGCGATCACTCCAATTTGGGCGCGATATGGGCCGAAGACGCCGATGACTCGGCGAAGTGTTTCACGATCCTGGTTCGGGTTACGTGTCGTGCGCGGGGTTTCCGGGCTATGGTCTGGCCCGCCCCGATTGATCGGCATTGGCCGTAGGTACGCGTATTCTCGCATGGCAACTCCTCTGATCCATCAACGATGTCAATGATGATCAGTCTAGGAGTGCGGGCTCAATCAGGGACCCCGCCATTCGAGCAGGTGAAGGATCGCTCGTCCGGCCAGCTCAGTGAGTAGTCGTTGGTGTGTCGAGTGGAAATGTCATACAGACGTTCGTCCCAAGGCCGGCGGAACTGCCGACTCGGAGTGAACCGCCCAATCTTTCCGCCCGTTCCCGCATACCCTGGATGCCAAAGTGATTCGAGAGGCGCTCGTGCTTGAGCGTGGTCGTGTCGAATCCTGGCCCGTCATCGCGAACCTCAACACAGATCTCAGTATCGATCGTGATAGAAATCGACACGTCAGCGTCGTACGCATGCTTCCGGCAGTTTGTCAGGCACTCCTGAACGAAACGGTAGATCGTCGCTTCCATGTGATACTGCAAGAGCGGCAACGCGAGCGGCGCGTTGATCGTGACTCGCGTTTCGACATCGATCATATGCTGCGTCGCGAGCTCCTGGATCGCTTCCTCGAGTGAGTGGTGCTCGAGTGGCGCGGCGCGCAAATCAAAAACGGAGCGGCGCGCCTCATCCAGATTCGCCCTTGCCAGCCCGAGCGCCCGGTCGACTCGCTCGACGAGCGGTGAGTCCCCCAGTGTGGCGCCAATCGCCTCCAATTGCAGGATAATGCCGACGAGTCCCTGCGCGATCGTGTCGTGGATCTCGCGAGCGAGGCGATTCCGCTCCTCGGAAACAGCAACGTCAGACGCCTGCTCAAAGAGCACTGCGTTCTCGATCGCCACGGCTGCGACGTTGGCAACTGTTGCAAGGAGCTCGATATCGCGCGCTCGATAACTGTTGGGAGCATATGACTGCGCGCTGATACTTCCAATCACATCGTTCCCTCGAACCAGGGGAGCGATCAGAACTGACTGGATCCGCACAGACATGTCGCCATACCGCTCCCAGCCCTCGAAGTCAGCCGCCAGGCATGCTTCGACGATCTTCGGCTTCCGCTCGGTCATGGACTCGTAGTACTCAGCCGGAAGATGAACGTCGTGGCGTGGCGAGAACCTCTGGCCGAGATCCGAGATGTAGACAAGGTCGTTCGTCCCGTCCGGCTGGCGCAGCACGATCAGGAACGCATCTGCGACCATGATTCGCATGATCTCGTGATGGATCGAGCGATAGATCTCGGAAAGGTTCAGCGAGGACGACACGACGGCAGAGACCCGGTTGATGATCTCCATTTCGGTGATCTGCGCTTGCGCGTTCTCGAAAAGTCTCGCGTTCTCGATCGCGACCGCGGCATTGTCAGCAAAGACACCAACGATCTCGGCATCCGTGTCCGCGAAGGAACCGTTGAAGATGGAAATCGTCAGGACGCCAATTGATTCGCCGCGAACCCGCAGGGGCGCAGATAGCAGCGACACGGTCCATCGCGGCTGTTCGACTCTATCTTTCGCGCCTGTCCCGGCCACAACATCATTGGAGATAACCGGCCGGCCGCTCCGATAGCAGCGTCCCGCGAGGGTTGTCTCGACCGGCGCGAGTGTGCCTGACAGGGCGTCATCCGGATCTCCCGATGAAGCAATCAAACGAAGCTCCTGCCCCGACTCGTCGGCCAGCCGAAGTCGCGCAGTTGCGCCGTTCATCAGGGTGGCAGCTTCGGTGACAATCGTCTGCAGCGTCGCCTCGACCGCGAGTGAGCTTGTCACTGCCGCGCCAACACGTTGGAGTGCCAGCAGGCGGGCGCGACTGGTGGCTTCGGCGGCCGCTTTGGTCTCGAGCTTTCCGGTGATGAGCGATAGCGCCGTGGACGCGAACTCGCGCACGAGCCGACGGAGAACGCGTTCGCTCTCGATCATCGCAGGTGAGTGACGGTCGGCGGGATTCAGGCCGCGGTCGAACGCATCGCACCCGCCCATCAGCCCGGCAAGGAGATCGTCGACGCCCATATGATCTCGATCGATCGCCCGTTCAAGTCTCGCGAGGAAGCGCCGTTCAGTAGCTGCGTCGCCGCGCGTTGACTCGATGAGCGCGTCGATGACTTCACCGATTCGATCTCGCAGAACAGACTGGCTCATCCGTTGATAGGCAGGGCTTACGTCCCAGGCAACATCGCGCCACGCGGCAGCAACCGCGTCGCGATGCCGAACCAGCGGATGGTTCTCGAAGCTAGTCTCAGCTTCAGGCTCTGTCATTACAACGCCGAGCGTCTTCCTGCGATCGGTTCCGCGCGTTACCGGTCATTGCGGAACACCGCCTGTATCCCCGCATAGGGGTAGGGATTCTACCTGATTCCGCACGATCGGAATGTCCGAACCGATCGCGTGATGGGGATATACTCGGAGCGACGACCGATGATTCGTTGTCAGTAAGGAACTGCCGTGGTCTCCGCCCCGTCGAAACCGGATAAGAAAGCCTTCAGACGCCGCGTTGACGCAGCGGTTGCGGATGAGCAGTTGCGGACCGCCCTCCAACGCGCCTTACCGGAGTTTGGCCGGCGGCGCGTCCGCGCGTTTGAAGATCAGGATTTCTCCGCGCGCCGCCGCCGCGTTCACGACATCAAGGCCAGCGCGATGGCTGAACTGCCGGATCTCATAGAGCGTTTCACTCGCGAGGCCGAGGCCGTTGGCGCAGTCGTTCATCGCGCCGCAACGGCCGAGGACGCGCGCAGGATCATCTGCGACATCATCGACGAGCATGGCGGGCAGCTTGTCGTCAAGAGCAAGTCCATGGTCACCGAGGAGATCGAGCTGAACCCGGCGATCGAATCACGAGGCGTCCGTGTCGTTGAGACCGATCTCGGCGAATGGATCATGCAACTCGCGGGGGAGCATCCGTCCCATTTGATCGCGCCGGCCGTCCACAAAACCCGTGAGCAAATTGCGGAACTGCTCTCGAAAGAGGTTGGGGAGGAGCTGCCACCAGACCCGGATCAACTGGTCCGGGTTGCTCGAGAGCGGCTGCGCCAATCATTCATCGACGCTGACGTGGGCATTTCCGGCGCGAATATCGCCATCGCCGACAGCGGCACGCTCGTTATCGTCACGAACGAAGGCAATGGCCGGCTAGTCACGACGCTCCCGCCGGTCCACATTGCAGTCCTCGGGATCGAGAAGATCGTCCCGACGATGGAGGATGCAACCGCGATCCTCCAGGTCCTTCCACGCTCTGGCACCGGCCAGAAGATCACCAGCTATGTGTCGTTCATGACTGGGCCCAGCCGCAGCGCCGACATCGAATTGACACTGACAATCGGCGTACACGGCCCGAAGGAGCAGCATATCGTTCTGCTCGACAACGGAAGATGGGCCGCGCGGGAGGATGAGGAGCTTCACGAGGCGCTGCATTGTATCCGTTGCGGCGCGTGCTCGAATGTCTGCCCGCCGTACCAGATTGTCGGCGGCCACGTGTTCGGCCATATCTATACTGGTCCGATCGGGCTGATCATGACGGCAATGCATCATGGGCTCGAGCATGCCGCCGGCCCGCAGAGTCTCTGCGCGTCCTGCAACGCCTGTGAAATGGTCTGCCCGGCCGAGATTCCGATACCGCGATTGATTCTGGATGTGCGTGCCCGCTCTGTCGAAGCATTCGGCATGCCTGCCGCCAAGGGATTTGCAATCTCACACTGGGCCGACCCGAAGGCGGGCGAGCGTTGGGCCAGCGTCGCCGCGCGCGCCGCGAGCATCGTCGCCGATAACGATGGAATCGTCCGTCGCATTCCCTTGCAGCCGGCCATGACGAACGGACGAGCGCTCCTGGCGCCGACCACCCGGCCATTCCGGTCCCGGTTCGCCGAGGCGAACGCTGCGCCTGTGCGCGAGCTTGCCAGTAGCCAGGTAGCGGGCAGAACCGCCGCAATCTTCCCCGGCTGCATGACCGACCGCATCACGCCAGCAATGGCAGAGGCGATGGTTCGCGTCCTCCGCGCCTGTGGCTGCGACGTTCGTTACCCGGTCGATCAACACTGCTGTGGGCTGGTGGCACTGAACTCCGGCGACCGACGCCACGGGCGGGAGATGGCGGAGCAGACGATCCGCGTGCTCGAGGCGACCGAGGCTGACTGGGTCGTAACCACCAGCACCAGTTGTCTTGCAGCGATGCTTCAGGATTATCAGCATCTATTCCGGCACGACGAGAGCTGGCGCGCACGCGCGGCCAACCAGGCTGCCCGCATCGTCGACATCACCACATTCATTGACGAACACGCCCAACTGGATCCTTCGGACTTTTCGCCACCAGCGCCGTCGCCAGTCGTTACGTATCACGATGCCTGCCAGTCGCACAACGCGCTCGGTCTGGGCGCCGGAGCGCGACGTATCATCCTGGATACACTGGGGCTGGAGCTGCGTGAGATGGCGGATTCGAGCGTGTGCTGTGGGTTCGGCGGCGCGTTTTCGATGGACTACCCGAACGTCTCGAGCGCGATCCTCGCCAAGAAGCTTGACAATATTCTCGCGACCGGCGCGGAGATCGTCGTGTCTGACAACCCCGGGTGTCTGATGCAGGTGCAGGGCGGACTGGCCAGCCGCGACAAGCCAGTCCGGGTTCTGCACATCGTCGAGCTACTGGCCGAGCGTATCTAGGGCTCGGCAACGACCGGCGGTCGACGTTTCCAGACCTGTGTTGCCTGCTCGAATGCGCGGGCGATCTGCAGCACGCCGAAATCATCATGCCAGCGGCCGACGATCTGGACGCCGACCGGCAGCCCGTCCTCGGTGAACCCGCACGGAACCGAAATGGCCGGCAGGCCGGTCAGCGTGATGAAGTAGGCCGACTTCATCCAGTCGATGTACGTCTCCATCTGCACCCCGTCAATCTCGGTCGGGTATTCGATCCCGACCGGGAACGGTGGCACCTGATTCACCGCGCAAATCAGGAATTCATAGGATTCAAGGAACTCCGTAACACGGGTATAGAGCTGAGAGCGCAACACCTGAGCCCGGTTGATCTCCAGAGGAGTCAAAGCCAGCCCCTTCTCGGTGTTCCAGATGATCGTGTCTTTGATCAGCTCGCGATGGCTGCGCAGCTTCTCATGATGGCCGAGCGCAAAGTCAAGCGCGCGCAGCGTCTGGAAAGCCTCGTTGGCGCCGGTGAAATCAGGCGTCGCTTCGTCAACTTCACAACCAAGGTCAGCGAACACTCCGCGCTGACGCTCCAGCACCGACCGCACCTGCGGGTCGAGCGGAAGCCCACCCAGATCAGGCGCCCAGGCGACGCGGACCCCGGCGAAGTCGCGATCCAGTGGCCTCGCGAAAATGCCGCCCGGCTCGTCGATCGAGATTGGCGACCGTGGATCAGGTCCCGCGATCGTGCCAAGGAACAGCGCCACATCGTCGACAGTCCGCGCCATCGGCCCCTTGACGCCGAGATTGCCCCAGGCATTGAACGAGGGGACGACGGGGACTCTGCCAGGTGAGACACGGAAGCCGACCACGTTATTGAAGTTGCCGGGGTTCCGCAGCGATCCGCCCATGTCGCTGCCGTCAGCGATCGGCAACATGCCACATGCAAGCGCGGCGCCGGCCCCGCCACTCGACCCGCCGCACGTTCTGCCCGTGTCATACGGATTGAGCGTCGCCCCGAATACCGGGTTAAACGACTGCGATCCCGCGCCAAACTCCGGCACATTCGTCTTGCCGATGGTGAGCGCGCCGGCGGCCTTGATCCGCTGAATCATCAACGTATCGTGCAACGGCACGTGATCGCGGAATATCGGGGAGCCAAACGTGGTGCGAATCCCGGCTGTTTCCTCAAGGTCTTTGTGCGCGATCGGTAGCCCGTGGAGCGGCCCGACGGCTTCTCCCGCCGCAACCGCGTCGTCTGCAGCGCGCGCCATCGCCATCGACTGTTCGGGGTCGACTTGTGAGACGATCGCATTGACCCGAGGATTGACGCGCTCGATCTGCGCGAGGTGCGCTTGCATCACCTCGACCGCAGAGAGCTCTCGCAAACGGATACGACTCGCCAGATCGCGCGCAGTCGCGAAACAGATATCGTCATTCGTCACAACGCACCCTCTCCATCACGTCACGTCCCGTGGACGACGGACACTATCGTCGCCGGGACAAGCCGAGGATGCAAGCAGACGCGGTCAGAATTTCAAGTGGCTAGTGGCGGCAGGTCGCGCAGAGGCCGAACACTTCGAGCCAATGCCCGGAGATCGCGAAATTGGTGCGCTGGCCGAGCTCTTCCAGCAGTGGAGCGACGGTGCACTCATCAAACTGAACCACAGCGCCACAGTCTGAGCAGATCAGGTGATGTCGGTGCTCACTGTCTCGTTCGGTGCGGACATAGGTGTGGCAACCATCGGGGCGGTGAAGGCGGTCGAGGACACCACTGTTAACCAGCACATCGAGCGTGCGGAAGACGGTTGCTCGCCCGACCGCTTCGCCACGCCCCGCCAGGAGGCGCAGTAACTCATCGGCGGTAAAGGCGCGATCCTGCTCGTCGATAATCTCGACAAGGGCGCGACGCGGGGCTGTGACACGGTACCCCGACTCCTGTAAGATGCTCAGCGCTTGCTCGATCGTATTCATCGTTTGCCGATCCGGTCGTCAACTCTCCCGCAGGGCGAGTGTAACACGACGCCCTGACTGGTGGCCGGATTGTGAGGGTCAACATTGTCGCCCGAAACCGAGGTCGTTGCTCCGGAGATGGATGGCGAGGAACTCCCGCCTGTTCAGCATCGCAAGTTCGCGGCGTTGAACAATCGTCAGTTCCTGCATTTCTGGATCGCCATCACGCTTGCGCTGGCCGGCCTCTGGATCCGGATCACCGTACAGGGATTCCTCGTCTATGACATGACGAGCGATAAGTTCCTGCTGGGTCTCGTGGGCTTTCTGAGCGCGATGCCCGTGCTGTTACTGTCGCCCATTGTCGGCGTCGTCGTCGATCGTTTCGAGCGCCGCAAAGTCCTGTTCGCTACTCAGGCGTTCATGGCAACGAATCTCCTCGTGCTCGCGACGCTCGACGCTTTCGGCGCGCTACGCGTGAGCCACATCCTCATCATCGCGACGCTGACTGGCGCAGCATCCGCCTTCGACTGGCCGGCTCGACTCTCGCTCGTCCCCAACCTCGTCAAGCCGCACGAGCTTCAAAGCGCGGTCGCGCTGAATTCGGCGGCCTTCAACGGCGCCCGAATCGTCGGTCCAGTGGTGGGCGGCATGCTGATCGCCGTTATCGGCACGGCCGCCTGCTTCTATCTCTCTGCATTCGCCTTCCTTCCGTCAATGCTGGTTCTTCTGACGTTGACGGTGGATCGCGCGCTGCCCGCACAGAAGCGCGACTCGGCGATCCGCACGCTGGTCGATGGGTATCAGTACATCTGGAAGTTTCCGACCCTGCGCAGCCTGCTTTCTGTCGACCTCGTTCCCGTGATCTTCGGGATGTCGTTCTTCACGCTGCTTCCAGCGCTCACCCGCGACGTCTACGATCGTGGTGCGGAGGGGCTTGGATTCCTGTACGCAGCAGATGGCGCGGGCGCGTTTATCGGTGTGATGATCATCGCTGCGATGACTTCGCTTCGGCGTCGTGGCTTCTGGGTCATTGTGTTCGTGTTCTTGTTCGCGGTTATCCAGATTCTCTTCTCGTTTGCCCCGACACTCTATATCGGGATGGTCTTTATCTTCGGGCTCGGGCTGGTAAGCGCAATCTATGGGACGCTCGCCGACACGCTGATCCAGACGATCGTCCACGACGAGTTTCGTGGGCGCGTGATGGCGGTCTATTCGACATTCTGGGGGTTGACGCCGATCGGCTATCTGCAGATTGGCATCATTGCCCAACATTGGGGTACCCAGCGGGCAATCCTCGTCAACGCCTGCGTCGTCCTGCTCTACGTTCTCGCGCTGATCAAGTGGAACCCCGAAGTGCGGCGGCTCAACTAGCAGGCGGTGACGGAATGGCGCGATGGGCTAACCGGATCCAGCGAGCGTTGATCGCCGGCAGAGCCCCTCGGCCGGTTCTCACCCGCTCAACGACGATACAGCCTGCGCCCCGAATCGCTACCATCGGGCTCGAGTCCTCCCTTCACGCCTGGCTTCCTGGCGCATGCGATCTCTCGGCCGGCACGTCGGCGCTCGTAATCGATCCCCGGCCCTCATCTCGACCAGCCACGCCGCTCATCGAGATCATCGTCGACTCAGCTCAAGATTCTCCGCTGATCGCAGAACAACACTCATCCTGGTCCCGACTGACCGGACTTCCCGGCGCAGCACTGCAGTCGGTCGATGTGCCCTCCTGGCTCCTCAAGGCCGATCACGTCGTCGTCCTCACTGCTCCCACTCGCTCAGCGGGGGTTGCAAGGCTCTGGATCGACGTCGTTCATCCAAACTCCGCGATGCGCGCGCTGGCTCTGCCACACTACGGCTTCGTCGAGTTGGCAGCGTGGCTGCCGGCGACGTGGGTCGTGAGGCTTGCCGTAGATTCCATTGCCTGGGTTGCCGTGACGCGCAGCGTGGTGATGGCCGAGCTCCTTGCGGTTGGTCTGAACCGGCTGTCCGAGCAATCGGCAGGGATCGAAGCGCTCACGCCATGGGAGGAGCCAGGCGTCCAGCGGCTCTTCGAGTTGCAGCTCGATGGCGCGGATTGCGGAACAACTATCCGCGCGATCGATGACACGGTCGCACAAGATAGCCTGCTCGTTGCGCTGGCGGAAGCCATCAGTGCGACGATTGTCGTGGCAGAGGAAGGTGGGCTGAATTGACCGAAATTCCCGTCTCCCCGATGCAAGGTCGTCCGCAACCAGGCCGGGACGACGTGCTCGGGTCAGACCGCCTCCGAATTCTCAGCGACCCACTCGCTGCAGTCCTGCTTGGCCGGATACGGGATCGCAGCGCCAGCAGCACGGAGTTCTGCGCGCTGAGCGAGCAGATCGCAAACCGTGTGCTGTGGACGGCGCTAGACGATGTGGCTTTGGGGACCAGCCACGTAATCGGGTTCGATGGCCGGGTCATTCAGGTTCCTGCGCTGGCCGAACGTGTTGCGGGGATCGTCATTCTGCGGGCCGGCCTGCTATTTGCTCCGCCATTTCGCGCACTGCTGCCAGACGCGCCGATCTATCAGCTCGGCGTTCGCCGGGATGAGCTCCGCCTCGAAGCGCAAGTCTATACCTCGAACCTACCAGCCAACGTCGGGTGGGCAGATCGTGTCGTCGTGCTTGATCCAATGATCGCGACCGGAAGCTCCGCCTCCTGCGCCGTCGAGATCATTCGACGCACGCACTCGGGTCATATCGTAATCGCATCGATCATCGCCGCGCCGCTCGGTATCGATGCCTTGCTACGCGCCGATGCCGAATGCAGCATCGTGACCGCAACCCTGGACGACGGGCTGAACGAACACGGATACATTGTTCCGGGACTGGGTGACGCTGGCGACCGATTATTCGGCACGAGCAACCCTCCCGGCTGACAATCCACGCCCGGAAATTGGCACAAATACGACACCACCCGCCCGGGACGAGCCCTGGCGGGTGATGCAAGATTCGGATTCGCGCGGGTGATTGCTACCCGAGCTCGGCAGCGTATTCGTTCTCTGCCTGGGTCAGCGCCTCGTCGGTGATCGCGACCATGCGGTCGATCTCGTCGATCGTGACGACGAATGGCGGCGCGAGGTGGATCGTGTCCCAGACGCGGGTGAGCAGGCCCTTCTCGTTCACGAGCTCGGAGACGCGCTTGGTGAACTGCGCCTCCCGGCCGAACTTCTCCTTTGTCTCCTTGTTCTTGACGATCTCAACGCCGCACATCAGGCCGAGGCCACGAACGTCGCCAACGGACGGATGCGACGACAGCTCCTGGAGCTGCTTCTTGAGGTACTCGCCCTTCTCGGCAGACTGCTGCACGAGATTCTCCTGCTTGAAGATCTCGATATTCTTCAGCGCGGCCGAGCAAGCAACGGCCTGACCGCCGAAGGTCAGCAGGTGACCGAGAGCGACATCGCCCTTTTCCTTGAACCCCTCGAATACGGAGTCGCGGACGGCAACAGCGGCGATCGGCGCGTAGCCAGAGGACAGCCCCTTGGCCATCGTCACCATGTCGGGGACGATGTCGTAGTGCTCGATCGCGAAGTAGGTGCCGCTCCGGCCCCAGCCGTTGATGACTTCGTCTGCGATGAGCAGGACGCCGTGGGTGTCGCAGATCTCGCGCATCCGCTTCCAGTACGCCTTCGACGGAACCTGGACGCCGTTTGCCGTCGAGATCGGCTCAGCGATCACCGCGGCGACCGTGTCAGGTCCCTGGAACAGAATCTCGGCCTCGACGGCGTTGGCGCATGCCACCTCGTCTGCCTCGCCGGTCAGGCTGGGGAACTGCGAGCGATAGTTGTTTGGCGATGGGACGTGATAAACGCCGTGCATGAACGGGCCGAAGTACGCCTCATTGCGCGCAGAGGTGAGGCTCATCGCGCCATAGGTCATGCCGTGGTACGAGCCGCGACGAGCGATGACCTTATAGCGCTTCGGAAACCCGCGCATGACCTGCACCTGCTTGGCGATCTTCAGCGCGCTCTCGACGGCCTCGGAACCACCGGAGCAGAAGAAGAGCCGGTTGAGATCGCCAGGAAGAATCTCCGCGATCGTCTCAGCCAGCGCAACCGTCGGGACGGTCGTGTAGTTGGCCGCAGAGACGTAGGCCAGCTTGGCAGCCTGCTCGGCCATTGCCTGGCCGATCTCGGTCCGACCGTGGCCGGCGTTGACAACCCACAGGCCGGCGATGCCGTCGATATACTCTCTGCCCTCGACGTCGTAGAGCAGGGCGCCCTTGCCGTGGTCGAAGACCTTCATCCCCTTCTGGGCGGCGAGCTCCTGCCAGTTTGCTGAGTGAATCCAGACGTGCTCCAGCGCGCTCTGTGCGTACTGCTCGGCCGTCTTCGTCGCGCTTGTTTGATCCTGTGCCATAGTCTGCCTCCCTCGTATTCCGAACGCAGCGCCTGTCGCGACTTCCGCCCTCGTTGTCGTAGCCGCCGGTGCTCCGCCGTCCGCGTCCATGCTCGTACGAGTATAGCACCCACACTGCCGTGCGCGGCCACAATTCGTCGTCTTTCGGTACGCCCACGTCTGGCATATTGCCGATTCGGCAGTATCACGGCCTGATGGAGCGCGAGATATCGAACGGACAGGACGCCGTTCGACACAGTGCTACAATGCGCCAAATCGGACAACGATAGCGGCAACAGGACGGGGAGGCGATGGCGTGGCGCATAAGGTACTGATCCTGTCTCGCAAGTTTCGCGAAGGCAATCGCGAGTATCTCGACGAGTTCCTCGCCCGACGTGGATGCGAGATGATCGACCGCGAGATGCGATATCCCATCGACCAGGCACAGCTTTGCGACCTGGCGAGCGAAGCCGAAGGCATCATTACCGGTCTCGAATGGATCTCGCCGCGAGTGATGGAAGCCGCGCCCAACCTCAGGGTGGTGAGCGCCGGAGGTGTCGGGTACGACCATATCGATGTCGAGGAAGCAACACGACGCAACATCGCTGTTGGCATCTGCGCTGGCTGCAACAATCACTCGGTCTCAGAGCTTGCCTTCGCGATGATGATCAATCTCGCCCGCAACGTGCTGGTGGTCGACCGCTCGATCCGCGATGGTGAGTGGTTCCCCTACGACCGCATCCCACTGGAAGCGAACTCCGAACTGTGGGGCAAGACGCTTGGCATCGTCGGCCTCGGCCGAGTTGGAAAATCAACCGCGCTGCTGGGCAAGGCATTCGGCATGCGGGTGCTGGCGGCAGACATCGCCTGGGATCTGACGTTCGCCAACGAGCACGGCATCTCGTACATGCCGTTTGAGGATGTCCTGCGTCAGTCCGACTTCGTGTCGTTGCACTGCCCGCTTGACGAGTACACGCGCGACCTTATCGACGAGCGTGCGATCGATCTGATGAAGCAATCAGCGTTTCTGATCAACACAGCGCGTGGGCCGATCGTCAAGGAGGTCGCGCTGGTCGAGGCGCTGCAGTCCGGGCGTATCGCGGGCGCCGGCCTCGATGTGTTCCAGTTCGAGCCACACCCTGACAACCCATACACCGAGTTCTCGAACGTCGTGTTGACGCCTCACATCGGTGGCACGACGAAGGAAGCATTTGACCGTGCGCTGTATCTCGCGCTCGTGAACGTCACCAATGTTCTGAACGGCAATCCGCCACACTGCCAGGTGAATCCCGAGGTAACGGCATACCGGGCGCTCGGGGGCAACCGCGAACGCCGCGTCATACCGCCGCCGTCATCGATCGTCTGATCGCGCACCTGGTTTGAGCGAGAAGGCCGCAGCCTACACGGCGGCCTTCTCGCGCTTCTCCATAATGTTTGTCGAGTGGCCGGGATCGAGACGCGCCGAAGGGTTGATGACCGTCACGCAGTGGTTGACCGCGGTAATGGCTTCAGCCGCGCCGGTCGCAATGAGCTTGAACTTCGCGGGGTACGTAACGACGTCGCCGCAGCCGTAAATCCCCTCGATGTTGGTCGCCATTGTGATCGGGTCGACGCGGATAGTGTTGCGCTCGACCTCCAACCCCCATGTCTTGAGTGGCCCGAGGTCGGCCAGGAATCCGATCGCGACAATCAGATCGTCGGCATCGACCGTCTGCTCGCTCCCCTCCTTCAGATGGTGGAACGTGACAGACTCGAGCCGGTCGTTGCCGTGGACGGCCTTGACCGCGTAGTCGGGGTAGTGGAGGTGAACACCCTCTTCGGCCATCTGCGCGATCGCGTGCTCGTGCGCGCGGAACTTGGATCGATGAACGAGCCGGACCGACCGAGCCAACGGCGCAAGCGTGTTCGCCCAATCGACAGCCGAGTCCCCGCCACCGACGATCAGCACGTGCCGATCGCGGAAGTCATCGACGTGCTTGGCGAAGTAATGAACGCCGCCCCCACCTTCGAATCGCTCGATGCCCGGAACCTCGAGCCGTTTCGGCTCGAACGCGCCGATGCCGGCCGAGATGATGATCGTCCGGCTGTAATGTGTGCCAGTCGTCGTCCCAAGGATGAAACAGCCGGATGCTTCGTCACGAGTGAGCGATGTGACGGCAGTCTTCAGGACAAACTCACAGCCCATGCCAGCGGCCTGTTCGACAGCTGCCTCGACGTAGTCTTTGGCGAGCACCTTCGGGAAGCCGGCGATATCGTAGATGTACTTCTCGGGGTAGATCGCCGTCAGCGCGCCGCCGAGCTCTTCAAGCGCTTCGATGACTTTCGTTCGCTGGCCGCGCATACCGCCATAGAAGCCAGCAAACAAGCCGACCGGCCCACCGCCGATTACGGTGATGTCGTAGATTTGATCCACTGGAATCGACACGCTACTCTGTTCCTCATCTGGTCGCCGCGGGAAAATGGCAAATCTCCGCCGGCACGATCGTGCCCGAGCCGGGCCGGCGCCCTGAAGTATACCGACGGAGCAATTCCGCTCATTTGACGCTGGTCCGACGAGCTACGTCGCGGTCTTCGGCGCCAGGTTACTTTCGTTGGCGAATCGAATCGCGTTCGGCAGATCGAGACGATAGAGCGCCAGGCGCGCAGCGGTAAGCGCCGCGTAACTCTCAACCGACACCTTGTCGGGCGCATCATAGAGCGCGCCGAACCCGGCGGCGACATTCTGGGCGACATTCCACCAGCTCGCGCCATCGACCCCGTTGACGATATTGCCGGCCAACGGTTCGAGGTAGGCGTGCCACTGCTCCTCGAGCTGCTGCCAGTCGACGCCGAGCACCTGCTCGGGCACCCGTGTGCGATACAGCTCGGTGTAGGCTTCGAGTCCGTATTTCTCGATCAAGAACTGGGAGAACGACCCTGCTGCGTCGTACTCCAGCCTCCTTCGGACTCGCCCCTCGTAGGTTGCCTCATCCCGCAGGAACGCGAGCGTCGGCAGGATGCCGGCCTGATATGCCCAGGCAGCCGCCTGAATCGCCGGGACATAGCCGGCCGCCTGTACGTCGGCGTCCATCTGATAGGTCGCAAACCCCTCGGCGAAGAAGAGACTGTTCGGCAATCCGATGTGGTTTCCGGCGATGACGTGGGCAACCTCGTGTGTGATCAACCCCTGCATCTCATCCGCCGCAACGCTGCCATCCTGAAGGATGAAGATCTGATGGAGGTCTGACGCCGCAAACCCCTGGCAACCCCGGCAGTTCTCGTCGAACATCTCATCCGCCAGAAAGACGGTGAGTGGGGAGTCATCGTGAATGTTCAGAAATGCGCTGACGTTACCGATTCCCCGCTGCGCCATCTCGGCGACCGATGACGCAATCGCCGGGTCGAACGCGCCCGGACGCCAGGCGACGGTCACTGCCCCGAACGTCTGCGTTTCGGAGTAATACTGCTCGACGAGACCGAGCGGTGAGATCGGCGAAACCAGTTGCGGCTTGTTGACGGCGGGAAGCTGCGGCAAGGAAACCGGCACGACGGCGCCGGCCGGGGTCGTGCCCTGGACCGCGCCCGTCGAAGGACTCGTGGTTTCTCGCGCGACGGCGCTCTTCGTCGCGATTTCAGCGACCGGATTCGCAGGCGGCCTCTGCTCGCGCGGAAGAATGGCGAAGACGCCGATCATAATCACGACGACTCCAACGATCGAAACCAGTGTTACCAGACCTCGCACGACTTCCGGCGCCTCGTCTCATACAGCATGCCCGAACCGGGGTCCCGACCGTCCGCGACCACGGGAGGGTACAATCTCACAGAGGAGTGCGGCAACCCGGGAAACGTCCAGGGCCGCCCATCGAGGAGGTTTGAGGACATGGTCGAGACTGCCAGTGGCATCGTCGGTTCGCTACTTTCAGAGCGGGCGAAACGCTACGGCCCAGCACGGCTCGGAAATCCCCGCGCCGCGGCATCGAAGATTTCCTTCGTTGCCGGTTTCCCCGATCCCGCCACGCTGCCAAAGGCGGACGTGATCGAGGCGACGCGCGTCGCTCTGGAGCGCGAGGGCGAGTGGGCGCTGCAATACGGCGCGGCCCGCGGGTACGACGGGCTGATCGACGAGCTTGTCAAGAAGCTCGCTCGCGATCAGCGGATTCAGGCAACGGCAGACAACATCCTCATCACCAACGGCTCGTCACAGGCACTGGCTCTAATCGTCGACATGCTGGTCGATCCGGGTGATGTCGTGCTCAGTGAGCAGCCGACCTGGTCGGGGGCAGTTCACAATTTCACGGTTGCCGGCGCCGACGTGCGGCCGATTCCGATCACCGCGGAAGGAACCGACGTCGCTGCCCTTGAGCGCGAGCTGGAGACGCTTCGCGCCGAGGGTAAGCAGGCCAAGCTGTTGTACATGATCCCGAACTTCCAGAACCCGACTGGCGTGACGACGACACTGGAACGCCGCAAGCGGATCATCGAGCTCGCTCGGGAACACGGTGTGCCGATCGTTGAGGATGACGCCTACTTCGATCTGCGCTATGCGGGGGAGCGACTGCCGACGCTCTATGAGATGGCTGGCGACGGCTCCGTCATGTACCTCGGCACGTTCTCCAAGATCATGGCGGCAGGCGTCCGGCTGGGCTGGGTAGTCGCCAATACTGACGTGATCCAACGGTTGACGGGGATGAAGCTCGAAGGTGGCACCAGCCCATTTGCCGGCTACGTCGCCGCCGAATTCTGCGCAAACGGGACGCTCCAGGAGCATATCAGCGAGCTCACCGCGCTATATCGCCGTCGGCGCGACGTCATGCTGGCGGCGCTCGAGCGCGCGATGCCGGCAGGGACAACGTGGACGACGCCTGAAGGTGGGTTCTTCATCTGGATGACCCTCCCCACTGGCGTGACCGCTGGGGAACTGCAGGCGGCAGCCTCCGCGCGAAACGTCGAGTTCCTGCCCGGGCCGGCCTGCCACTTTGGTGGCGCTGGCAGTGGCACCCTGCGCCTCGCCTATTCATTCTCCGATGACGAGAAGATCGAGCAAGGTATTGCGATTCTCGGCGGGCTCATCGAAGAAGCAGCCAGCCGCTAGCGCCTGACCCGCGCCGTCCTGCCCCGGACCAGCCAGACGCCGGTCCGGGGCAGCGCATCTGCGGGGTTGTCTCACCTCGGTCAATTCGCGTCGGGGACGGGCTGGCAAATCGGGCAGCGATATGTGCCCCGCGCATCGACGCGTTCCTTCACGATCGGTGTCCCGCACCTCAGGCAGGGGATGCCCTCACGCCCGTGGACGAACGGGAAGTCGCCGCGCTCCGGGATAGCCTTGCCGTTGAGAATATTCGCACCACTAATCGGGATGGCGATCGCCATGATTTCACCGACAGCGTCAAACAGCTGGTCGATTTCGGTGGGAGTAAGTGTTCGCGCGAGCCGCTCGGGGTGGAGCCGGGCGCGATACAGCACTTCATCGACGTAGATGTTTCCAAGCCCGGAGACAAACGTCTGATCGAGCAGGAGCGGCTTCAGCCGAGATTGAGGCCGCCGCGCGATAGCGCCATGAAACCACTGCCGCTCGAAGGCGCTTGAGGCAACGTCCGGCCCGAGACGCAAGTTGTTGAAATAGCCATCCAGGTCGTCGACCGGCATCAGCCGAACGCGAGCGAAGTGGCGGATGTCCGTAACATACAAACGTGACCCACTGGCGAAGTAAATGATCAGATGTGTCGACTTGTGGGGCAGCTCCGCGCCATAGGCAGGCACGGGATGGCCGGCATCAAAGCCCGGGATCGTCGGGCCACGACCGACCAGCTGTCCGCTAAGCTTGAGGTGAATCACCAGCGCCAGATCACCCGCCAGGAGGGTGAGGTACTTTCCGTGTCGCCGAATCTCTGAGAAAGACAGCCCCACAAGCTGCTCGAGGCCAAGGCCATCACTCGCAACGAGCAGCTTTGGCAGACGAAGATCCACCTCAACTATTTCATCGTGAAGAAGCTGCTCGGCGATGCCGCGACGCGCAGCCTCAACCTCCGGTAGCTCAGGCATGTTACTCCCTGGGTTCGTCGGGCGAATTCGGGCGATTATCTTGCTGCGCCGACGTCTTCGGCGCAGGTTCGGAAGGATCGGCCGGCACATGCGGGCCACGATGGTCGCTGTCACCGAGGAACTGAGTCAGCACCGAGCGCCACGCCGATGCGTGCAGATGTTGACCGACGGGCGCGACCGCAAACTCACGACGCTCGCGTCGCACGCGAAGAGCATCGTAGATGATCACCTGAATGGCCGCCGCGAACGGTATCGCCAGCAACGCGCCAAGCGGCCCCATGAACTGGCCACCGGCAAGCACCGCGAGAAATACCGTGAGGGGCGACAGACCAATGACGCCACGCATCACGCGTGGCACGAGGATGCTGTTCTCGGTGAACTGAAGAAGCACGATAAAGCCAGCGACGATAGCCGCCTTCTGCCAGGAATCAAGCAGCGCCACCGCGAACGCCGGGATTCCGCCGATCCACGGTCCGATTACGGGCACGATCTCTGTGACACCTGCGAAGAGCGCCAGCAACAGCCAAAAACGCAAACCCAGGAGCCCATAGCCAAAGCCGGACGCAACGCCGATGATGACACAAAGCAGCAGCTGCCCGCGCAGCCAATCTCCGACCTTCGCCTCGACATCGATCCAGACCGAGTTCACTCGATCTCGCGTTGCTGGCTGCAGATTCTGGAGCAACAGCCGCTTCACGAGATGCTTCTCCATCAGATAGTAGAAGCCGATGACAAACGTGGCGACAAGCCCAAAGATCACTGCGCCGACGCCGGTAATCAGGCCAATGGCAGTGCCGCCCGTCGGTGGTGGCGGGTTGTCGAGCCGGAACTTCAACTGCATCAGAAGCCGATAGCCCGTGCGGGCTAGCAGGCGACTATCGCTTGTGCGCCACTGATCCGCGAGCTCCTGGATGAGACTCGGCGCCTGCGCCGAGAAGGTCCGTGCCTCGGCGGAAATCAATGGGACGAAAATGAAGCCGAGCAGCACAAGGCCCAACAGGAGCACGACATAGACAGTCAGGATGCCAACGGCGCGCGGCATTCCGCGAGATTCCAGCCGGAGAACCGGGCGTTCGATGACCGTCGCAAACAGAATCGAAAACAGCATCAGGAGCACGATCGTCTGGGTCTGGACGACGAGGTAGAAGATCAGAAGCACGATCAAGAGGGACGCCGGCGTCAAAGACGGGCGCGATCCTGAATCGCCTGTTGGCCCTCCGTTAAGGCCTGCGCCGGTCACCACCGCCTCGTCATTCGCTGGTCGATTCCCTCGTTGTGGGGGACGGAGACATGCGCTCCGCCGAGGTCAGAAGCTGACCGCGCCCTCTGGAAGCATCGACCAATCGACTTCCCAGTATCGGTCATCGTACGGATCGACGCGCTGGGGTGTGACCTGCGAGTTCCAGATCGTCGGAAATGCATACGCGGCGACGCCGTTGATCGTAAACGTTCGGACAGTGCCGCCCGGCTGTGACACCGGGAAGATCTCGCGCGGGGGCCGGGAGATGACCTCGCACTGGAACCAGCCATGCTCCGGACAATGGCCGGCATGTAGCTCCCACGGCAACCCGGAAGTGACCGCGCCGAGCGGGATGATCTGGGTATTGTCCAGTCCACGGCTGCAAACCGGGCAGCGCAGCGGCGTTCTCCGTCTCGACGCCATGCTCATCCTGCTCCTCACGGTACGAAAAGCTTCCGAGACACGACGCAGGCGGTATAGAATTTCGAGACGTGCGCCGCGCCGGTATCGTACCATAGGGTTGGGATGTTTCCGGCTCTGTTGCTGTGACTTCCGAGCACCCGTACAATCCACGTCGGGGGGATTAGAGGTAACGGGCTGATGACAGTGCCCGGAGCCACCAGAACTGGAGGGGACAGTTGGCGCACTCCGAAGTGATCGACAGCCTCATTGCGACCTATCGCAACCTGAACATGAAGATTCGGCCGCTAGGGTCCACGACCGCAAGCGATGGCCAGACGGCGCTGTCCGCGATCGCCTCGCTCCGCGAATCGGAGATTCGCGCGTCGCAGACAATCAAGCTGATGACGCTCGGCGAGGTCGGCGCAGCGATGGCAATCCCGGAACCGCCACCTTCTGCGAATCCGACCAACATCCGGACTCTCCTGTCGGAGTTCGGCACCGCGCGCGAGGCGATTCTCGCGACCGTTCGCGAGATGCCCGACGAGGCCCTCGCCGCCGAGCGCACGGGCTTCGAGGGCGCAAGCTCAATCAATCAGGTCCTGCAGCAGCTCATTGAGCGCGATCAGAAGCTGATGCAGTCGATCTAGAAATCGCCACAGGATCGCCAGCGCTGGAGGAGCCGCGGCCGGAACGGTCGTTCGGCGACTCGGTATATCTGGCGATGGATGGGGAAGGTGGGGAGACGTGACGCAGGCAAGAGCACGGGCGCACCTGTCGTGGCTCGGGGGGATTCTGGCGGCGCTTGCCCTCGCTCTGATTATCGTCGCCGGATTCGACTCCAGCGGCGCGAGCGGGGCGTGCGCATCCTGGGGGCAATGCTCCGGCTGGAGTTTCCTCGCCCATTCGGCCGGCCCCATCGGGACACTGCATCTCGTGGTCGCGGGCCTGATCGGGCTGGCGACGATCACCTTGCTGGCGATCAGCCGCCTGGTTCGAAATGACACGCGCGTCAACGCGATCGCTCTGGGCGCCACCACGCTCATTCTGATCCAGCTGAGCATGATTTTCGTCCCGGCGAACGGCGCGGCTGCCATCTGGGCTGCATCCATCCATCTCGGCGCAACAGCACTTCTGCTGGCCTGTGCCCTGGCGCTAATCCAACCTCTTGTTGCAGCGAGCGATATCAGCACAATGCCCGCGACCGCGGCCAGGGCGTGGTTTCGCCCGCTTGTCGCGGGCGCCACGGTTGTCTTGTTCGCCGTTCTGGTTTCGGGCGCCTACCTGGCCGCATCGGATGCCAGCAGCGCCTGCGCCAACTGGCCGGCCTGCGGCCTCTCGATGGGCCAACCACTTGTCGGCCAGATTTCAACGCTGGCTGTTCACCAGATTCTCGTTGGCACTGCGATCGCCCTGCTCGCGCTGGTGCTACTCATTGGCGCCCACCTGCGCGTGGCGACCCCGCTCCTGATTGGTCTCGCGGCGGTATTCGCGGTCGAGATACCGATTGGCGCATTGAACGCCTCCGGAGCGCCGCCGGCTGCAATCTCGACGCTGCATTTCGGGGTGGCCGGCATCGCCTGGGCACTGCTCGTCCAGATCCTTCTGCTCACCAGAACTGCGCCATCGGAGGCCGCCGCAGCGCCGGGCGCAGTGCGCGACGTCCTTCGCGATTACTTCCGTGTCACGAAACCCGCCATCATGCTGCTGCTGCTGACGACGACTCTCGGCGCGATGCTGATTGCCGGGGCCGGCTGGCCCCCACTCAGTCTCATCCTCCTCACCTTGCTCGGCGGGGCATTTGCGTCGGGCGGCGCGAGCGCGATGAATTGCTACATCGACCGTGACATTGACGTTGTTATGTCACGCACTCGCAAGCGACCGATCCCGACCGGGCGACTGACTGGCGACCAGGTGTTCATGTTTGCGCTTCTGTTGAGCGCGCTCGCGGTTGTGGTTCTTGCGCTATTCGTCAATCCGCTAGCCGCGTTGCTTGCGCTGGCCGGAAATCTGTTCTACGTGTTGATCTATACCCGCTGGCTGAAGCGTTCGACGCCACAGAACATCGTTATCGGCGGCGCGGCGGGGGCGTTCCCTCCGCTCGTCGGCTGGGCAGCGGTAACAGGCTCGCTGAACCTGACCGCAGTGCTGCTGTTTGCAATCATCTATTACTGGACTCCGCCCCATTTCTGGAGCCTCGCGCTGCTCAAGGCACGCGATTACCAGCGGGCCGGCGTCCCGATGCTGCCGGTGACGCACGGAGATGCGCACACGCGCCGGATGATCCTGCTCTACGCGCTCCAGCTCGTCGCCATCACACTCCTGCTTGTCCCGGCTGGCTATGTTGGCAGTATCTATCTTGTGGCCGCGATCGTGCTCGGTGGCGTCTTCCTCAACTACGCGGCGCGGATGTATGTCGAGGGCACGTCACGTCTGGCCTGGCGGTTGTTCAAGTATTCGAACTACTACCTGGCGGCGCTGTTGCTGGCGATGGTCGTCGACCGCGCGTTGACGCGCTAGCGCCCGAAGCGCCAGACCAGCATCGGGACCAGCATCTCGTCGGCGGTCAGAGATCCGTGGGCGCCCAACGCGGGCGGCTTGTTTTCTCCATGAACGCGATACGGGAATGATGCGTTCGCCCGCGCGAGAAGCAAGAGATCGCCGATGCGACTGATCAGCTCGGGGTGATGCGGGGGAGGCCCGAACAGTCCGTGCAGCATGGCATCGGCGACCGGCACGACTGCGCCGCGTCCGCTGACTGCCGACGCCAGCATTGCCCTTGAGCCAGTCGGGACGGTGAGACCGACGGCACGACGTTCGCCCGTCGGGGGGCCGGCCCATCCTCCGACGACTCGCGCGAGATCAGCCAGCGATATCTGCCGTTCGGGATCGACGGTCGTATGTCCGTGGTCGGCCGTCACGATCACGACAGCATCCTCGCCACGATCCCGAAGCGGGATCAGGACACCGTCGACAAGCGCGCGCTGGAACAACCGGAAGTCAAGCCGGGCGGCGTCGCTCGCGGGTCCCCAGGTATGGGAGAGCATGTCGATCCCGGCCCAATAGCCAAACACGAATCGTCGGCCCGGCCGGCGGACGGCGCTCGACAACCGAGCCGCCATCTCCGCCAACGTTCGATGCCCCAGATATTCCGTATCGCCCGACTGCGCCAGAGTCAACGGACTACGCTCGTACTCCTGGTGAGAGACAACCACCGAGCCAACCCCGACGTCTCGAAGCCGATCGAAGATGGACGGCGTAGCGACCATGGCGCGTGGATCCAGGCGCTTTGAATCGATTGAGCTACCGTCTACCGGCTTGAATCGCACGAGGTT
>Ga0073904_10000678_pt1 | contig 24728 bp, 25 predicted proteins | sample KloWWTrecipitate_FD_66668 | JGI IMG/M metagenome (GOLD analysis project Ga0073904, IMG submission 66668) | Active sludge microbial communities from Klosterneuburg, Austria, studying microevolution and ecology of nitrifiers - Klosterneuburg... | ecosystem: Engineered > WWTP > Aerobic digester >... | reverse complement strand
TCTTCCGAGCGCTGACTCGCGATCAGATCCAGCAGATTGTCGAGATTCAGCTCCAGCAGGTTCGGCAGCGGTTGAAGAACCGCGATATCGAGCTGCAGATCACCGCGGAAGCACGTGAGTGGATCGCCAATCGGGGCTACGATCCTGCCTTCGGGGCAAGGCCGCTCAAGCGCGTTATCCAGAAGGAGATGCTCGACCCGCTCGCGATGAAGCTTCTATCTGGTGAGATTCGCGACGGCGAGACCGTCGCTATCACCCGAGGGAGCAGCGGTTTGAATATCAGCAGTGCCCTTTCAGGCGCTGCCATTGTCGCCTGACGTGGCCACATGAACGGTATACTTGCGGCGACCGGTATTCGACCGGTCGCCGTTGCCGTTCTCCCGATCGCGGCGGCACGATCGATCAGAAGTGCGGTGCGACGATGGACATGATCCTCGAATTGATCAAGGCGGCTATTCAGATCGGCGGGCTGATTCTCCTCCTGCTCATCTTCCCCATCCTCTTTCTGATCGTCTTCGGCTTCGCAACCAGTCTCGATCGGACCCTGGAGCGCGGGGACGAATAGCAGGTAGTCCAGGCTCCTCTCAGCCGGCCGCCAGCACCTGGAGCGCCGTCAGCGCGTAGGCGCGCGCAGCCTGGATCACTTCTTCGACGCCAACCCACTCATCCGGGATATGGGCCAGCTTCGGATCGCCAGGGCCGTAGATGATCGTCGGGATCCCCGCTGCCGCAAAGTGACGGCCGTCGGTCCCCATCGAAAATCCGGTCAGCTCTGTCGAAAGCCCCAGCCGCTCATTCGCCGCGAGCATGGCTCGCACGGCCAGCGATTCTGGATCGCTCATCGACGCCGCCCCCAGCCCGAGCCCCTCGACCTCGACCGAGACTCCGTCGATTCCCGCAATCGCCCGCTCGGCAATCTCTCGAATCTCGCCGACGTTCTCCACCGGATTCTCACCGGGGATGATCCGTCGATCGATGTAGATACTGCAGAAATCCGGCACGACATTCTCCTTGACGCCGCCGGAGATCATGTTGATCGACGCCGAAGAGTGATGGAAATATGGATTCAGCCGTCCTTCTAGCGCCGGCCACAATTCCCTTCGCAAGGCGACGATAACCTCGGCCATCGCCTCAATCGCGTTGGCTCCCTCCCACGGTAGCGCGCCATGCGCGGCCCGGCCGCGGGTAATCACTCGCGTGCTGGCAAACCCGCGCTCACCGATGGCGACCATGCTGAGGGTCTGTTCGCCGACGATGACATAGTCCGGCCGGGTCGCGATGTTCTCGACAACATACAGCGCGCCATGCTTGCCGCCAGTCTCCTCGTCGGCGACGACATTGACGATCAGCGTCCCGCCAAACTCCACACCCGACCGAGCCAGCGCAATCGCGCCCATCACCTGGGCTGTCACACTCGCCTTGTCGTCTCCCGCGCCGCGTCCGTAGACGCGCCCGCCGGCCACCTCCGCTGCGAAGGGCGGATACGACCATGCGCCTACGTCTCCTGTCGGGACGACGTCGACATGAGCGTTGAACAGCAGCGTCGGACCATTGCCACGTCGAAGCGTTGCAATCAGGTTCGGCATGATCTCCAGATCGCCGATGATCTCCGTCTCGAATCCTTCGGCCGCCAGTTTCGCCTGGCAGATGCGAACCGACTCGCGCACGTCCCCCGGCGGGTTCACCGACGCCTCATCCCGCACCAGCGCCTGGAGAAGATGAATCGTCTCGCTTTCGTCGATCTCGGCAAGCACTCGCTGAACCTGCTGGTCGTCCACATTCGCCTCCACTTGTTCCACTGCTGCAGTCGGCGGCAGTATACCGGCGGGGAATCACATCCGTGATACAGTCCGGAGGGTCCCCGACGACAGAGTTGTCACCAACGATCGTACTGGCTATCGTTGGGCGCAGGCGCGATCGAGGCCGCTTCGGCCACATCTGAACCGGGGGACAACGAGGGTGAACGACAAGTCTACCGTTCTCGGCCATTCGACGCTGACACGGCACTGGGCAGAAGCGATCGATGGCTGCATCCTCGACATGGACGGCGTCATCTATCGCGGTGACACGCTGATTCCCGAGGTCCCTGCATTCCTGGCCGCGCTCGACGCCGCTGGGGTCATGTGGTCGATGGCGACGAACAACGCGACGAAGACACAACTGGATTACGTCCAGAAGCTCGCCGGCATGGGCATTGATGCTCCCGAGAGCCGCATCGTCACATCAGCGATCGCGACAGCCTCCTACCTCCGGCACACCTACCCGCAAGGCACAACAATCTACGTCGTCGGAATGAAGGCGCTTCAGGACGCGGTGTTCGGCGATGGGTACTTCATCCCGGCCACTCACAACCCACGGGTTGTCGTCTCTGGCGCCGATTTCGACTTGCGCTACGACGACCTCAAGCTCGCCTGCCTCGCCATCCGCGCCGGCGCGGATTATGTCACCACCAATAGCGATCGCACATTTCCAACCGAGGAAGGGTTGATACCGGGCTCTGGCGCAATCGTTGCTGCGCTGGTGGCGGCAACCGATGTCCAGCCGGTCGTTATCGGCAAGCCGAGCCCGGAGATGATCCGCTCGTGCATGGAGATCATGGGCACGACGGACAGGCGAACACTCATGGTTGGGGATCGTCTCGACACCGATATCCTGGCCGGCATGAATGCTGGGACACAGACACTGCTTGTTCTGACCGGCGTGTCAGGCATTCCGGACATCGAAAAGTCTGGTATTGTGCCGGATGTCGTCGTCCCGACGCTAGACGCCGCGACCGACGCCTTCGACGCGCGCCACACGAAAGCCGCCGGCCGATGACAGATACCGACCAATCGGGCTACGATATCGACGATCCCAGCAAGATCCAGGGCCGCGACGAAATCCTTCCCGGCGACCATAACCTCGCCGAGTTGCGGCTCGATCGCGCGCTGGAGGCCATCGGTGACCGCGCCGGCCGCCTGCTCCTCCTCGGCGCTGGCGCCGGACGTTACGCGCGGGCCCTCGCCACTGCGCGACCAGATCTCGATGTCATTGCAGGCGATCTCAGCCAGGTCGCCATCGCGGAAGCAATTCAGATCGGCGGACCGCCCGATTACCTGGTGATGGATGCCCAGCACATACCGTTTGCGGACGAATCCTTCAGCGCCGTCGTTTTTTTCGACCTGCTCGAGCACGTCCCCAACCCGGCAACGATGATCGCCGAATGTCGGCGCGTCCTCGCTCGCGATGGAGTCCTGCACTTCTTCGTGCCACTGGAAGACCAGCCGGGCACCCTCTACCGGGCGTTACGCGACGGTCGCCGCATACCGATCCACCGCTGGAAGGAGGATCACGTCGGCCACATTCAGCGCTTCCAGCAAGCCGATGTCCTCCAGCTTGTCTGGGATTCCGGGCTGACCGTTACCGACGTCCGGCACTCATTCCATCTTGTCGGGCAGATTCACGACATCGTCGACTACTGGCAGCGCGAGCGGTCTGCAGGTGGGAAGGGTCATCTGCCGATCCCTCTCGTCAAGCTGGCCACCCGCGGCGTCTTCCTCGTAACCTGGCGACTTGCCTACCTCGAGGACCGCATCTACGACGGCGGCAAGCTCGCCTCAGGACTGCACGTCACCGCCCTGCGAGAGCACGACACCCGGGGATCAGAGCATCGTCGATGACCCTTCGCGCCATCGTTGTCGGCTCGTTGGTGATGGACCTGAGCTTCCTGGTTCCGAAGCGGCCCGAACCCGGCGAGGTGATCGTAGCGACGGGATTCGACACGTTTCGTGGCGGCAAGGGGTACAACCAGGCAGTTGCGCTGGCGCGGCTCGGGGCGAACGTCACTCTGATCGGGGCAGTCGGTGACGATGCCTATGGGCGACAGTTCACTGTCGCGCTGGAATCCGAGGGTGTGGACACGACCCGGATGGTGACCATCCCCGACGTTTCGACATCAATTGCAATCCCAATGGTTACTCCGGATGGCGACGTTGCCTTTATCCACGCCCCGGCTGCCAACGCGTGCCTGTCGGAAGATGCGGTTGACGACCTCCCCGATTGCAGCCTGCTGCTCATTCAGGGCGAGGTTCCGGTTGGCACGTCGATCGCGGCCGCCCGCGAGGCACGGCGAAGCGGCGCGCTCGTCATGTTGAATCCAGCGCCCGCTCGAGGTGTCACTCCCGAACTGATCGATGTGTGCGGGATCATCACACCCAACGAAATCGAAGCCCGGAGCCTTATCGGAAATCGCATCGACCGCCCGGTTGCCGCCGCTCAGCTGCTGGCCCGTGGCCGGCGCGGCGCGATCATCACGCTCGGCGCACAAGGCGCGGCCTGGGCAATCGACGGACAGGCCGGCCACGAGCTTCCGCCAGCGATCGAGGCGGTAGATGCGACCGGCGCGAGCGATAGCTTCTGCGCGGCTCTCGCAATCGCCCTTGTCGAGGGGCAGGCGCCAGACGAAGCAGTCCGCTTCGCCTGCGCCGCGGGGGCAGCAGCAGTGATGGTCCGAGGGGCCGAGCCAGGTCTGCCCAACCGAGGCGCAATCGAGCGGCTGCTCAACCGCTAGGCCACGCCCGTGGTCACGGCAACCGATGCCGGATCGAGTATCAACGACTCCTCGGTCGTCGGGTCGAACACATGCACGTGCTGCGTATCGACAACAATCTCAATCATATCCCCACGATGCGCCCGCGTCCGCGGGTCGGCGCGCGCCACCAGCGTCTCTCCATCTGGGCCTGCGACGTGAATCAGAGTCTCCGCGCCCAGCGGCTCGACGAGCTCCACCGGCATCCGCACAACGTTGCCCTCGTGGGCCGTCTCAGCGAACTCGCGCACCTGCATATGCTCGGGTCGAATCCCCAGCAGCAGCTTCTTCCCCACGTACGGTGTCAGCCGTCCCACCCGCCCGAGTGGAAGGACCAGACGAAACCCACCCGCCGACGCAACAATACGTCCGTCATCCGACGAGACATCGACCATGAACACGTTCATCGAGGGACTCCCGATGAACGTCGCAACGAACCGGTTGGCCGGGTGGTCGTAGAGACGTTGCGGCGTGTCTAGTTGCTGAAGGCGCCCGACGTTCATCACGGCAATCCGATCACCCATCGTCATCGCTTCCGTCTGATCGTGGGTGACGTAGATCGTGGTCGTTCCCAGTCGCTTTTGAAGCTTGATAATCTCGGCCCGAGTCTGCACGCGCAGCTTCGCATCCAGATTCGATAACGGCTCGTCCATCAGGAAACATTGCGGCTCGCGCACGATGGCCCGCCCCAGCGCAACTCTCTGGCGCTGTCCTCCCGAGAGCGCCCGCGGCTTGCGGTCAAGCAGCTGGTCGATACCGAGGATCCGGGCCGCGTCGTTGACCCGCGCCGTCACAACCTCCTTCGGCATCTTTCGCAGCTTCAGTCCGAACGCCATGTTGTCGCGCACCGACATGTGCGGATACAGCGCGTAGTGCTGGAACACCATCGCGATATCGCGATCCTTCGGATCCAGATAAGTGACGTCTCTATCTCCGATATAGACTCGTCCGCTAGAGATCTCCTCTAATCCGGCAAGACAACGAAGCGCCGTTGATTTTCCGCAACCAGACGGGCCAACAAGCACAAGAAATTCCCCATCGTCGATCTCGATGCTCAGGTTGTCCACTGCGGCGAACGAGTTGAACATCTTCGTTACGCGATCGAACACGACCTTCGCCACTCTGACCCCCTGGTGAGACTCAACATGTGCCGCCGAGACCCTCCAGTCGCGCTCGCGACCAGATCCCGCGAACATCACCGGTTCTCCGGCCTGAGAAGAGGCTAGACACCGATGGACCGCGCGTCAACTCCGATCCCCCGGCACACCGAATCAACCGCCATCGCTGGCTGACTATCCGGGTATTATGAACCACGCCTCACTCCTTGATTTGGCAGGAGAGACAATGGAGCAATTCCGGGAACTGCGTGTTGGCACACTGAACCTGCGAAACACGTCCGATCGCTGGCCGGAACGCCGCCCCCTGCTGTTCGAGCAGCTCTCGGCGTTGGCCCCCGATCTCCTCGGTGTCCAGGAGCTTCGCCGGCCGTCCAGGCAAGCGCGTCAGCTTGTTCGAACGACCGCGGCCTTCCGCGCGCGGAGCCGCTACCATATCCAGCCTGCCTGGAAGACGGGCCCCCGCCACTTCTGGGAGGGGATCGGCGTGTTGACCCGGCTTCCAATCGTCGAATGGGATCGCATCGATCTCCGCAGTGGTGATCGCGTAGCCCAACGAGTCACAGTTGCCATGGACGCAGGCACAATTCTTGACTTCTACAATACACACCTCAGCCACGCCGACGAAAGCACCGCCGAACGTCTCGACCAGATCAACGTGATTCTTCAGGCAATTGCTCGCCGGCCGAGCCATCCTTGCGTCATCGTCGGCGACCTGAATGCCACCCCGGACGAGCCGGCAATCGCTCGCCTCCAGGACACCTTCCGATCGGCATTCGCCGCGGTTCACGGTCGCGAGCCCGACGCGACGGTCCCCTCACCTCTCAGCGCCACCTGGAGCAGCGAGCCCAAGGTCATCGACTATATCTTCGTGAGCGAGCAGATTGCCGTTCTCGACGCCTGGGTAACATTCGACCAGCCCGCCGACGAAGATCCTCGCCTGACCCCGTCCGATCACTACGGGTTGGCCGCGACAATTCGGGTCCGCTGACCTCGCAGGACACGTATCCTGGACGATCCGTGGATAATCCTCTGTGGGCACAGGGGCTCGATACCTGTGCCCGACGTACGCGTGGAGTTCATATTGAAGGGGAGAGCGACAGTGCCGACAATCACGGCCGAGGGAATCGCGACGTTCGAGGCTACGCCGGGAAGGCGGCTCGTCCTCGAGCTGATGGACAATGGGGTGGACGTCCTCCACCGCTGCGGAGGGTTGGCGAAGTGCACGACCTGCCGCGTCGAGGTGCTCGATGGTGACACTGGTGAGATGACCGAACGCGAGAAGACGCGATTAGCTCGCGAGAAGGAGCTCGCTCCAGGCACGCGACTCTCCTGCCAGATCCTGTGCCACGACGATCTGAATGTTCGTGTCCTGCGCCGCTTCAGCGAATCTGACCTCTCCGACCCAGGCCCGACACCTCACGAGGATCGCGATTCGTCGGAGCACGCCTGACCAGGTAAGCCCCCCGGGCAGCCCGCGCCGGCCGGCCGTCTCTGTCACCGCTCCAGGTGGCAGGTCGGCCGCTGGCGAACGACGCCACGCTCAGCCGACGGCGATCTTTGGCCGATACTGCAACGCCTCGGCCAGGTGGTGTGAACGGACGTCGGTCTCATTGGCCAGGTCAGCAATCGTCCGGGCAAGCTTGAGGATGCGGTGGTACGAACGCGCCGAGAGCTGCAGTTGGCGCATTGCCGCCCGCATTAACGCCTCGCTCGTGTCATCGAGATGACAGTGACGCTGGATCTCAAGTGGTCCCATATCCGCGTTCGTCCGGAGGCTCGTCCCCCTGAGCCGGCTCCGCTGCCGCTCTCGGGCCTGCTCGACCCGCTGGCGAATCGTGGCGGACGGCTCGCCGGCCCGCCGGTCGGCCAGCTTCTCGTAATCCACCCGTGGCACGTCGAGGTGGATGTCGATTCGATCCAACAGCGGGCCGGAGATCCGCTTCTGATACCGCGCGATCGCGCCTGCCGAACAGGCGCAGTCCCGCTCCGGATCGCCGTTATAGCCACACGGGCAGGGATTCATCGCGCCAACCAGGATGAAGTTGGCAGGGTACGTGACCGCGCCGCTCGCCCGCGAGATCGTGACAACGCGATCCTCCAGCGGCTGGCGCAGCACTTCCAGCACGTTCTGCCCGAATTCCGGTAGCTCATCGAGAAACAGCACGCCTCGGTGCGCAAGGCTGATCTCGCCCGGCCTCGGGAAGCGCCCGCCGCCGACCAGCCCCGCGTACGACACGGTATGGTGCGGAGCGCGAAACGGCCGCTCGCGCATGAGAGGCTTCCCCGCGGAAAGCATTCCGGCAACGGAGAGGATCTTCGTCACCTCGATCGCATCTTCGCGCTCCAGGGCTGGCAAGATCGACGGCAGAGCACGCGCCAACAGCGTCTTTCCAGTTCCCGGCGGACCCGACAGCAGGACGTTATGCGCCCCGGCTGCTGCGACCTCCAGACCCCGCTTGACATGCTCCTGCCCGCGAACGACTGCGAAATCAGTCGCCATAATCGGGGTGTCATCCTGCGAAATCGGGACGCCCCGGTATACCGGGATTGATGCTACCCCGGTAAGGTGCTTGATCAACCCAGCCAGCGAGTCGATGGGATACACATCGATCCCATCGACCAGCGCGGCCTCGTCGGCGTCGTCCACCGGCACGAACGCCCTGCGTATACCTTCCCGCGCCGCTAGTGCGACCATCGGCAAGATGCCGGTCGTATGACGCACCGCGCCGTCCAGCGATAGCTCCCCGACAACGATCGCATCGTCGAGATCCGCGACCAACCCGCCGCCTGCCAGCAACAGGCCGACCGCAATCGGCAGATCGTAGGCCGGCCCCTCCTTTCGGATATCGGCCGGCGCAAGGTTGACGACGATCCTGCCGCTCGGCACTCGACCGCCGCTGCTGCGGATCGCCGCTCGCACCCGCTCACGCGATTCCTGGATCGCCGCGTCGGGCAGGCCTACGACGACGATACCTGGCGTGCCATGGGGCGACGAGGCGGCAACCTCGACTTCGACCAACACCCCTTCGAGACCGATCGTCGCGCAGCTAAGCACTTTGGCAAGCACGGGCAAACCCTCTCGGCACGGGCACACGTTTGGCGGGAGATCAGAGACAGGCGTTGGCGCAGTCTAGCATGCCCCCGCTACGATGCATCTGCGAGCGGGAGAGAACAGGCGTCGTGTTCGGAATACCATGTCGACATGCCGTTAGCGCCCGGTTATCGAAATCGTCCGCGCTTTTCTTCTGAAAGCACGGCGCCGAGAATGTTCGCGCCAACGCGCCGGAGAGCGTCTCGGGCATCGATCGCCTTCTGGCGCCGTGTCTTGCCGGATGACACGACCAGAATTACCGCGTCGACCAATGGCGCGAGTGCCAGGGCGTCGGCGAATTGCGGCATGGGCGCGCAGGTGAGAATGACGTGCTCATAGCGCTCGAGCAGCTTGCTCAGCGCATCACCAACCCCGTCCGCTGACAGTGTGTCCGCACTCGTCGCGCGCCCGGCCGAGATAACCACGAGGCCATGCGCTTCACTGTCGCCAGCGATCCCGTCAAGCGACGCGCCGTCGATCAGATCCGAGAACCCTGCCGCCTTCGTGCCACCACGACTGTCGGTCTCCACGAGAACGCAGCGATCGCCGGCCATGCTGAACGACTCGGCAAGCCGACGCGCGACGTCACTGGACGTCGCCCGGTCAATGTCAACGACCAATACGGAGCGCACGGGCCGCTCGCCCGTCGTGAATTGCACGGTGGAGCGCAGCAAACGGTAGGCTTCGTCGCCCGGGCCGTCAGGCATGGTGCGTGTCTCGGCCTTCACTGTGAGACTCTCCTCGATCATCTGCCACCATCCTGGGCCACTGACGCCAGAACTGGCAGCCCCAGGTATCGCTCCAGATCGGCGCGGCCCTTTAGCGTGTCGTCGCGATAGATAAGCAGGAATACGACGCACGCGCCGGCCAGACCGCCCGCTACTGCGCCGGCCACGGCATTCACCTTCACCCGTGGTCCGCTCGGCGTCGTGGGCGCCGATGGAGTATCCAGCTTCAGAATCGTAACAACGGCTGGCGCTTGCTGAGAGCTTGGCCTCGGACGTGACAGAATCTCCGCGTTCTGTGCGTCTGTCTGCCGGACAAACTCATCCGCCAGCGCGTTGACGATCGTCGCTGCTCTCTGCGGGTCGGTGTCTGTCACGATAACTTGAACCGTGTTGGCATCCGGGTTGTGGGACACCGCAACCTTCGGCGCGGCCACCTCGACCGGGATGTCGGTTCCCATGTCCGTGAGCGCCTGATTGATGAACGTCCAGGTGGAGATCAGGTCCCTGTACGACGCCAGCCGATTCTTGGCGTACAAGTCGATCCAGTAGTCCGGCGGCTGGGCTACCGCCATCAGGCGCGCGCTCGCCGTGTAGGTCTTCGGCTGTTGACTCGTCATGACGTAGGCGACGAGCCCGCCGGCCAGTGCTGCGAGAACAATGATCCACGCACGGCGGGCGACCGCCAGAGCGATCTCCTCCGGCCGCATCATCGCTGCCCCCCCACCGGGACGGTCGCCAGATGCGGCACGCCCAACGTGGCCGTCAGTGTCTCCGGGTCGCGCAGCGTGTCATCGAGGTAGTCGACAAGGAAGGCAACCAGAACGCCAGCGCCAATGCCCGCGAGCACCTCCAGCGCCAGTAGCAGCATCACCCGGCTCGTATCGGGCGATGCGCTGTAGGGCCGTTCGACGATATCGATCAGCGCCGTCGAGTGAAGCTTGTCCAGCCCGAGGTACGCCGTTGCGTCGAGCTCCAGCTCGTCCGACACCGCCCGGGCCATATCGACGGCCCGCGCCCGATCCCCGGACGTCACTCTCACAGTCAGAATGCGATGCGTCCGGTCGCTGGCAATCGCCTGACTCACCTGATCGGAGCTGACCGGCACGCCGGCTGTCGTCAGCCGGGTGGCGACAGCGCCAGCGAAGACATTGCCTCGGACAACCTCGACCAGATCATCGATGTTGTACTCACTTGCGCCGAACGTGTAGAAGCCGCCGTACTCGAAGGCGTTCGTCGGTGGCTGATTGTCCTGGTAGATAACGCGCGCCCGCACCATTGTCGTGTAGGTAGGGCTCCATGTCGCCAGCTGGATCAGCGCCACAAGCAGGGCCGCCAACGGAATACCAGCGACAATCGGCCAACGCCGCCTCAGCGCGCGCAGGTAGTAGCTTAATTCCACAATTGCGACCTTCCGGCTCGCAGACCTTCCTGCGTTTCATCGACCAGAGCGACGAGTTCCCGAGAAAATCGCTCCTTCGAGAATTGTTGCGCATGCGCGACGTTGCGATCCACAGAGAATGTCAGCCGCTCGAAACGACGGATCGCTTCGATCAGGCTGTCCGCTGTTTGCTCAGTGACATGAACGCCCGTCCCCCCGTCAACCACAGTATCGAGCGCGCCACCTGCCCCCAGGGCAATCACCGGCCGGCCGGCCGCCTGCGCCTCGACCTGGGCAATGCCGAAGTCGTCCTCCGACATGAAGACGACTGCGCGCGCGCGCGCATACAGGCCGGCGAGATCAGCGTCATCAACACGACCCAGCAGCTGCACCGTCTCGCCTGCCTGCCGGCTGAGTGCTTCACGGTCGCGTCCATCTCCGACGATCCACAGTGGCAGGCCCAGCGCGTTGAAAGCCTCGATCGCGAGATCAAACCGCTTGTATGGCACCAGCCGTGACACCATCAGGAAATAGTCGCCAACCTCATCACGCGGCGCAGGAACGAATCGCTCGACATCGACTGGCGGAAAGATGACCGTGGAATCACGATCCCAGAACGAACGAATGCGATCGCGCACTGCCGTCGAGTTGGCTGCGAAGCGATCGACTCGATCGACGGTCCGGCGGTCCCAGCTGCGCATCGCTGCCATCAGCGGCCTGAGCGCCCCGCGCATGGCTGGCTTTATTCGCTCACGTTCGACGTACCCATCGAGGTTCCAGGCGAAGCGCATCGGTGAGTGGATGTAGGCCACATGCGCGGCGCCGATCGGTGGACGAACTGCCTTCGCGAACGCGCTTGACGACGACAGGACGAGATCGCAATCTGGCAATCGAAGTTGCTCAAACGCCAGCGGATAGACGGGCAGATAGCGCTGGTGCGATGAAGTCACACCCGGCAGCCGGTTCATCCAGGTCGTCCGTATGTCCCACGCCCGGTATGTCGGAGGCAGGCTATCGGGGTCATACATCGACGTGAAGACCGGCGCTTCAGGCGCCAGATCGTGCATGACCTCCAGCAGCCGTTCAGCGCCCCCATGCTGATTCAGGTAGTCGTGGACGAGGACGGTCCGTCCCGGCAGGCGGGCGGCCGTGGCAGCCGGCGTCTGAGTGGTCGCGATCTGCTGCATCATGCCGCTAGTATGCGCCACGCGCCGTCAGAATTGCCGGGATCGTCCGGAGCATGATCGTGATGTCCAGCCACGGCGACCAGTTCTCGGCGTAGTAGAGGTCAAGCCGAACCATCTCGTCGAACGTGAGGTTGCTCCGGCCTGAAACCTGCCACAGCCCGGTCAGTCCGGGAGTTACCAGCAACCGTCCGAGATGCCACTCATCATATTCCGCCACCTCGGACGGGACCGGCGGACGCGGACCGACGGCGCTCATCTCGCCCTTGACGACGTTGAAGAACTGCGGGAGCTCATCGAAGCTGGTCCGTCGTAGCAGCTTCCCCACCCGTGTCCGGCGGGGATCTTCCTTCAGCTTCGCCAGCCGGCCATCCATGTTGTGCGCCCGCTGGAGGTCCGCCTGTTGCTTCTCGGCGTCGCGGACCATCGTCCGGAACTTGTAGCAGACAAAATGCCGGCCATTGCGTCCAACCCGGACCTGTCTGAAGAGAATCGGCCCGTCAGAATCCAGCTTGATCGCCAACGCGATCAGCGCCATCGGAATCGCCGCAATGACGATGATCGTGGACGCGACGACCAGATCGATGAGCCGCTTCACGGCGAAGTTGAGGCCGGCAATCTCGGCCGGCTTCAGTGCGATCAGTGGCAGGCCAGCAACATCGTGGATGTTGACCTTGTCCATCGCCAACTCGAACAGGTCCGGCACCAGCTTGAACTCGACTTCAGCTGCCCGACACTGATTCACGATCGCCATGATCTTGCCCTGCGACGTCGTCGGTAGCGCGATGATCACCTCGTCGATGTCATGTTCCCGCACCAGGGCGCCAACATCCGCCTCGGTACCAAGATGGCGCGGGCGGACGACTTTTCGCTCGGTCGCGATCGCCCAACCATCCGCCGGTGGATCATCGTCGACAAAACCGACCACGCTGTAGCCCAGTTGCGGCTGGCTCAATAGCCATTGCATCAGCCGTTCGCCGGCCTTGCCGGAGCCAATAACCAGCACCCGATCGACGCCGATACCCCGCACCCACAAGCGCACCCGAACGAACCGCACGAGCAGTCGCTTACCGATCAGAAACGAGATGATCAGCAGCCATGCGTAGATGAACAGCAAACGCGATGGATAGAACCGTTGAAGGAAAGAGTAGAGGACGACAAGCGCCATCGCTGTCGTCACACCATTGGCAATCGACATCGCTTCATCGAGAAACGACGTCCACCTTGGTTGGCGGTAGATTCCACGAACCTGAAATATGACGATGATGAGCGCTGTCAGCAATAGTGCTTTGGATGAAAAGAATGCGAACGGCTGGAACGCCCAAGCTGGCACTTCGCCGCCGATGTGCAGCGAATACCGCATCCAGTACGCAAGATAGAAGCCCGCGAAGACGAGCAGCGCGTCGGAGACGAGTCGAACTGCAACGACAAGCCAGTAAGGCGACTCCGCGACCGGCCAGTGTTCGCGGCGGTCATTCACCGCCAAGGCGATCAGTGTTTCTCTGTCAAGCCGTCCGCTCGCCACGACAACCTTCGTGTCATCAAGTCATGCGATCCAAGCACCGTGGCATCCAACTGGGCAGTATAGCACACTCGATTGTCGACCTGACTCTCCTCATCCGCGAACGTACGCTCCGGCGGTGATCATCCCGGCCAGGCGCGGATCCGTCGGCCGGCCAGTCTGTTACGATCCGGAAAGTGCTGCCGCGCTCGACGCGTAGGGAATGCTCGATGGAACGACTCTGGAGTCCGTGGCGGATGACATATGTTGACGGCGCCAGGCAGCCGGGTTGCGTGTTCTGCAACGCCTTGGCAGCCGGCGACGATCGAGAGATGCTGATCCTCCACCGCGGCGACCACGGGTTCATCATGCTGAACCTTTATCCCTACAATTCCGGCCACTCGATGGTCGTCCCGTACCAGCATGTCTCCACCATTGAAAACCTCGACGCCGCATCCCGCGCCGAGCTCCTCGAGTTGGCCAGCCTTGCTGTCGAGGCGTCTCGCCGGATACTTCGTTGCGATGGCTTCAACGTCGGTCTGAATCTCGGCTCCGTCGCAGGAGCTGGTGTCGCCGATCATTTGCACATGCACGTCGTTCCCCGCTGGACAGGCGACGCCAACTTCATGCCGATCCTCGGTGACACGATGGTCATGCCGGAGCTTCTCCCAGCCACGTATGCCCGCATGCGTGGGGAGATCGAGGCCCTTGTTGGCGAGCGAGCGGGCCATCCGATCAACTCGGCCGGAACGATCATCGTGGTGCCTGGCGAGGGTGTGGTGCTCGCGTCGGACGACACAGCCGGCCTCTCGTTTCCGGTCACTCCGATCTGTCCCCCCGAGACCGTGTCCGACGCCGTGCTTCGCGCGGCAGGTGGCGCACTCGGCGGGTCGACAACCATCGCCGGCTGGGCAGGAATGATTGACGACACACCAGCCGGGCGAGCGGTCTACCTTCTCGCGACAAGCCTGCCGGGCAGCGCGTCCGTTCCGGGCGCTATTGTTCTGCCGCCTGAATCAGTCGCCAATGCACTGACCGATCCGGCTCTCATCGAGCTGTTCCAGAAGCAGCTGCCGATCGTCACGCGTCTCGCAGGGAGCATGTGATGACGCGCCAACCGCTCATCTACGTCGCGATTCTCACGTTGCTCTGCTGCGGGTGGGTCGTCAGCAGTCGGCCGGCCGTCTCGTCCGGATCGACCGTGTACATCGCACTGGGCGATTCGATCGCGGCGGGTATCGGCTCGAGCCTGCCTCGCGAGCGAGGATACCCCGCCCTCATCCGCGACCTCATCTCGCGGGAATCTGGCCGAATCGTGACGCTTGAGAACCTTGCTACGCCCGGAGAGACGGTCACATCATTTCGTGATGACGGCCAACTCTCCCGCTTTCACGACCTCGTCGGCCGGTTAAATCGCGGCAACACACCCATCTCAGCCATCACCGTATCGCTCGGCGGGAACGACATGCTTCACGTTTCCGGCAGAGGGTCCACGGATAGACAGGCGGCGCTCGACGGCTTCACCTCGGCCTATCCTGCTGTGCTATCAGACATCCGCAGCGCAGTCGGAAATGACATCCCAATCATCGTCACCAATTCCTACGATCTCTCGTCCGGTGACTCATCGATTGTTGAATCCGATGCCTGGTGGATCGCCAGATTCAATGATGTCATCGCCGCCGGAGCTGCCGCATCCAGCGCGCGCGTCGCCGACGTTTCGAGCGAGTTCGCCGGCCATATCAGCGACTACACGCTCGCGCCGTGGGACGTCCATCCCACCAACGCCGGCCATCAGGCGATCGCGGCAGCCGTCTGGCGCGCGCTCGCGATCGACACAATCGCTCCGGTTGTCACCGTCACGCCAACACTCATCTCGGCCCGCCGCATGCCGACCCTGCGCTTCACTGCCAACGACAACACCGGCATCGATGACATCGAGATCCGATCGTCGGGCGGCACAATCCACGGCCCGTTCCAGACGAGCACAGACACCTGGGTGGCACTCGTTGACCTGGGTGACGTGACCGGAATCGTGACCGTCACGATCAAGGCCAGCGACCTGGCCGGCAACACCGTATCGCGCGACGTCACGATTACCCCACCCGCCGGGACACCCTGATCCGCCATCATTCAGCGGGAAGCGGCGCTTTCGGCAGCCCGAGTCTGCGACTGTCCGGCTCGTGCGTCGCCGCCAATAGCGCAATGGGGCAATCAAAGCAACGCAGGAGGCGGCAGCCCTCCCGTCCGATTCGATGCAGCCCCTGTACCTCGATCGCCAGCCGGATCGGCAATGGCGCGTTACCGCAAATCTGCGCATGAGTCTCCCGCGCAACGCGATCGTCGATTGTGCCCGGGAGTCGCTCCCATAATTCACCGATGCGCTCTGCGAGGTCGTCATCACCCCCCGAGTTCGCGAAGGCGGCAAAAAACGGCGCGAGGACATTCACCGCGATCTGATCCGCCCTCGATCGCCCCAGCCTCGGGGACGCCGCCAGCAACCAACGACGCCATGCATCTGGACGATCGACCGGAATCGCCAGCATCGTCCCGAGCAGACCATCGGTCGCGGCCACACGGAGGATATCCGCGAACGCCGCCAACCGGCGCACCGGATGATTGGCCGGCCGGACTCGATTCAGCACCCACACTCCGCCCTCGACCTGGTCGAGCCGCCAGTCTCGCGTGAGATCGGCCCCAGCCTGCTCCGCTGCAGCGGCGTCCGCTGGCGTCAGATCAGCCAGCATCGCGTGGGCCGGCGCCAGCGGCAGGAACCCGGCGATCGACAGCAGCATTCCTCGCGCTTCCGCCAGCCCGGCGGCTGCTGCCTGCTCCAGCGCTACGAGCGGCGCGCGGTCGGCGACAGCCTCCATCCCGACTCGGTTGCGGGTGAAGCCCAGGGAATCGAGCAACCCACGCTTGAGCGCCTCCCCCGGTGGGATCGCTTCCATCGCCTGCGCGAACCCGAGCTGCTTGTCGACCAATCGCTTCCAGCCCTCGCGCCGCAATACATCGTGGATCAGATCCTCGCGCCCGCCGGCCAGGGTCGGAAGACACGGCATCCCGCCGACCGGGCCTAGCGCGACACCCGTAACGTCGTCCCATAACCTTCCCACCGGGCTCTGGAGGTAGTCGCGAAGCCTGATCGTCGCGATGCGCCGTCCCGCTGGACCGGCAACTTCTGTCGAGAGATCGTCGTCCAGCACGCCGTGTAGCACGACATCGTCGTACGCCGGGTCCAGCTGGTGCCGATGCCGGCGCCAGTCGGACGCTCGGAGATGGAGCTCGACCGCGCCGCGCAGTAGCGCGCCATCCAGCTCGATCATCGCGTCTCGAAAATCGGGGCCGTCAGAATACGTCCAGACACCACGATAGATCACCTGTAGACGGCGGCCATCGACCGTGCGCATCTCACCGGCCAGCAGCCCCTCCTGCCATACTCGGGCCAGCGTTAGCTCGGTCAACCCGTTGGTCATCACGCGGCGTCCCGATCATCGTTCGTTTGGTTTCGCTCGCGGCGCAGTCTATCATCCGATGCGGACACGTTTGCCAGCCATCGCGTGATGAAGGACGAAACAGGTTGAAGCAGGGAATGAAGACGGCGCTCATCACCGGGATTACGGGCCAGGACGGCTCCTACCTTGCCGAGCTCCTGCTGTCAGAGGGGTATCGCGTCGTTGGCATGATGCGCCGCACCAGCACCGAGACAGTCGGCCGCATCGCCCACCTGATGGACCAGATCGAGCTCGTTCACGGCGATTTGCTCGACCAGCTCTCACTCATCAATCTCGTCCAGGAGTATCAGCCGGACGAGGTCTACAACCTCGCCGCCCAGTCGTTCGTCCCCACCTCCTGGCAGCAGCCGGTCCTCACCGGTGAATTCACCGCGCTCGGCGTCACACGCATGCTTGAGGCGGTCCGCCTTGCCAAGCCCGATGCGCGCTTCTATCAGGCATCCTCATCAGAGATGTTCGGCAAGGTCCAGGAAGTGCCACAGACGGAGACCACCTCGTTCTATCCTCGTTCGCCGTACGGCGTCTCGAAAGTCTATGGACACTGGATTACAGTCAACTACCGCGAGTCGTACGATCTCTTCACGTCCTCCGGGATCCTCTTCAACCACGAAAGCCCGCGTCGTGGCATCGAGTTCGTGTCGCGCAAGATCACCCATGGCGTCGCCCTCATTCGCGAGGGGCTGGCCACGAGTCTTGCACTGGGCAACCTCGACGCCCAGCGCGACTGGGGATTCGCTGGCGACTACGTCCGCGCGATGTGGCTCATGCTCCAGCAGGACAGTCCATCCGACTTTGTCGTCGCCACTGGCCGAACGCACACCGTCCGTAGACTCTGCGAGATCGCATTCGACGCCGCCGACCTCAACTGGGAGGATCATGTCGTTATCGACGACCGCTTCCTGCGACCGGCGGAAGTGGACCTACTGGTCGGCAATCCCGGAAAGGCGCGGCGCGAGCTAGGCTGGGAACCCGCGACGAGCTTCGAGCAGATGGTCGCCGACATGGTCGCAGCCGATATCGACACCATCCGTAGCCAGCCACGCGGCATGTGGCCCGTGCGCGCGTTCTGACCGGACAGATCCCGCATTCCATAACGCTCGCGGCCCGGCAGGGATGCCTTCACACTCGCCCGCACACCCGTCTGCACTAAGGCCTCGGCGCACCACGCCGCAAGACCAGCGATCGTTTGCTGGTGGATTCTCGCTATGCTTGACACAGTCGAACAATCGTTCTACTATGTACGTACATTTGTTCGGCTCGTTTGTTCTAGCGCCAGGAGTCCACTCGATGTCGCAGCAGGTCACTCGCCAGATCGCCCTGATGACCGTTTTCGCAACCTGCATCCTCGTCGTCGCGCTGTTGGTCGGCTTTGGCCTTGGCGCCAAAGCGGATGCCGCGCTCGGCCAGGCCGCGCCGCTCGCGCTCATCTGCGGAATCGCTCTCACGTTTCTCCTCGTCGATGCATCCCGAGCACGATAGATCCGGAAGCGCCGAGCACGTAGTATGATTCTCCGCCGCCGGGCGCGGATGACACGGATCGTCTTCCAGCCTCATAAGGGACACACGTGGCCGATTCCAGCACTGCGACCTCGCTCCCAACGGGGCAGGACAATCGGATCGACGAGCCCCGTCGATCCGGTGTCATTGCGCTACTCCGTGTCTATCGCGACTACCGTCTGCTCTGGTATGGAACGCTCGGGACACAGGGCGGGCAGTGGGTTCTCCAGATCGCTCTCGGTTGGCTCATGCTCGACCTCACGAACTCCGAGTTCTGGGTCGGCATGGTGGGTTTCGCCGGGGGAATCCCGATCCTGCTCTTCTCGATTCCAGCCGGAATTCTGATCGATCGGGTCGATCGGCGACGGATCCTGATTGTCTGTCAGGCAGTGCTCGCAGCGTTGGGCATCGCTCTCACCGTTGTCATCGTCATGGGTCGAGCTGAGCCGTGGTTGTTGCTTACCGCGGCGTTCATCAACGGCATCATGATGACCGTCAATAACACCACCCGCCAGGTCATCGTTGCCGACACCGTTGAACGTATCGACCTTCCGGCCGCGATCGCGCTCAACTCCGCCGGCCAGAATGCAACCCGTGTCATCGGTCCATCGGTGGCTGGCGCGATCATCGGCCTCGTCGGCCTAGGCGGCGCATTCGCGTTTCAGGCGGGTCTGCTTGGCCTGGCGCTCGGTCTCTCCTTCATGATCTCCGCGCAGGTTGCTGGGGGCCGTGTTGCTCCCTCCAATCGAGGTGGCGTGCTCGATGGCGTGCGCTACATCTGGCGCAACCCCGTTCTTCGCGACCTGATGATCCTGGCAACCATTCCGACCCTGACGGTCTTTCCCTACATGCAGCTGCTGCCGGTCTATGCGCGAGACATCCTCGCGATCGGGCCGCAGGGACTTGGTCTTCTGATGGCCGCCAGTGGTGTCGGCGCAGTCGCCGGAGCGCTCCTGGTTGCCAACGCCACCCATCTGCCGTGGCGCGGACTATTCATGTTGCTTGCCACCATCGCCTATGGCGCAGTCATCATCGTCTTTGCCTTCTCAACCTCGGTCTGGCTTTCGATGGCGATGCTGATGCTGGCCGGCCTGAGTGGCTCGGCCTATATGTCGCTCAACAACGCCCTCCTTCAGCTGAACGTCGACGACGACATCCGCGGCCGGGTTATGGGCGTCTACATGCTGACCTGGGGACTGATGCCAGTCGGCGCGCTGCCAATGGGCGCGGCCGCGGGACTCGTCGGTGCGCCAATCGCGATCGCCTCTGGCGCGCTGATTTCGTCAGCGCTGGCCGCGCTTCTCGCAATCCGTTCTGCCACGCTGCGGCGGCTCTGAATTGACGCCCGGAGATACCTCATGGTAGCGTCACCGCGGCGTGTTTCAGCGCGGATCGGAGCCTTTCTGGTGACGCAGCAGGATCTCCAGGACGTAATCCGGCTCAGGAGGAAGAGGCGATTCGCCTCGCCGTCCCGTGAGGAAGGCATGCCCGTTATCTTGCGCGATCCGCAATGGCTAAAGGAGATCCAGCTCGATGTCAAAGAAACCCCAGGTCACCAAGACGGTCCTCGCCTACTCCGGTGGGCTTGACACATCGATCATCATCCCCTGGCTCAAGGAGAACTACGGCGGCGAGGTCATCGCATTTGCCGCCGACGTCGGCCAGGAGGCCGAGCTCGATGGTCTCGAGGAAAAGGCGCTCCAGAGCGGCGCGTCCAAACTCTATGTCCGGGACCTCAAAGAGGAGTTCATCACCGACTACGCCTTTCCGACGCTGCGCGCCGGCGCGCTCTACGAGCGCAAGTATCTACTCGGCACCAGCTTCGCGCGGCCAGTAATCGCCGCCCATCAGGTCGCCGTCGCAAAGCTGGAGGGCGCCGATGCGCTCGCCCACGGCTGCACCGGCAAGGGTAATGATCAGGTTCGTTTCGAGTTGACGTATCAGGCTCTTGCCCCCGAGATGGCCGTCATCGCCCCCTGGCGTGAGTGGGACATTCATTCCCGCGAGGACGCCATCGAATATGCTCGCATGCACGAGATCCCGATTCGCCAGTCCAAGGAGAACATCTACTCGCGGGACCGCAACCTCTGGCACTTCTCCCACGAGGGCGGCCAGATCGAAGATCCCTGGCTCGAGCCGCCGGCCGACATCTTTGGCATCACCGTTGCGCCTGAGGATGCTCCCGACAAGGCCGAAGAGATCACGGTCAGCTTCGACCAGGGCACGCCCGTCTCGGTCGATGGCCAACTGCTCGGCCCAGTCGAGATCGTAAATACATTGAACGAGCTCGGTGGGAAGCACGGCGTCGGTCGAATCGATCTGGTCGAGAACCGGCTCGTCGGCATGAAGAGCCGTGGTATCTACGAGCAGCCCGGCGCAACCATTCTCTCAGTCGCCCACAAGGAGATCGAGGCGATCACGCTCGATCGTCAGACGTTGCACTACAAGGACCTCGCAGCCCAGCGGTACGCCGAGCTCGTCTACGACGGCCTCTGGTTTACCCCTCTCCGCGAGGCGATCGACGCCTTCGTGAACGTCACCCAGAAGCGTGTCAGCGGCGACGTTCGTGTCAGGCTCTACAAGGGCAACGCGACCATCACCGGCCGTCGCTCGCCCTATTCGCTGTACTCCGAGGACTTCGCCACCTTCGGCGCAAGCGCCGACTACGACCACGCCGACGCCGAGGGCTTCATTACCCTCTTCGGCCTGCCACTCAAGATCACTGCACTGAGCCCCTCGCCAGATAGCGGCAAGTAGGCTCGCCTCCTCGCATCACGACAAGCGCCGGGTGGATTGCCCGGCGCTTGTCGTGCTCACTTGGTGTCTGAGGAATGTCGATGACGGCAGGCAGTCTGCGTATGGTGACCGGCCCGTCACCCGGGCAGACGAAACCGGTCGCTGGCGTCAGTGGCCAGGCCGTCGTATGCCAGCCCGTCTTCGCTGACCTGACGTTCGCGATCCGCCATTCCTTCAATGGTCAGCACCTCCAGCAATCCAGCCACTCGCTCAAGGTCGGGCGTGTCTTTGCCGATCGGCATCCTCGCGACAACTTCTGCTGCGGAATAGCCGCCAATGGGCGCTCCACGCAGGATGTCGATAATCCGGCCGCGCACGTAACGATTGGTCGTCTCGAAACGAGGCTCGCGCTTTGCCGAACGCCGCAGCTCGGTGGTCAACACATCGGCGATCGTCGGCCGCGCTCGGCATACGCCGGCCAATGGGCAAGCATCGCAGTTGGCACTCCGCGACCTACAGATTGTCGCGCCAAGCTCCATCAACGCCTGGTTCCACTCATATCCCTGACCCGGAGGCACGAGATCCTGGGCGAGCCGTGCTAACTCGCCTGGTGTTATCGAGGGTTCCGGCAATTCCGGTCCAGCAATAACACGGTGGAGAACCCGCCGGATGTTCGTGTCGGCGAAGCCCACGTCCTGGCGAAAGGCGAAGCAGGCGATTGCGCCGGCCGTATATGGCCCAATACCCGGTAGACGTCGCAACACATCCACGTCGCGCGGCATCTGCCCGCCGTAGTCGTCCACCACGGCGCGCGCAGCGCGCTGGAGATTCACAGCCCGGCGGTTGTAACCCAGGCCCGACCAGGCGCGAATCACCTCGCCGGCCGGCGCGGCAGCTAGTGTCTGCAGGTCCGGGAAACGCGCCAGAAACTCGTGATATTTCGGCACAACGCGATCTGCCTGCGTTTGCTGAAGCATGACCTCGGAGACCATGATCCGGTATGGGTCATGCGTCGCGCGCCACGGCAGCCGTCGATGGTTTGTGCGATACCAGCTCAGTAAACGCTGGCGGGTGTCGGGATCGTGAAGTGCGGTCGAGCTCATGCGCCAAGTGTACGCGGATCGGATATGATCGCGACCCTGTCCACTATGGGACGAGGAGGTTCTGATCGATGGCAAGTTACACGAAACTGCGGGTCGGCCTGATCGGAGCCGGAACGATCGCGTTTAGCGCGCACCTTCCGGCTATTCGCCGGCTTCGTGACGAGGTCGAGCTCGTCGCAATCGCCGATATCCGCGTCGAAAACGCCGAGCGCGCCGCCCGAGAGTTCGGCGCAGAGGCGCACTACGCCGATTACCACGAGCTCCTGGCTCGCGGTGACCTCGACTTCGTTGATATCTGTACTCCTGAATTCCTTCACGCCGAGCAGACTGAGGCGGCCGCTGCAGCGGGGCTTCATGTTTTTTGCGAGAAGCCGATGGCCGCCAGCGTCGCAGAGGCCGACCGGATGATCGATGCCTGCAATCGCGCGGGCGTCAAGCTCATGATCGGCCACTCCCGCCGCTTCACGGGTCGCTACCAGCAGATTCGCGCGGCCATCGATCGTGGCGATCTCGGCGAGGTGCGCTACGTCCGGGAGAACGAGCGCCGGCCACGCGCGATGTACGATGGGCTGCGGCTCGGGACTGGCTACTGGACTCCGGACGAAGGCAAGCCATGGCTAACGATGGCCGCCTACTCACAGGGCGCCGCGCTCACCAATGCCGTCCATGAGACTGATCTTGCTCGCTGGTTCGTCGGCCGCGCGCCGGTATCGGTGTTCGCAGAAGCGCGGATCACCGAGCCGGGCGCCGAAGTCCCGGACATGATCTCCTACACCGTCACCTTCGAAGGTGGCGCGATCGCGGCGGCCGAGGTTGTCAACCAGCTCCCGCGCGGATTCCCGTACTTCCACATGATGGAGGTCCTCGGCACAAACGGGCGTATCCGCGCCACCGACCCACTGATGGCGCCGTTCACCGTTGCCGACGATCGAGGCTTGAGCCAGCCGCTGAACTTCGGCACGCTACTTCACGTCGATTCGGCCTATGCCACCGAGTTGGCCGGCTTTGTCCGGGCGATCCGCGAAGACGACGCAGTGCCGATGCCCGCTGAACAGGCCCGTGGCGCGATCGAGCTCTCGGTCGCCGCAGTACGATCGAGCCAGACCGGCGCTCCCGTCTCGTTGCCGCTGGCGCTGAAAGAGGAACCGCATGTCGGGTAATGCTGGCTGGACGATCCTCGGCGATACGGGCCTCGCCCGCCTGCTGCGGCACGCGGCCCGTTATGTCGATACAAACCACCCGCTCACGATCGCGACTGAAGCAGGCGACGCCCCCGCTGACGCCATCGGCGTCGGTCCCGGCGTCTATGCCTCATCAATCCGACACGTTGTCCCATTCTTCACCGCCTTTGAGGCCGTTGAGGAAATTCAACGCGCGATCGCCGAGGGTGAGGTCGGGAGCGTCTACGGATGCTACGCCAGCATGCGTATTCCTCGCGGCTCGTCGCCAGAAGCGCTTATCGCCGGCGGTGTCGGCCCAGTCCTCGCCGTATGCCGGGATCTTCTTCCCGACCCGGTCGCGCGTGTCTGGGCAACCCGAGCGTCGCTGTTTGGCGAAAACGACGCATGGTTCATCACGCTCCGGCTCGCCAACGACGCCATCGTCACGATCGAGGCGCTCGCTTCAGCCGGGGCGTCCGCACGCGAGCTGCTGGTCGAGGTGACTGGTTCCAACCAGGTGTTGCGCGCTGAGCCGACAACGCAGGGGATTCGTGTCGAGCCGCTCGGGAACGAAGCCATGGTATGGCCATGGTGGGAGGATCTTGCCGAACGGTGTCTGGCGCTTATCGACCGGCGCGCCACGGCAGGCCGTTGGCTCGACGGCGACGACCTTCGCGCCGTCTGGAATGCTGTGCAGCAATCGGCAGCGACCGGCCAGGCCGTCGACCTGCATCCGCACCAGGCCCAGCCGGGCTGAGGCTTCTGCCAGACAGCCACGGGATTCCTTACGTCCTTCGCTGCCCATCCGCCCGCCAGGCAGCGAAGGACCGGCGGCACACGATCGATGGCCGCACTGCCAGCGCGGCTCGCCGACGCGCGTGGCGAGTTCCGGCAACGCCGCGACTGGCTCGGACCGCGATACTCAACCTGTTCCGCGGCTCTGGATCCGCCGCCGGCTACTGGCGTTCCGTCAGAAATTCACGCGTCATCCGCACTGCCACGTCGTCGAAACCGTCCACCGAACTATCGAGCCACTGGACGTCGACGAAGCGTCGGAACCACGTCTCCTGGTGGCGAACATAGGCGTGCACCATCGTCTGTGTCTGCCGAATCGCCTCGCCGATCTGCAATGTCCCATCCAGTACCGCCAACG
>Ga0073904_10000676_pt1 | contig 24819 bp, 20 predicted proteins | sample KloWWTrecipitate_FD_66668 | JGI IMG/M metagenome (GOLD analysis project Ga0073904, IMG submission 66668) | Active sludge microbial communities from Klosterneuburg, Austria, studying microevolution and ecology of nitrifiers - Klosterneuburg... | ecosystem: Engineered > WWTP > Aerobic digester >... | reverse complement strand
CATACTGAGCGTATGTGAACGACGAGCAACGCCGCCGGGCGGGATGCAGCGCCGGCCGAATGCCAACGAATCTCTGAGACGTGACACTAGGGTCTCCCGCCCACTTCAGGCGTCCACGGGCGCGGGCCCGTTCAACCAGAATCTGCCGCATCGACCGCCCGGCGATCGCGCGGAAGTGGGCGCGGTTTTCCCAGCGCGTGCGCCCGCTCGCCGGGCAGACGGAGAAGGGTCGTGCTGGCGGCGTCGCGGCGTGTGCCTGGGCAGGGGCGTCGTGCCGTACAAACGAACGCCGGGACTAAAAGTCCCGGCGCTCCTAATCTCGACCGCCTAATCTCGACCGCCTAATCTCGGCCGCCTAATCTCGGCCGCCGGATCTCGGCCGCCGAAGCTGGGCCGCGTTGTCAGGACGACAGGCCCGGCTGTTTACTTCCCGAGTGTCAGGCGAGCACCTTGATGACCACGCGCCGGTTCTGGGCGCGGCCGTCGCGGGTTTTGTTGTCGCTGGCGGGCTTGTCCTCGCCGTAACTGATGGTGTTCATCTTGTGGAGCGGCACCTGGTGCTGCTCGTAGAGATACTTCTTGACGGCCTCGGCGCGTTCCATGCCCAGTTTCTCGTTGTACTTCGCGTCACCGACGCTGTCGGTATGACCCTCGATTTCGATCCATACCGCCTTCTTGTCGGCCTTCAGCTGGTTCACCATCTGGTCGATGGCCGCCTTGGCCTCGTCGGGCAGCTCGGCGGCGCCGAACTTGAACTTACCGCTGTCTTCGCTGATCACCGTCTCGAAGATCAGCTTGCGCGTCTCGGCTTCGATGGCCGAGGAGCGCGCATCGGCGCGCTTGCCGACTTCCTGCGCCTGACCCGACGCGGCTTCGGCCGACTTCTGGGCGCTGGACGCGGCGGAGTTGGCGGCGGCAGCCTTCGAATCGACCTCGCCGATCTTCTGCTCGTTCTGCCGGACGCGCTCCTGGGTCTCCTCGACCGTCTTGCCGAGCGTGGTGACCTTCTCGTTGACCTCGCCCACCGATTCGCGGACGAAGCCTTTGGTCGCGCACGCCGGCGCGACGGCCAGCGTGGCGGCTGACAACGCGAATACCATGACTTGCTTACGCATATGACCTCCTGTAGGAATGCCGTTCTTTCAAGGCCCGCCGCGCGTTAAGGCCGCGCGGTCAGGTTGTAGCCGCCTCGCGCACGTACGGTCTGCCTGTCGTCCCGCGTCCGAATCTCCAGCGGATGCCAGCCGGTATCGGTCCCCGGCTCGAACCCGATCAGGTACAGGTTCCGCAGCTCGTCTATCACGTCCCTGGCGGCCCGAGTGCTCGACGCAGGGCCGCTCGCGTAGATCAGGGCGCCTCCGGTCCACCGGGCGAGGTCCTCGACCGTCCCGATGTAGGGCGGCGCGCTCCGGCCCGCCTGCGGCGTGGCGCGATCGGAGCCCGGATCGTCGATGCTGAGCACGGTGGCGATGACGTAGACCGGCACGTCAATCGCCGCCGCCATGCCGGACACCTCTGCGGGCGTCCGAGCGCTCGAAGTGTCGATGCCATCGGTGAGCACCACGACTGCGCGCCGCAGGTGGTTCCGGGCGGCCACACGATCGGCCGCCTCGGCGATGGCGTCGTGCAGTGAGGTGGCCCCGAACGGATCGACCTCCCCCAGCGCGCCGTTCAGAGCACGCGTATCGACCGTAAACGGGGCCACCTCGTGCAGCCGGCTGTCAAATGCAAACAGCGCGGCTTCGTCGCGGCCCGGCTCGAGCAGTTCGAGCAGATGATGGGCCGCAAATTTCGCAGCAGTGAACCGAGCGGCGACGTTCATGCTGCCGCTGATATCGAACAAGATCGCCAGGCTCAGGGGCGCGCGCTCGGTGCGGAACTGGCTGATCGCCCGATGTTGGCCGCGATCCAGCACTTCGAAATCCCGGGCCTCGAGGCCACTCACGAGCCGCCCCTTTCTGTCTCGGACCGTCGCGCTCACCGTGACGAGATCGACGCCCGACTTGAAAACCGCCTGACCGCCTTCCGCGACTTGCGCCAGCAACGGGTGAGACCCCAATATCAGCCACAAACCCAGCATGCTGGCGGCGAGGAGGCACCGCTGCATGCAGGGATGATAACCAAGATTCTTGCCAACTTCGTAATTCATTGATTCTAAATATGTTATCACTGTCTTGTCGTCCGGATCCCAGCGTATCGATCCATGTAATAGTGTAGTTTTTGCATGGCTCGCGATGCCGGGCACGTCGTCTCTCGACGCCGCTACGCGCCTCTTCCCCGGCACCTGCTACCATGCTTCCCCATGTCCACCGTCACCTCTGCCATCCGCACCGCTCAGCGCGTTGACCGCTTCACCTACGCCATCAGAAATATCGTCACCGAGGCCCGCAAGGTCGAGGCCGCCGGCACGAAAGTCCGGTACCTCAACATCGGCGACCCGAATCAGTTCGGCTTCCTCACGCCGCCCCACCTGATCGAGGCCGTGACCCGGGCCATGCGCGACGGCCACAACGGCTACACCGCGTCGCCAGGCATCGTGGAAGCGCGCGAGGCCGTCGCCGCCGACTTCGGCCGCCGCGGCGTCGAGGTGGGACCCGATCGCGTGCTGATCACGTCGGGCACGTCCGAAGGCATCGAGCTGGCCCTGACGGCCATCGTGGACGAAGGCGAGGAAGTGCTGGTGCCGTCGCCGACCTATCCGCTGTACACGGCGGTGCTCGCGAAGATTGGCGCCTCGCCCGTCTACTACCGGACCGATCACACCAACGCGTGGCTGCCGGATCTCGATCACCTCCGGCGCGCCATCACGCCGAAAACGCGCGCGCTGGTCGTCATCGATCCCAACAACCCCACCGGAGCGATCTATCCGGACGACATGCGCCGCTCGCTCATCGAGCTGGCCGACGAGCACGGCCTGGTGATTCTCGCAGACGAGGTGTACGGCGATCTCGCCTACGACGGACCGGTGCCACCGATGGCGCGGCTGGCGCCCCAGGCGCCGATCATCAGCTATTCGAGCCTGTCGAAGGCCTATCTCGCGCCCGGCTGGCGGGCGGGCTGGATGGCAGTGGGCACCACGCCGCGGCTCGACCCGGCCCTGGCCGCCATCAAGAAGCTGGCCGACGGCCGGCTGTGCAGCCCCGGTCCGATGCAGTACGCCGTGGTGGCCGCCCTTGGCGGCGACCGCTCGCACCAGGACGGCTTCCGTCGCGAGTTGCGCCTGCGTGCCGAGCTCACGGCCGCGCGCCTCAACGCCATCCCGGGCATGTCGTGCGTCGCGCCCCGTGGCGCCTTCTATGCCATGCCGAAGATGACGTTGCCGCCGGGCAAGACGGATCGCGACTACGTGCTCGGCCTGCTGCGCGCCACGGGCATTCTCGTCGTGTACGGATCGGGCTTCGGCACCGATCCGGCCGACGGGTTCTTCCGGGTGGTGTTCCTGTCATCGCCCGCGGAGCTGGGCGCGATCTACGACGAGATGGCCGCGTACCAGTTCGCGTGATCGGCGCTCCCGCCGGCAGTCCGCGCCCTGAGGCCCGGCCTTCGACCCCGTCACGCTTTCAGCCCCCGGCGCCGGGCACGACGTGGCTCGTCGCGCTCGGCTACACGGCTCTGGCGCTGGCGTTCACCTGGCCTCTCGCGCTCGGCCTGGCCCGGGACGTGCCGGGCGACCTGGGCGATTCGCTGCTCAACATGTGGATCCTGGAGTGGGGCGCCCAACACGCGCCCCGCCTCCTGACGGGCAGCCTCTCCTGGCAGGCTTTCTGGAACGGCAACATCTTCCATCCCGAGCCGTACGCGCTGGCGCTCTCCGAGCACCTCTTCGCGCAGGCGCTGCAGATTGCGCCGGTGTATGCGCTGACTGGCAACATCATCCTCTGCTACAACCTGGTGTTCCTCTCGACGTTCGTGGTGTCGGCGATCGGCGCGTACCTGCTGGTGCGGGATCTAACAAGCGACTGGCGGGCCGGCGTCATCGCCGGATTGGTGTACGGCTTCCTGCCGTACCGCATCTCGCAGATCCCGCACGTGCAGATCATGAGTTCGCAGTGGATGCCGCTGGCCCTCTGGGGCTTCTATCGTTACGTCGATCGCCGATCGCGTCTGGCCCTGGCCGGCGGCACGGCGGCGCTGGTCCTGCAGAACTGGTCGTGTGGGTACTACCTCCTCTTCTTCGCCCCGTTCGTGCCCCTGTTCGCCGTGCAGCGGCTCTGGGCAACCGGCCGGCTGCGGGACCGAGCCGCCTGGGGCGGGCTGGCGACAGCCGGTATCGCCACGGTCGTCTGCACGGTGCCGTTCCTGCTGCCCTACCGCGAAGTGCAGCGGCTCTACGGGTTCGATCGCGGCCTGGGAGAGGTGCTTGCCTTCTCGGCCAATGTCTGGTCTTACGCGACCGCCGCCGAGCCGATTCACCTGTGGGGACACGTGCTGCGAATGTACCCGCACGGTGAAGGCGAAACGTTTCTCGGCGTCACCGCGCCCCTGCTCGCGTTGGTGGCGCTGGTGGCGGCCGCCGTCCTGGCGCGGCGCACCTCCACGGTGCCGCCAGCCACCGGCAGGCGGCGCGTTGCGGCCGCCGCCATGGGACTCGTGCTCGGGCTCCAGGCGATCGCCCTGCTGACCACGCTGCTCGTCGGCGGCTTCAAGACGACCATTGCGGGCCTGGCGGTGCGCGCCTCGACGCCGGTGCGTGTGGCCCTGCAGACGCTGCTGGCCCTGGCGGCGCTGCTCTGGACCTCGCCGTCGATGCGCGACATCGCCCGCCGCTTCTTCTCGGCGCCAGCGGTCTTTTTCGCCGCGCTGATGCTGCTGGCGATGTGGCTGTCACTTGGTCCCGACCCGTCCGCCGGGCCGGCGCGCGTCTCGGGCATCGGCCTCTACAGCCTGCTGTACGACTACGTGCCGGGGTTCACCGGCCTCCGCGTGCCGGCGCGCTACGCGATGATCGCGGGGCTGTTCCTTGCGATGACGACCGGATACGGCGCGGCGGCCATCGCGCGCCGGTCGTGGGGTCCGGTGGCCCTGGCAGGGCTGGGCGTGCTCATCATCGCCGACGGCGCGGCCATGCCGCTCCAGATGAACCACACGTGGGGTACCCGAGGAGGCCATTCCGCCGGCCCGCGTGTACCCGGCGTCGGCGCTGCCGCGCGTCTATCAGCGCATCCGGGCCCTGCCGGCCGGCACGGTGGTGGCGGAGTTCCCGTTCGGCGATGCCGCGTGGGAAATCCGCGCCGTGTACTACGCGGCGGCCCACGACAAGCCCGTGCTGAACGGCTACAGCGGCGCCTTCCCTCCGGCCTACCTCACGCGGGCCGCGGCGCTTCGCCTATTCGCCGAAGACGGCGACCGTGCCTGGCAGGCACTGGTGGACGCAGGCACGACGCACGTGGTGGTGCACATCCCCGCCTTCAAGAACCCCGATCGTGGGCGCCAACTCCTGTCGTGGCTCGAGACGCGGGGCGCGCGCTACGTGGAGAGCTTTCCGGAGGGAGACGCGATCTACGAGATGCCGCGATAGCGCGAAGGCCCGCGCGGTGCGGGCTGCCCGGTTCAGGCGATGCCGGTATACTCCACGCGTGAGCGCCTCCCTGGACACCTGCACCCGTGCCCGACGGGAACTGGCCGTGAATTAGGGCCGTAGTACTGCAAGATGCCGACCGGCCCCAAGCCGCGGGACTTCCTGTCAACCTACACCGAGGACCTCAACGCGCAGGACCTCGGCAAGCTGTTCACGCGCGAAACACCCGAGGCGTACCGTTTCTTCGCGCGCGGCGTGAATACCGCTGAACTCGAAGGCTTGTCTCGAAGTCGCCGCGCCATCAAATACCTGCAGGCGTTCTTCCTGGCGTTCACGATGCGCCTGTCGCCCGCCCGTCGCGCCATCTATGCGGTGGCGCTGGTGACGTCGGTCATCGGGCTCTTCGAACTGTTCCAGGGCTTCGGCATCCTGTCCTTCAGAGTTCCAATTGCGCTCTTCTTCGTGCGCTTCGGCGTGCCGGCGCCGCTCTTCTCCGACGGAACCCTGTGGCTGCTCTTCGGGTTCCTCCTGCTGAACCTGCTGGTCCTGCTCGAAGTCGCCGACCGGCTCTCTCTGAAGCGCGACCTCGAAGTGGCGCGGGAGATCCAGCGGGCGATGCTACCCGAAGGCACCTGGTCGGGCCCCGGTGTCGAGGCCTTCGGGCTGACGCAGCCCGCCAATACGGTGGGCGGCGACTTTTACGACATCCTGCCGCGTCCCGATGGCACGGTGCTGCTGGCTCTAGGAGACGTTGCGGGCAAGGCCAGCCCGGCTGCCCTGCTCATGGCGCTTCTGCTGGCCATCCTCCGGACGCTGGTGGACGACAACCTGCCGCTGCCCCAGCTGGCGCACCGATTGAACATCCAGGTCGGGCGTCATGCGCCGGCCTCGCGGTTCATCACCCTGTTTCTCGCGTCGTTCGATCCGCGGAGCGGCACGCTCACCTTCGTCAACGCCGGCCAGACGCCGCCCCTGCTCCGCAAGCACGACGGCGCCATCATCCGGCTCAGCACGGGCGGCGTCGCCCTGGGCATGTTCGAAGGCTCCGAATACGAGCAGGGGCACATCGAGCTCGAGGCCGGCGACGCGCTGGTGATGTACACCGACGGCATCACCGAAGCCGAGAGTCCGGATGGCACGCCGTTCGACGAGGCCGGGCTCGAGCGGACGCTGGCGCTCCACGCGGGCGCGCTCGGGACCGCCGCGGCGGCTGAGCTGGGCCGCGCCGTGTTCGAGGCCGTGGAGCGGCATCGACGCGACACGCGACTGTCGGACGACCTCACCGTGCTGGTGCTCAGCCGCCTGACGAATTCGCTCGCCATCTAGGCGTCGGCTGACGTCTAATTTTCGTATGCGAGGGGTTTTGGTCCTCTGCCTCGCTCTCGCCCTGCCGGCGACGCCAGCCGCCGCCCAGCCCGTCGAGGCGCCGAGCGCCGAGGACCTTTCGATTCCGGCGTTCCTGGAAGCGGTGCAAACCGCCATCTCAACAATGGACCGCCAGCGCTGGATCGATCTCCTCTCGTCCACCGCCGACCAGCAGCAGGCCGTGGACTTCTTCGAGGCGATGGTGCCGCAGGGCATCACTCGCGTCGTGATTAAGGAACGCGGCCGTGCTCCGCTGGCCGGCGCCCTGCCCGGCGACGGCTACTCGCTAATCACCGAGGTGTTTCTCGAAACCGGCCCGCGCGGCCGCATCGCCACCTGGACGCTCGACATCAGGAAGCCGCGCGGCGAGATCGAGGATCGCCAGCCCTGGCGCATCGTCTCCCAGGATCGCCTGTCGTCGCTCGAGGGCCTGCATCGTCTCGCGCTGCAGCCCGACAGGCAGTACGCGGCGCAGGGGTTGGTGATCCGGTCGGTGGACTTCGAGTTGCGTCTGCCCTCGGGCCAGGTATTCGTCGCCGAGACGCCCGAAGGCGTCACCGCGCTCGTGCTGCTCGGCGACGGCATGATGTCCTTCACACCGGCACCCAAAGAGGAGCGCGGCCAGGTGCGCATCTTCAGCGGCAGCGACGAACTGGAGACGCCGTTCAGCACGGCCCTGGTCCGTCTCAGCCCCTTCGAGTATCACCAGGTCGTAGCCGAAGACGCTTTGCGGGAGGCCGACGCCGTGGACGCGCGGGATTTCCGCCGCGCGCAGCAGGTCTTCGACGACGACATCGCCAAGTCGTACACGCTGGACCTGAGCGACCTCAGCCGCGACACGTGGTCGCTCCTGCCGCAGCCCGGGGACTTCATCGCCGAGGTGCGGACGCGCAAGTACGACAAGCTCACCTTCGCCCGCTCAACCGGCGAGCCCGAGGACGTGTCGTTGTTCCAGCGAGCGCGCCAGCGCAACATCTCGCTCTACGCGTCGGAACAGAAGCTCGCCAGCCGCGGCCAGTCCTACAACGAGGACGACCTGGTCGAGTACGACGTGCTCGACTATGCGGTGGACGCCAGCTTCTCGCCCGAGCGTGAATGGCTGCAAGGCCAGACGCGTCTGCGGCTGCGCGTTGAGTCGTTCGCCCTGGCCGGGCTCACGCTCAAGCTGGCCGACACGCTGACGGTGAACTCCGTGATCAGCGACGAACTCGGGCGGCTGCTCTTCCTCCGCGTGGTCAATCAGAACGCCATCGTCATCAACCTGCCGTCACCCGTGGCCCGCGGCTTCTCGCTGACGCTGAACATCAGCTACCAGGGGCGGGTACCGCGTCAGGGGATCAACGACGACTCCATCGACGTCGAGTCGGACGATCAGCGCGCGGACCGTGCACGTTCGCAGGACCGCCAGAGCGACCTGCTGCCGGTGCCATCCGAGCCCAATTGGCTCTTCAGCAACCGCGCCCAGTGGTACCCGCAGGCTCAGGTCACCGACTACGCGACAGCCAACCTGCGCATCACCGTGCCCGCTGAGTACACGGTGGTGGCTTCGGGCGTGCAGCCCCTCGACTCGCCCGTGTTCGCCGGCACGCAGTCCAACGGCCAGGGTAGCGGCCAGGGTAGTACGGCGCAGTTCACCTTCGTCGCCAACCAGCCCGTGCGCTACCTGAGCATGGTGGTGAGCCGAATGACCCGCGCCGATGCGGCCACCGTGGGGCTTGACATCGTTCCGCCCCCCAACGCGACAGTCAGCCGGGGGCCGTCGATTCGGATCGGCGGCAATCGCCTCGTGGCCGTGCGCCCGCCGGTGCCGCCGGTCGGGTCGCGCAACAGCATCGTGCTCAGCATCGAGGCGAACCGGCGGCAGGAAGGGCGCGGCCGGGAAGCACTGGAGCCGATCGCCGAAATCCTGCGCCTCTACGCGTCGATTGTCGGCGACGTCCCGTATGACGCGCTCAACGTGGCCATGGTCGAGAACGACCTGCCCGGCGGCCACGCACCGGGCTACGTGGCCGTCATCAACAACCCGCTGCCAGCCTCCCCGTTCACGTGGCGGAACGACCCGGCCGCCTTCAGCAATTTCCCCGAGTTCTTCCTGGCGCACGAGGTGGCCCATCAGTGGTTTGGGCAGGCCGTCGGCTGGAAGAACTATCACGAGCAGTGGCTGAGCGAGGGCTTCGCGCAGTATCTGGCGGCGCTCTATGCCAGGGAGCGGCGCGGGGAAGGGGTGTTTCGCGATCTCCTCAAGCAGTTCCGCCGCTGGAGCCTCCAGGAATCCTCCGAAGGGCCCCTCTACCTGGGCTATCGCCTCGGCCACATCAAGGGCGAGGGTCGCGTGTTTCGCGCCCTGGTCTACAACAAGGGCGCGGCCGTGCTGCACATGCTTCGCCGCTTCGTCGGCGACGAGGCGTTCTTCAACGGCGTCCGGCGGTTCTACCGCGACAACCGCTTCCAGAAGGCGGGGACCGAAGACCTGCAGCGCGCGATGGAAGCCGAGTCCCACTTGGACCTGACGCGATTCTTCGAGCGATGGATCTACGACTCGGGCATCCCGCGGCTGCGCTACTCCACCAGCATCGGAGCGGGCGAAGTCACCGTCCATATCGAGCAGGCAGGCGAGATCTACGACATCCCGGTCACCGTCACCATCCAGTACGCGGACGGGAGCGTGGACGAACAGGTCGTGCGCGTCACCGAGTTGGTGACCGACGCCCGGCTTCCCGTGCAGAAGCCGGTCCGAAACGTGGATCTCAACCAGGACAACGCGGCCCTGGCGCAGATCGACAAGGCCCGCTAGTACGGCGCGGCGGGGTGCCGCCCTCAGCGGACGTAGATCGCCGTCACCTGGCGCTCTCGGTTCTGCGCGATCCGGTCCAGGACCACCCAGACCGATGTGCGTCCTGCCCGGAACGGCAGGATGAGGCGGTCGCCGATGATCCCCTTCTCGACCACGGGCGGGCCGGCCGTCCAGCGCGACAACGGTTCGCGCCGCAGTTCCGGCTCGGTCATGCCGAGGCGCACTTCGGTCCCGTCAACCAGGATCACCAGGGGCGTGCTGGCGGCGCCGGCGGGCACGCCCGTGGGCAGGGCCGGCAGGTCCGACTCGACCAGGACGACGGTTCCGGACGAGGTGGGAATCAGCCGCCGCACCACGGGACCGCTGGCCCACACGACGCCCGCGAGAACGCCGAGCGCGAGCAGCCATTCAGTCAGGGAACGCATCCGTGTACCCGGTCAGTGAAGTATCATTTCCACGTGGAGAATGTTACGCTGACCATCGACGGGCGCCAACTCTCGGTGCCCAGGGGCACGACGGTCCTTCAGGCTGCCCTCGGCGCCGGCATCGAAGTCCCCTACTACTGCTACCACCCCGGTCTCGGCATCGACGCGTCGTGCCGCGTCTGCCTGGTGAAGATCGAGAAAATGCCCAAGCTGCAGACGTCGTGCTCGACGCCGGTGGCCGAAGGCATGGTGGTGCACACGCAGGACCCCGAGGCCGCCGAGGGCCGCGCCGGGGCCTTCGAGTTCCTGCTGATCAATCACCCGCTCGATTGTCCCGTCTGCGACAAGGGCGGCGAGTGCCCGCTGCAGGACTTCTCCTATACGTTCGGCAACACCCAGAGCCGCATGGACTTTCCGCGGCGCACCTTCGACGGCGACGGCGTGAAGGCCGATGTGGACTTCGGCCCGACGCTCATGCTGAACCGCAACCGCTGCATCATGTGCACCCGGTGCGTACGGTTCATGCGCGAGGTGGACGGCGACGCGCAGATCGGCGTCATCAACCGCGGCAACGGCAGCGAGATCGCCACGTTCAACGACCAGGGCGTCCACTCCCTGTTGTCGGGCAATCTCGTCGATGTCTGCCCGGTCGGCGCCATCACCACCAAGCACTACCGCTTCCGCTCGCGCCCGTGGGACAACCCGCAGGCCGTCGACACCACCTGCACGCTCTGCTCGAAGGGCTGCAGCACCACCGCCTGGCTCAAGGCCAAGCCCGAGTGGGCCAAGGGGTCGCGCCTCATCCGCATCACGCCGCGCTACAACGCGGCGGTGAACGAGTTCTGGATGTGCGACATCGGCCGGTTGCAGTACCGCTGGGTCGAGAGCGAGCAGCGGCTTCGCCGCCCGCAGATTGCGACCAGGGATGGCGCGCAGCAGGCGGTGACCTGGAAGGATGCCCTCCTCAAGGTGCGCGATCTGCTCAATGCCGCCGGCCGCCAGGATCCGGCCTCGGTGCGCATGCTCGCCTCGGCGCACGCGGCGCACGAAGAGCTCTTCCTGCTGAAGCGCCTCGCCGAGGACATGAAGGGCGACGGCGGCGCTGCGCACGTGCACGTGACCTGGAAGCGCACCGAGAAGCAGCAGCCGGCCGCGACGAAGTTCCATGTACCTGCCACCGACGCGCCGAACGTGTCGGGCGCCCAGGCGCTCGGCCTCATCGTCGGCGCCGGGCTCACCGGCGAGCCCGACCTTTCGGAGCTGCGTACGGCCATGGACCAGGGCCGCGTCGGCGTGCTCTACGTGGTGGACCCGGGACCCGAAGGGTCTCTCGGCGACACCGAGTGGATCATCGAGGCCCGGCGCAGCGGGCGGCTGCCCGTCCTGATTTATCAAGGGGTGCTGGCCACGCTGTTGTCGAAGGCTGCCGACGTGGTTCTGCCCGGTGCCGCCTGGGTGGAGAAGGATGCCACCTATACCAACGACCAGGGTCACGTGCAGGCCGCCTCCCGGGCGCTCGACCCGCCGGGTGAGGCCGTGGACGATTGGCAGATCCTGACCAGCGTCGCCGCGGCGCTGGGGCTGCCCTACGCCTACACGTCGTCCCAGCAGGTGCGCGCCGACGTCGGCCTGGCGCTCCAGGCCAATGCGGCCTACGTGGACCTGGCCGAACGCGTCTTCAACCGGCCCGTGAGAGCGCACGAGTGGCTCGAGACCAGCAATCCCATGGGGCGGATGAAGTGGAACGACATGTTCGAGGACTTGCCGCCGGTGAAAGGCCACAACGTGCAGATGGAGCACTCGCCGGGCGCCACGGTCATTCCGCTGCGCATGGTCATCGAAGAGATCTCTCGCGGCGCCGAGTAGGGGACGCCCCGCAGTCGTAAACCCCATGCGACGACGCTCGCTCCGCGTGCTGGTGCTGCTGGTGACCGTTGCGGTCACGGCGGCGGCCGTGTGGCGGGCGACCACGACCGAACAGGCCCGGGGCCGCGCGCGGCTGGCCGACCAGCAGGTCGACGCCAGAGCCGCCGATGCGGTCCATGCGCTCGCCGACCTCCGCGCCGCCCTGCACGCCTACGTCGCGCCGGGGCAGGGTCTCGCCTTCTGGTCGGCACGCGCGGACGAACAGCTCGCCCGCATCCGCACGCTGATCGCGGGCCTCGACGAGGCGGCCGCGGCCGTACGCTTTCCCCTGACCGCGGCCCACGAGGCGCTCGAACGCCTCGCCGCCTCCGAGCGCCGGGCGCGCGCCAATGTCGAAGACGGCCAGCTGCTACTGGCGGGCGATGTCATCTTCACCGAGGCCGGCGGTTTCATCGAGACGGTGGCCTCCGAAATCTCCGACGCACGACAGGTGCTGTCGCGCGCCGCCTCGTCGCGTGAAGCCGGATCGGCCAATGCCCTGTCGCTGCTGGCCGGTGCGGTGTTGGCGATCTGGATCATCGCCCTGATGCTGCTCGTCCCCGTGCCGGGTGACGGCGCGTCGAGTCGCGCCGGGACGCCGACGCTGTCGGTAACGGCCCCCGTCGCGTCGAGCGGCCCCGAGCGCCTTGGACCTGACGAGCCCGCCGCGCCAGAGCCGCCGCGTCCGGCATCTGCACCGCTGGTGCCGCCAGGTCCAGACCTGGAGTTGCTGGCCGCCTTGTGCGCCGATCTCGGCAAGGTCGGTCGGGTCGGCGAATTGGAGCCGCTGCTCGCGCGGGCGGCGGCGCTGATGGGTGCGCGCGGCCTGATGGTGTGGCTGGCCGACGCCACGGGCGACACGCTCTCGGCGGCAACGGCCCACGGCTACGATCCGGATTTGCTGGGCCGGGTGGGCGTGATCGCCCGCGCCGCCGACAATCTGACGGCCACGGCGTTCCGCACGGACGCTGCGGCCGTTGCCCCGGCGACGGCCACCCACCCGGCCGCGGTTGCCGTACCCCTGCCCGCGACAAGCGGGCCAGCCGGCGTCCTGGCAATCGAACTCCGGCCCGGCGGCGAACACGACCTGCGCCAGTTGACGGCGCTGGCCGGCGTCGTGGCGGCACAGCTTGCGAACCTGTTCGCCGTGCCAGCCGCCGTGGCCAATCCACCGCACTCGACCCCCGCGCAAGCCTGAGGCGCCCGGTCAGGCCGGCCGCATGAATCGGGCCGGCCGCACTAGAATCCAGAGATGCCAAAGACGGGGACCAACAGCGCCGGACTCCGGGCCGGCATCCTCGAGCGGGCCGAGAAGCTGGGCGTCAAGTTCCTCCGGCTGCAGTTCACCGACATTCTGGGCGTCATCAAGAACGTCGAGGTCCCCGACCGCCAGTTCGGCGAGGCCCTCGACGGCCGGATCATGTTCGACGGATCGTCGATCGAGGGGTTCGTCCGCATCGAGGAGTCGGACATGTATCTCCGCCCCGATCTGTCGACGTTCCAGGTGTTTCCCTGGACCGACGCCAGCGGCGCGCGCGTCGGGCGCCTGATCTGCGACATCGCCAATCCAGACGGAACGCCGTTTGCCGGTTGTCCGAGAACGGTTCTCAAGCGCGTCATCGCCATGGCGGCCGATCGCGGGTTCACCATGAAGGCCGGACCCGAAACCGAGTTCTTTCTCTTTCTCCGCCGCGACGGCCGGCCCACCACCGAGACGCACGACTCGGCGAGCTACTTCGACCTGGCGCCGGTGGATCTGGGCGAGGACGTGCGGCGCGAAATCGTGCTCGCGCTCGAACAGATGGGCATGCTCGTCGAGGCCGCCCACCACGAGGTCGCTCCGGGCCAGCACGAAGTGGACTTCCATTACGACGATGTGCTGGCGACGGCCGACAACGTCAGCACGTGCCGCTTCATCGTCAAGAACGTGGCCCTGCGCAACAACCTGCACGCCACCTTCATGCCCAAGCCCATCTTCGGCGTGAACGGATCGGGCATGCACACGCACCAGTCGCTGTTCCGCGACGGACAGAACGCCTTCTTCGACGCCGACGCCGAGTGGCAGCTGAGCACGACCTGCCTTCGTTACATCGGGGGCCTGCTGCGCCATGCCAAGGGCTTCTGCGCGATCACCAATCCGCTGGTGAATTCGTTCAAGCGGCTGGTGCCCGGCTACGAGGCGCCGACGGCCATCGCCTGGTCCGAGAAGAACCGCAGCCCGCTCGTCCGCGTGCCGGCCGCCCGGGGCCCGGTCACGCGCATCGAGCTGCGAATGCCCGATCCGGCCTGCAACCCGTACCTGGCGCTGGCGGTGATGCTGCGGGCGGGCCTCGACGGCATCGACGCCGAGCTCGATCCCGGTCCGCCCGTGAACAAGAACATCTACAAGATGAGCCATCGCGAGCGGCGGCACCTGCGCATCGACGACCTGCCGGCCAGCCTCAGCGAGGCGCTCGACGAGTTCGAGAAGGACGACCTCGTCCGCGCTACCCTCGGCGACCACATCTTCCAGCACTTCCTCGAAGCCAAGCGCGAGGAGTGGGCCGACTACATCCGCCACGTGTCGCCCTGGGAGATGGATCGGTACCTCGGAGTGTACTAGCCAGGCGACTCGCTGGTGCGATGGCGTCACTCACACAGGACGCCCATCGCGGTCGCGCCGTGCACGTCAGCGCAAATCTCAAGTGAAAACCGCCGAGCGCAGCCTGGCACGCAGGTTGAATTGAAAGCGTGCAGCCGCGGCGGATCACCGAAAGGCTTAATCAGGCAGGCGCTGGCATCGAGCCTTTCGGATCGTCACTCACGATCCGTCCGCGGCTGTGCCGTCTCACTGGGGGTGCTCATGACTGGTCCGGGTTCGAAGTCGGCTCTGCTCGCCCTGTTGCTGGCCGCCGGTCTTGCCGCCGCCTGCGCGTCCTCGGCGTCGATCACCGAGATCCAGACCAATCCCTCGCACTATCAGAACCGCACCGTGACCCTCACCGGCGTCGTCACGACCGCGTGGGGCCTTCCGCTGGTGCCGCTCCGCATGTACCGCGTCAGCGATGGCCATTCCGAGATTCTCGTCGTGTCGGACGGGCAGCGGACGCCAACCAGGGGCGCGCGGGTTCGCGTGAGGGGCCGGGTCGAAGACGTGGCCGTATTGGCGGGCCGTCCGGTGGGCCTGCACCTGCGCGAGAAGGGCCTCAAAATATTGTGAATCCGCGTGTCAGGGCTCTCGGCCGGCTCATGTCCGGCGAGGGCCCGGCGGCGGCGACGGCGCTTGTGAAAATCTAGTACAATCTCAGGGCTGTGGAAGCGCTCGAACATCCCTCGCCCCTGGTGCAGCTGATCAACGCGCTGCTGGCCCCCCTCCACCTGCACGCACCGGATCACCTGGTTTTCTCGGCACTCATCTGCCTGATCGTGCTCGCCCTCGGTCTGGCGATTCGCCCGAGCCTCAGTGTCGCGAGCCCGGGCCGAGTCCAGATCGTGCTCGAGGACATCGTCGGGTTCTTCGTGTCGTCGATCGAGAGCTTCATGGGGCCCAGGGGCCGCCAGTTCCTGCCGATGCTCGGCGGACTGTTCGTCTTCATCTGGATCGGCAACATGATGGGCCAGGTTCCCGGGCTGGGGGCGCCCACCAGCAACGTGAACGTGCCCTTCGCGTGCGCCATCACGCTCTGGCTCTACTACCACTATCAGGGGGTTCGCGCGCAGGGCCCCGTGTCCTACATCAAGCACTTCGGCGTCATGCCGGGCGTGCCCATCGTGATGGCGCCGATGATCTTCGTGATCGAAATCATCAGTCACTTCTCTCGCGTCCTGTCGCTCACGCTGCGTCTGTTCGGGAACATCTTCGGCGAGCACCTGGTGGTGCTCATCATCGCGAGCATCGTGCCCTTCCTGCTGCCGCTGCCCATCCAGTTCCTCGGGCTGGTAGTCGGCACCCTGCAGGCATTCATCTTCCTCGTCCTGGGCGCGATCTACCTGGCCGCCGCGGTCACGGTGGGTGAACACCACGAAGAACTGGGATAGCTCGCCCGCCCGCTACTGGGTGACCTTCACCACGACGACCGTCTGGTCGTCGGACTGCTCGGCGTCCCCGCGAAACGCCTGCATCGCGCCGAAGATGGCGCTGACAATCTCCTTGGCCGGCAGGACGTTGGTGCGGTCGAGCACCTCGATGACGCGGTTCGCGCCAAATTCCTCTCCGCGCTCGTTGAACGCCTCGTAGATCCCGTCGCTGCAGAAGACGAACACGTCGCCGGCCGTCAGGTCGAGCGTGACCTCGTCGTAGGTGGAGGCCGCAAACGAGCCGAGCGGTACGCCGGGCATGGGAATCTGGGCGCCCGCACCGGCCGTGTACCTGATCGGGTAGGGCAGCCCCGAATTGGTCATGATCACCTGCCGGCGCTTGAAGTCGAACATCGCGTAGCAGAGCGTGCAGTAATACTCCTCCAGGTTTCGATCGTGGAGGATCCGGTTCATGGCGTTGAGCACGACGGCCGGTGTGCTCTGGCGCGGTTCGAGATGCCGGCGGAAGGTGCGACCCCGCACCAGTTCGCCGACAAACGCGCTGTAGAGCGCCGCCGGTACGCCCTTGCCCGACACGTCACCCACCGACACGACCAGCGTGTGGCGCTCGGGCGAGAGGAAATCGTAGAGGTCGCCGCCCAGCTCGCGGGCGGGATCGAAGTGCCAGGCCACGTCCACTCCCTTCAGCCGCTTGGGCAGCTCCTGGGGGAGCAGCGCCATCTGCACGCGCTGGGCGAAGCGGAGTTCCTTTTCGAGCCGCAGCTCGTTGTCGCGGATGGCCTCGTAGAGTCGGGCGTTTTCGATGGCCACGGCGGCCTGCGCGGCCAGCAGCGTGAGCAGCTCGACGTGTTTCTTCGTGAAAGCGCCGGGTTCGGGGCTCTCGAGGTCGAAGACGCCGATGCAGCGGTCCTTCAAGAGGAGGGGGATCACCAGCTCCGACCGCACGTCCTCCACCGCCTTGATGTAGCGGGGGTCGACGGTCACGTCGTCCACGAGCACGGCTTCCTTGTGAAGGGCCGCGTACCCAACCAGCCCCTGGCCGAGCTTCACCGGCGCGAGGACCAGGGGGTTCTCGCCGTACTTGATGGCGAGCTTCATTTCGAGCATCTCGCTGCCCTCGTCGAGCAGGGCGATGCCGAAGATACGGTAGTTGATGATGCGCTTGACCAGATGGGCGAGCCGCGTGAGCAGCTCGTCGAGGTCGAGAATGGCGCTCATCTCGCGCCCGATTTCGGCCAACGTCTCGAGCGTATCGGCGTACTCGCGCTCCGACGCGAAGAGCCGGGCGTTGACGATGGCCTGGGCGACATGGGCGGCGAACTGCCGGACAATGCGTTCGTCGCGCTCGGTGAAGGCGGCGCGCTGATCGCTCAGCAGGTTCAGCGCTCCGATGACCCGCCCCTGGTGGCGGAGCGGCACGGCCAACTGCGACCGAACGCCCGGCACCGTCTTCAGATATCGCGGATCCGTGTCGACGTCGTCGAGCAGGATGGGCCGCTTCTCGGCGACAGCGGAGCCGACCACGCCTTCGCCCAGCTTGAGGCGGAAGGTACGGACGACCTCTTCCGGATAGCCCACTGCGTAAGCGATGCGCAGGTCCTGCCGCCGCTCGTCCAGCAGGTACACCGAGAAGACGGTGAACGACGCCAGCCGCGAGATGAGCTCCGGAATCTTCTCGAGCAGTTCGTTCAGCTCGAGGACGGAGGTGACTTCGCGTCCCAGCTCGAAGAGAACCGCCAGCTCGGCCGCGTCGCGGAAGGCGGGCATGCCCGCCGACGAATCGTTCGCTGAGGGTGCGGTCTTCGGTCCGGGGGCAACGGGGCCGGCTGGTCCCGGGTCCGGAGGTGAGGTCATCGGCTCGTGCGCTTCTTTCCGCCGCCGCCCGTCGTGTAGCGTGTGATCCATTCCTGGATACGGGCCAGGCGGTCCTTCTGATGATAGTACTCGCTGAAGCCGTGGCCTTCGCGGGGATAGAGCACCAGTTCGGTCGCGATGCCCCGATCCTTCAGGCCCCGGTACAGCTCCCGGCCTTGCCCGACCGGCACGCGTTCGTCGCTGGCTCCGTGCAGTACCAGCGTCGGGGTGACCACCTTGTCGATGCGGGTCATCGCCGAGCGCTCCATGTAACCGGGGAGCCGATCGGGCCCGGCCGTGCCGCCGAAATACCCGACCAGCACGTTGGGGATGTCGTTGGTGCCGTACATGCTCCACAGGTTGGTGAGGCCCGCGCCCACCATCGCGGCCTTGAAGCGCGTTGTCTGCGTGATGGACCAGGCCGTCATTCCGCCCATGAGCACCGTCGCCAGCAGGGTCCGCATGGTGTGCCTCCCGAATCGGGAAGTATACTGAGTGGCTTGGAAATGGCGAATGTCGAAGTGAAAACGGCGCCGGCGGACGGCTTGACGCTGCCACTCGATTACGCGGCGATCGAGCGCATCCTCCCGCACCGGTACCCGTTTCTGCTGGTCGACCGTATTACCGAGTTCGAGCCCGACAAGCGCATCGTCGGCATCAAGAACGTCTCGATCAACGAGCGCTATCTGTCTACCTCGTCTGCCGACGGCCGTCCGGCGCTGCCGCCGACGATTTTGACCGAGGTCGTGGCCCAGGTCGGCGCCATCCTGATCCTCGCCAAGCCCGAGTACCGCGATCTGCTCATCTTCTTTCGCGGCATCGAGCGTGTGCGCTACCGGGGTCAGGTCTACCCCGGTGACGTGCTGGTGGTCGAGGCCCGGGTGAAGCGCCTGCGCAACCGCATGGGCGTGCTCGAGGGTCGCGCAAAGGTCGGAAACCGCATCGTGGCGAACGGCACCATGACCTTCGCCCTGGGCACCAAGGACGGCGGCGGGGAGGCCTAGACTCTAGGCTCGAGGCCCCTTGTACAACACGCGGCCGAGACGTTTGTGCCAGCCTGTGAACTCGCCGTCGCCCGTGTCCTCCCGCACCGCCCGTCGCACCTGATTGATCCGCGCGTCGAGTTCGTCCACGCTCGCCAGGATGAATGCTTCGATTGTCTTGGGCTCGACCGGCGATCCGTACTCGCGGGACCCGTGATGGGAAAGCACCAGGTGCTCGAGATGGATTCTGAGCTCTTCCGGGAACGCGGACATGCCGGCGGCCACATCCCTGACCAGGATGGCGCCGAGCGCGATGTGGCCGACGAGATTGCCTTCCCGCGTGTACGCGGCCATGCCGGCCTCGGACGCCAGTTCCTGCAGCTTGCCGATGTCGTGCAGCACCACTCCGGCCAGCACGAGATCGGCGCTCGCTCCGTAGGCCCGCGCCAGCAGGATGCCGGTCTCGGCCATCTTGGTCAGGTGTTCGAGCAGGCCGCCACGATAGGCGTGGTGGACGCTCTGCGCGGCCGGCCATTCGCGTAGTTGTGCTTCGTGATCGGTGAGCACGCGCGTCAGCAGCACGCGCACGTGTGGGTCTTCGACAGCCGCGACCCGGGCGGTGAGTTCCGTCCACATCTCGTCGATGGGCCGCGGCGCGCTCAGGACGCAGTCCTCCTCGCGGAACCCCTCGCGCCGATCCTGCTCGGGATGGACGCGGCGGATGGACGACAGGACCAGCTGTATCTGCCCGTTGTAGAGGCTGCCCTTGCCCTCGACGCGCACGAACTCCCCCGCCTCGAACTGGGCGGCGAAGCGGGCGACCTCGTCGAACACCTTGGCCGTCACCTGTGCGGTCGCGTCCTGCAGGGTGAGGATGAGGAACTCCGCGCCGCTCCGTCCCGCGCGCAGTTCCCTGGCCGTGCACAGAAAGAACCCCCACCCCGCCGAGTCACGGGCGAGCGAGTCGAGTCGGGGCAGGCGGGACACGCGGCGATTGTACTCCTCTCACCACGGCGATCCCGACCAGCACGAGCGCCGATGCCAGGACGATGCGTGTCGAGAGCGGCTCGCCGAGCAGCAGCGCGCCCAGCGCCACGGCAATCAGCGGGTTCACGTAGGCGTAGAGCGAAACGGTGGAGACCGGCAGATGTGCCAGCGCGTACAGGTACGCGGTATAGGCCAGCGCGGATCCGGCCAGGACCAGGTAGGCCATCGCCGCGAGCGTCCGTGGCGTGACGTGCAGGTGCGGCCACTCGCCCGCCGCCGTCGCCAGGCCGAGCAGCATGATGCCGCTGAACAGCATCTGGATGGTCGATGCCGACAGCGCATCGGCCGAAACGGGATGCCGCTTGGCATAGGAGGTGCCTATCGCCCAGCCCAGACACGCCACCTGCAGCCCCGCGACGCCGAAGAACACCACGCGGCCCTCGCGGCCTCCCACCGACACCTCGGGCCACACCAGCACGACGATGCCGAGAAACCCGAGGAGGAGGCCCGCCAGCGCGGCCGGGCGGATGCGTTCGCCGTCTGACAGCCATGACTCGACGCCGACCGACCAGAACGGCACCGAGGCCACGACCACCGCCGTGAGGCCGCTGGCGACGTACTGCTCGGCCCACACCACGAAACCGTTCCCGACCACGTTCATCAGGAAGCCGAGAAGCGCGAGGCTGCCCCACATCCGCGGCCCGGGCAGGCGTCGTCCGGTAGCGGCGGCGATGCACGCCAGCACAGCGCCGGCCGCCAGCCAGCGCAATCCCGCCAGCAGAAATACCGGCACGGTTTCGAGTGCGACACGGATGGCGAGGTAGGTCGTGCCCCACACGAGGCAGATGGTGACCCAGGCGGCCCAGGCCAGTTTTTGTTCACGAGTCATGGAACGGATTCCGGCCCGGCGAGGGCGCCGGCCTGGTGTTGGTCGACGCGCCGGCCAGGCGCGCTACATCTGCTGGCGGTTTGGCTCGTCGGCCGATTCGGCTGCCGTCTCGGCCGCGATCCGGACGCAGTTGCCGCCCTCGTCTTTGGCGCGATCGAGCGCGTGATCCGCCCGGGCGATGATGGCCTGGACGTTGACCTCGCCAGGCAACGCCGGCGTGAGGCCGACGCTCGCCGTGATGTGCAGGTCCTCTCCGGCCCAGGAGACCGCCCGATCGGCCACCTCGCGACGCAGGGTTTCGGCCACGCGCTTGGCGCCGGCCAGCGGCGTTTCCGGCAGGAGCACCAGGAACTTCTCCCCTGCGTACCGGCACTTGAGGTCCGAGCCCCGAAGCACCTCGCGCATCCGCGCGCCGATCGTGGCGAGCACGGCATCGCCGCACAGATGCCCGTGACGGTCGTTGACGTCCTTCAGGCGGTCGACGTCGAACACGATGAGCGTGACCGGCGCCTGGCTGCGCCTCGCCCGCCGCAGCTCCGCGTCGATCACTTCCAGGGCGTGCCCGCGGGTGAAGCAGCCCGTGAGTGGGTCGCGCACGCTGTTCTCGCGCACCTCTCTCGACAACTGCGCATGCCGAATCGCCAGCGCCAATACCGGGGCGGCGGCTTCGACGGCAAGCCGCCGACTCTCGGGAAGAGGGCCCTCCGGCGTGCGGATGCCGAGCACGCCGATGGCGGACGTGCCCACCATGAGAGGAAAGCCGACCGCGCGATGGTCATCCGGTTCGCGGGTCTGGCCGGCCAGCAGGCGTTCCGCGAGGTCGCCCCACTTGGGAGTCTCTTCGCTGCCGCGTGCGTCGGCGGCGAGCGCCTCCCACTGGGTCCCCTCGCGGACCAGCACCCAGACGCGATCGGTGCCGGCGATGGCAGGCAGGGCCTGCGCGATCGTGACGCGAATGCTTTCGAAGTCGCCGGAACGGCTCAGCGACTGCCCGAAGGTCACCAGCCGCTCGAGCTCGGCTGCCTGGACCTCGCGCGCCTCGCGCGTCGCGTCGGCCACGGCTGTTTCGGCCTGCCGTTGATAGCGCTTGCGGAGCTGGTGAAACGTGAGGATGACGGCCAGCACGAGGAGGGCCGGCACCAGGGACAGGCCGCTCCGCTCCTCGATCTGACGCGCGTAGCCGAGCAGACGCGACAGCGGCGACGAGAAGAGGATGAGGATGGCCGCAGCGAGACCCGCTAGAGGCAGCAGGTCCTGACGACCAGGGATCTTCATGAGCACGCTGAGCCTAGCTGGCCGTCCGGAGCGTGTCAAACCCCTAAATTGCGATAGATTGTCCGCATGCACGGTTCTTTCTGGTCTCTCGCAGCCGTGACGACCATCCGCGCCGCCATCGCTCGGTCGTGGACACCGCCGGGCGCGACCGGGGCCCCCTCGCGCGCCGTTCCCACCAGACACTGAGCGTGGAGCCGGAGCACGAGGCGCGGTTTGCACGGTTTTTCGAGGCTGCCCAGGAGGGCTTCTACATCGGTGTCCTCGAGGCGGACGGCTCGACGACACTGGCCGCCAACGCCCGCCTGAGGTTAGTGCTCGGCTGCCCGCCCGAGATGGCGGCGAACCAGGTGAGACCCTTCGACACCAACCGCTTTGCCGATGCCGCGGCTCGCCGGGCCTTTCTGGAGCGACTGCGCCTTGGAGGCGCGGTCTCCGACTATCTGCTGCGCCTCATCCGTCTGGACGGCGCCACCGCGTGGGTCGAAGTGACGGCCTGCGCCGAGCCGATGCCGGAGGGCGATGGCCTGCGCGTCGAGGCGGTCATCAAGGATGTCGGCGAACGGCGGCGGCTCGACCACCAGTCTCGGGATCTGCAGACCGAACTGCTGCAGGCCGAGAAGATGGCGGCCCTCGGCCACACCATCTCAGGCGTCGCGCACGAGCTGAACAACCCGCTGGCCACCATCCTGTCGTGGGCCGAGCGGCTGTCCGACCGGTCGGTCGACGAACAGACACGCAGGGGGCTGGCCGTCATCCTGGGCGAGTCGGAACGCGCCGCCCGCATCGTGCGCAACCTGCTCACCTTCGCGCGCAAGCGGCAGAGCACGCGGTCGCTGGTCGACGTCAATCAGGTGGTACGCGAGACGCTCGCCCTGCGCGCCTACGAACAGCGCGTCTCGAACATCCAGCGCATCGACGCGCTGGCCTCGGGCCTGCCGCCGGTCTTCGCCGACGGCCACCAGATCAAGCAGATCCTGCTGAATCTCGTGATCAATGCGGAACAGGCGATGCTCACCTCGCACGGACGCGGAACGCTGGTCGTGCGCACCTGGCACGACGACCAGCGCGGCTCGGTGCTGCTCGAAATCAGTGACGATGGGCCGGGCGTGCCGCCCGATGTACAGCAGCGCATCTTCGATCCGTTCTTCACGACGAAAGAAGTCGGCCACGGCACCGGACTCGGCCTGAGTGTGGCCTACGCCCTGGTCAAGGAGCACGGCGGCCGCATCACCCTGCGACCGGGCGAGCCTGGCGGCGCGGCGTTCATCGTGGAGCTGCCGGTGCTGGCCCGTGCGGCCGAGCCGGCGCCTGCCGCTGGCAAGAGCGTTGCGCCCCCGTCGCTGGCCGCAGTAAAGGGCGCGCGCGTGCTGGTGGTGGAAGACGAGCCGGCGCTGGCCATCGCGGTCGCCGAAGCGCTCGGCGACGCCGGCCTGGTGGTGGACCGGGCCGGCGATGGTGAGGAAGGGTTGAGTCGACTGGCCGAGCAGTCCTACGAGCTGATCGTCTGCGACCTCAAGATGCCGCGCATCGATGGCATGCAGTTCTACCGGGCCATGGCGGCGGCAACCCCGGCCCTGGCGCGCCGCGTGATCTTCGTCACCGGCGATGTCGCGGGCACCGACGCCGAGCGGTTCCTCGAGGAGACCGGGTGCCGGTGGCTGTCGAAGCCGTTCAGGCTGGGCGACTTGCTGCGGGCCGCACGCGACACGCTGTCGTAGGCTAGGACAACGGCCTGCAGGGCCCGGCGCGCGGCAGCCGGCGCCACACGCGTGTCCGAGGCCGGCAGCGAGGCCTTGGCCATGGCCGCCTTGGGCTGGAACGCCAGGATCGCGGACTTGAGCGTATTGGCCACGACCGGCGCGGTCTCGGCGCCCAGCGCATCACGCAGACGCCGCAGCGCGCGGGCATGCAGTTGCGACACCCGCGACTCGTTCACGCCGAGCTCTGTGCCAATCTCCTTCATGGTCACTTCGCCGTAGTAATAGAGGGCGATGACGCGCTGTTCGCGTGCGGGCAGCGTGGCGACGGCCAGGCGAACGCGCTCGCGGACTTCGGTCTGCTCGTAAGCCACGTCGGGCCGCGCGGGCTCGGCGGGCACGAGCACGGCGGGCAACTGCTGCTCGTCCACCTGATCGCTCGAGGAGAAGGGCGACGTGGACTCAATCGTGTTGATGCGCACGATGGTCTTGCCCAGACGCTTCTCGTCGCAGCCGACTTCCGCGGCCAGGTCGCCCAGCGACGGCTCATGGCCCAACTCGATCCGCAGCTTCTCCCGGGCGGCCTCGAGCTCGCGCCGCACGCGGCGAACCCCCCTCGGCCAGGCATCCTTGCGGAGCGCGTCGATCATCGCGCCACGAATGCGCCGTTCCGCGAAGGTCTCGAACTTGATGCCGCGGCCATCGTCGAAGCGATGGGCGGCGTCGATAAGACCGATCACGCCGTCCTGCACGAGATCCCCGAGGTCAATGGAATGGGGCATGGTGGACGCCATGCGCCGCGCCAGCGCCTCCACAAACGGCAAGCTGGCTTCCACTCGATTGCGTACCGCGCTTTGATCGACTGTCATTCGTGCGCTCATCCTCCGGACCCAGGGGTTTGGGTCACGCCCTCCCCTAAGGCAACCTCGATGCCAACGATGTGCACGTTCGTGGAGCGACGGGCAGATACGCGATGCGTCCATGTAAGTAACTGAAAATCATGGCTTTACATGGCCTTGACCCACCGATGACGGCTTTCGGGCAATCGCCGGAGTGTCAGTTCGTTGACACCGCTGGTCGGCAAGGCGTCAAATAGACGACGCGTCGAGA
>Ga0073904_10000675_pt1 | contig 24843 bp, 20 predicted proteins | sample KloWWTrecipitate_FD_66668 | JGI IMG/M metagenome (GOLD analysis project Ga0073904, IMG submission 66668) | Active sludge microbial communities from Klosterneuburg, Austria, studying microevolution and ecology of nitrifiers - Klosterneuburg... | ecosystem: Engineered > WWTP > Aerobic digester >... | reverse complement strand
ATTTTTTTTTAAAAAAATTGAGAGTTGAGGAAGCAAAATGCTTCCTCTATTTTTTTTGCTGGCAAATTTCTATCAAAACGCTATTGGTATTTTTAGGATGCAGGAAACAAACCAGTTTATTGTCGGCCCCGTTTTTAGGCTCATTACTTAATAAAATAAATCCCTCTTTTTTTAACCTTTCTATTTCGGTATAAATATCCTCTACTTCAAAGGCAATATGGTGTATACCTTCGCCTTTTTTTTGAATAAACTTTGCAATTACTCCATCTTCGGTTTGGCTTTCTAAAAGTTCAATTTTTGTTTCGCCCACCTGCAAAAAAGCTGTCGCTACCTTTTCGCTTTCAACTATTTCTGTTTTATAACAGCTTGTTTGCAATAGTTTTTCGAATAAAGAAACAGAAGCAGAAAGATCCTTCACTGCAATGCCTATATGTTCTGTTTTTAGCATATAATAAAAAATTAGCGGTTTACGATATTGGTAAAATAGCAGCCCGGTACCTGGTTCTTCATGTGCAAAATAGGGGCTTTTTAGTAACTTTGTTGTATAATATTTAAAGAACAAACAGTATAATGTTGAAACTACCTATTTATTTAGACAATAATGCAACAACCCCAATGGACCCACGGGTTTTGGAAGCAATGACTCCTTATTTTTTAGAGCATTTTGGAAATGCCGCAAGCCGTAATCACCCTTTTGGATGGGAAGCCGAAGAAGCCATTGATTATGCAAGGGGACAGGTATCCAAATTAATTGGCGCCGATCCTAAAGAAATAATTTTTACCTCAGGTGCAACCGAGGCAGATAACTTAGCCATTAAAGGCGTATTTGAAATGTATGCTTCTAAAGGCAACCATATTATAACGGCTACTACTGAGCACAAAGCGGTATTGGATACCTGCAAGCATATTGAAAAACTGGGAGGCGAAGTTACTTATTTACCTGTAAATGCCGAAGGCCTTATAGATTTAAAAGAACTGGAAGCAGCCATTAAGCCTACTACAATTTTAGTGGCTATCATGTATGCCAATAACGAAATTGGCACAATACAGCCGGTAAAAGAAATAAGTGCAATTGCCAAAAAGAAAGGCGTTCTTTTCTTTACAGATGCTACACAGGCAGTGGGTAAAATACCTGTAGATGTAATAAAAGACGGAATAGACATCATGTCTTTTTCTGCACATAAAATGTATGGTCCCAAGGGTGTGGGCGCTTTATATGTACGCCGCAAAAACCCAAGGGTAAAAGTAACGGCGCAAATTGATGGTGGTGGCCACGAAAGAGGAATGCGTAGCGGCACTTTAAATGTACCCGGAATTGTGGGTTTTGGTAAAGCCTGTGAACTCTGCCAGTTGGAAATGGAAGAAGAAACAAAACGCATCATTAAATTAAGAGATAAGTTAGAAACAGAATTGATGAAACTGGAAGAGGCTTATGTAAACGGCAGCAGAGAACACCGCTTGCCGCATGTGGCCAACATATCGTTTAAATATGTAGAAGGCGAAGGATTAATGATGGGCTTTAATAAAAATATTGCGCTGAGTTCAGGTTCTGCTTGTACTTCAGCTTCGCTGGAACCCAGCTATGTTTTAAAAGCCCTGGGTCTTGGTGATGATTTGGCACATAGTTCGCTGCGTTTTGGGTTGGGAAGGTTTACCACAGAAGATCAAATTGATTATACGGTAAAAGCCATTTCGGAAACAGTTTTAAAACTCAGGGAAATGAGCCCACTTTGGGAAATGTATAAAGATGGTATAGACCTTAACACTATAGAATGGGCGGCACACTAAAATTTAATTAATGTACAAGAATTTCAAAATTTAAAATAATAACATCATGGCATACTCAGATAAAGTTATTGACCACTACCAGAATCCCAAAAACGTGGGCACGCTGGATAAAGCCGCAAAAAATGTAGGCACGGGACTTGTAGGTGCACCTGAATGTGGAGACGTTATGCGCTTGCAAATACAGGTAGATGAAAAAACAGGCACCATTACCGATGCTAAATTTAAAACCTTTGGTTGCGGTTCTGCCATTGCTTCTTCATCGCTGGCTACAGAATGGCTCAAAGGCAAATCGGTAGATGATGCCTTGAAAATAGACAATATGGAAATTGTGGAAGAACTGGCTTTACCGCCGGTAAAAATCCACTGCTCTGTTTTGGCAGAAGATGCTATTAAAGCTGCCATTAATGACTACAGAATAAAAAACGGCATGGAAGCCATTAAATTTGAAGAAAGCGTTGTACATTAATACCATTTACCCATGGCATTGGATTTAGGAACTGATAACGGGATATACATCAGCGATAAGGCAAAATCAAAAGTGGTGCAACTGATGAACGATGCCGGCGTTGCCGGTAAGCCCGATTATTTTTTGCGGGTTGGCGTTGTGGGTGGCGGTTGCAGTGGCCTTAGTTATAAACTCGATTTTGATACGGAAGTAAAACCAATGGACCAGGTTTTTGAAGATAAAGGAATAAAGATTGTTACCGATTTAAAAAGTTTTCTTTACCTGGTAAATACCGAACTGGAATTTAGCGATGGCTTAAACGGCAAAGGTTTTTATTTTAATAACCCCAATGCCAGCCGTAGCTGCGGATGTGGTGAGAGTTTTGCCGTTTAATTTTTAAATACATTTTATTATAAATCCTGCACAGCATGCAGGATTTTTTTTATGGATTTTTAGTTTGGCTTTTTTTATAATTAAGGTCACTAAACGGCGTAAGCCGGTTTTGAATAAGCCTGTTATTGTATTGCTGTATATATGCCTTTAGTGTTTTTTCCATTGATGCTACCTGCCCGGGATTTTTGCTAACAAGGTTATTATTAAACAACCGGTCGGTTTTATACTGGTAAAGCCCGCTTGATTTTTTCCCGTCAAACAGCAGTAAATAATCATTTTCAATCCAGCGGTAGTTGCCGGTAAAAGTCACAGAAAAATTTTTTCTGTTTTTGTCAAAAACGCTTTCTCCAAATGCAAAATAGGGCTTGCTGTAATGCAGGTAAGAAAGTATGGAAGGCATAATGTCTATTTGAGAAACCACAGCCTGCTTTACCCCGGCGATGCTGCTGTCTCCGGGGGCATAAAACAAAATGGGTATGGCTACTTCGCCCCAGGGATTTAAATATTCTGGGTGATAACAAACGGTAGCATGATCGGCCGTAATTACAAAAAGAGTATTTTTAAACCAACTGGTTTTTTTTGTTTTTTCAAAAAACTGCCGAAGAGCATAATCGGTATATCCAATACATTCCAGTACAGGTAATGGCCCTTTTTTAAATTTCCCAGTATATTTTTCCGGTATTTTAAAAGGATGGTGAGAGGATACGGAAAATATGGCGCTGAAAAAAGGCTCCCTGAAACTGCTTAATTTATTTGCAAAAAATTTAAAGAAAGGTTCATCCCAAATTCCCCAGGTGCCGTCAAAATCGGCGTCATTATTATACTCTGTTTTGCCAAAATAATTTTCAATACCCAATAAATTTACTATTGCTTTAAAGCCCATTGAACCATTGGGCCCGCCATGAAAAAAGGAAGCATGGTATCCTTCCTCTTTTAGTATTTGAGGAAGCCCCTGTACGCTGTCGGATGCATATGGTGTGAGTACAAAAGGGTTATGGCCATTAGGTATAGAAGCCAAAATGGAAGGAATGGCATCAATAGATTTTCTTCCATTGGCAAATGAATTTTCATAAACCAGGCTGTGTTGCATTAGCGAATCAATAAACGGTGTATAACCTTTATAAGAGCCGCCATCCAAATCTTTATTATATCCGCCTATTGCTTCTTTGCCAAAACTTTCTAAAATAAAAATTACAATATTTTTTTTTAGTAGGGTTTGTATGGTATCCGTTTGTGGAATATGGATGGGAGAAAATATTTGCTCCACTGCTGCGTCGGAATAATAATGTAATTCCTCCAGCTTTTTTACATTCCAGGTACGCACCATACAAAATGGGGTGTTCAGCACCAGGTATATTTCGTTGGGAGATTTTACATATTCCCCGGCATTGCTAATGGTAATGGGCCTTGTGCTGTATTTAAAATCACCCCTTATGCCGCCAATTGCTAAAGTAACGCCAATGATAAATGTAATTATAGAGGTAAGGTAAAAACTAACTTTATTTAATGAAGCTTCCCTTTGTTTTATTTTTATTAGGTTGTATAGCCAAACCATTAAAAAAATAAAGGCAATAAAAATTACAACCACATACCAAAAATCAATAATAAAACTTTCAAACAAGCCGGTTTTATTGGTTTCATTGGCAAATTCACTAAACACACTCCTTGTAGTTCTGCGTAAAGTAAAGCGGTAATAAATAAAATCAATGCAGTTTAAAGCAATGGCTATGCCATTGAAAGTAAAAAAAATGTATTTTAATATTTTTTGGGAAGCACCGCTCACCCTTGCAGGAAAAGGCAATAAGCTGAGTATCAAAAACAGGCTATTGAAATAAAACATTGCTGCAATGTCAAATACAAGGCCGCCTTTACTAATAGTAAGCCATCGTTCGGCAGTAATGCCGGTAAATAAATTGCGGTTTAATAAAAAAAAAGCTATACGGCACATAAAGAAAATAAACAAAACAATAAACATCCTGTACAACAATACCCAATAATAAATACCCTTTTTTAAAATGAGGAAAAAATTCATTTCCGAATTTAAATTAGTAATGGGTAAAGATAACAGATTATGGTTACTCAGTGGTTTAAGCCACTGGCAAACCGGTGGCGCTTATTGCTAATAGGAATTTTAAGGTAAAGAAAGTGGGATCACATTTTTTTGCTGTATTGCTGATATAAAAAATCCCTCCGTTTTGGAGGGATGTATGGTACAAAATTCAATTATTGTTTCTTTGTGCGTATTTTATAATTATTTTCTTTACTGGCTTTTTGCATCCTGTTTTTATCATCAGTGCTCATGGTTTCTGCATCGGCCATTTGAGTAGAATAGCTTACGGTTACGGCTTCCAGCTTTTTTAATTCGGGAGATTGGGAAACATACTTTGCATTTGATTTAAGAAAGTTGTTGTTGTTATTAGTGATCATTCTGGCTTTATTGTAATTGCCTTCGTCTGTTGCGACAAGTGCCTTTTCCATATTTTCATTTGCCTGGTTGAGAATGGCCTGCTGTATCACTTTTTCATTAAAAGTATTGGAGTAAATTTCATAAGAAGGCATTGGGTGAAGTATGTTCTCGTTTTCCAGCGTTACCATTTCTTTGTTTTCGGCTTTTGTAAACTGGAGCGTAGAAATAAATTTTAAATCAGCATAAGTATTGTCATCTATTTTGCAATAGAGCATAATGCCTTTGCTATCGTTGGCAAAAAGATCCCTGAGGAAAAATTGTAATTCATCTCCCTTTACCGTGTACTTAGAATTGTAAACTTTTGTACAGTAACACACTGGGGTATTTTTACTTTCAACACGGTATTTTGTGCAGCAACATTCATTAATCCGTTTAATTCTTTGCTAAAAATGCCGGCAAGCTTATCGGGTGATTCAATAAAGTAGTAATTGCCTGCGCCTGTTTCAGCCATATCGGTCATGAGGGTTTCGTTGTAGTTAAGGCCAATGCCAAAAGTAGATAGCGTGATGCCGTCTTTGTCTTTGTGTTGCTGCACTTTGAGTGCAATGGCTTTTTGGTCGGTAAGGCCCGCATTGGCAAGGCCATCGCTCAGTAAAAGTACCCTGTTGATATAGTTTTGTTTATAATTGGTTTTAACCTGTTCATATCCTTTTTCGGTACCGCCCCAAAGATTGGTGCTTCCCCCGGGAAAAATACTGTTGATTTTTTTCTTAAGCGAAGCCTTATCTATTGCTAATACCGGCGCCTGTAATAGTTCTACTGCATGGTCGTAAATTACTAGGCTTACATAATCATTACTTTGCAACTGGTCTATTACATAGGAAGCTGCGTTTTTTGCATATTTTATTTTATCGCCACTCATGGAGCCGCTCCTGTCTATAACTATTGAGAGGTTGAGTGGAACTTTTGTGGCATTATCGTTTATAAATTCACCTACATGGGTATCAATATATAAAAAAGCATGGCGGTTGATGGTATCGGTTCTGTAATAATCATTATCCAATGCCGAACTAAAACTAACGGGGTTGGATTTTTTAGTAACGGTTAACCCTTTATAGCCACTAACATTTGTGGGAATTATGGGTACAAGGGAATCATTTAACCAGCCTGTAATTACCGGCGCCTTAGTTTGCAGCGCAGTGGCAGAGGGCTTTTTTTCATTAATTGTTTTTAAGGCAGCAAATCCCATAATAGCTATGGCTGCGCCAATGATAATAGATTTATACATAACAGTCATTTTTGTACCATGATGCCAAAACAGCCCCGGTTACATAAATGCATGTTCTCAAAAAAATGTTAAAGCAAACGGGTGAAAATGAAAAAATCCCCCGAAAAATAACGGGGGACACAGTTGGTTTGGGTAAACAAACAGGTATTTGAACCTTTAAATCATTGGTAAACTATGTTCAAATAGTTTGCTGCCGGTTGGCCGCTAACGTAACTTTGACAAAATATTTGATCTTTTTGCTGCTTCATGGGTATTTTTTTGTTTGTATAAAAGCCTTGTTCGCCTGTTAAATAGTAAATTGCACGCAATTTTTAACTATGTGGAGCCTCTGTAAAAAAGATTTTAACCAGTTTTTCAGCAGCCTTACGGGCTATATTGCTATTATATTGTTTTTACTGATTTGTGGTATTTTTTTATTTGTACTTAAAGACAGTAATATTTTTGATTACGGCTATGCCACAGCCGATAAGCTTTTTGAACTGGCTCCATGGGTTTTGGTTTTTCTTGTGCCGGCCATTGGCATGAAACTTTTTTCAGAAGAATTTAAGACCGGAACCTTTGAAATTTTAAAAACAAAACCACTAAGTACCTGGCAAATTGTAATGGGAAAATATATCTCCATTTTACTAGTATTACTCATGGTAATTGTACCTACGTTAATTTATATCGTAAGCATAAAATCGCTGAGTACATCTGGCAATATTGACAGTGGTGGAATATTGGGAAGTTATACAGGCCTGTATTTGCTGGGCGCTGTTTTTGCCGCCATAAGCCTTTGTTGCAGCAGTTATTCCGGCAATGCCGTTGTGGCTTTTTTAATTAGCGTTTTTGCCTGCCTTATTTTATATTTTGGGTTTGGCGGCATTAGCAAATTACCAGTTTTTAGCGGCAATGCCGATTACTATATTGAAATGCTGGGTATAGATTTTCATTATAAAAGCATCAGCCGTGGCGTGTTGGATAGCAGGGATATTATTTATTTTGCCAGCATCATTTTTCTCTTTTTATTTATTACTGTAAAAAATATCCGGAATAAATAAAACTACCATTAAGCGCCCTTCATGATTAAAAAACTCATTAATAGTAAACTTTGGTTGCCGGTAGTTTTAATTTTACTGGCTGGCATCAATTGGGCTGCTTCGGTTTGGCATACCCGTATGGACCTTACCAACGAAAACCGCTTTACCCTTAGCAATGCAACGGTAAAACTTTTGCAAAAATTAAAAGATCCGGTTACCGTAGAGGTTTTTTTAAAAGGGAATTATCCCAGTGGGTTTAGGAAACTCAGCGCTGCTACCAATGATATTTTGAGGGAATTTAAAGAAGTGGCCGGCAATAAAATACAATACACATTTATTTCTCCCAACGAAACCATGCCGGGTACCGATGTAAAATACGGCGATACGCTTACGGGCATAGGCTTGTTCCCCATAAACCTTACATCGCAGGTAGAGCAGGGGCAGCAGCAACAGTTTGTGTATCCTTTTGCCATGGTTCATTTTAAAGACAAATCTTTGCCCATAACCCTTTACCATTTGCCCATAACCCTTTACCAGGGAAAAACACCGTTAATATATTTTCAGGAGCTGAGTAGCGCAGAGGCAATGCTGGAATATAATATCATAAATGCCATTTCTAAAGTTACGCAGGCCCATAAGCCAATGCTGGCTTATGCCATGGGAAATGGAGAACCCAACGATATGCGTATTTATGATTTAATGGAAAATTATTTAAAGGCACACTATAATTTGCAGGCTTGTAACCTGGCAAGCGACCCTTTTATTCCCGAAGAATTTGCAGTGTTACTTGTGGTAAAACCTACCCTGCCATTTACTGAAGAAGAAAAGCTAAAGCTGGACCAATATGTAATGAACGGAGGAAAAATTTTGTGGTTTATTGACAGGCTCAATGCAGAAATGGATAGCCTCCAAATAAAAAATGAAGTGGTTGCTTATGACAGAAATCTGCAGCTGAACGACCTGTTTTTTAAATATGGTGTTCGCCAAAATGCCGATTTGGTTATGGACCTGCAATGCGATTATTTGCCTTTTGATGTAAACGGTAACGGCCAGTTTGAATATTTACCGTGGAATTATTTTCCGCTGTTTGAAGGCAATAACAACCATCCCATAAACAAAAACCTGGGATTTGTAACAGGCCGGTTTGTGAATTCAATAGATACGGTAGCTGCCGAAGGAATTACCAAAACAGTTTTACTGGCTTCGTCTGCCCATTCAAGAACTATTGCAACACCTGCATTAATCAGCGGTAAAGAAAATGTAAATGCACCCGAAGACGCAAAATTTAATAAAGCCCATATTCCTGTAGCCGTATTGCTCGAAGGCAAATTTACTTCATTATACCGCAACAGGGTATCGCAGGCAATGAGCGATAGCATGGCAAAATATAACCTGCAGTTTTTACCACAAAATGTTTCGGGCAACAAAATGATTGTAGTGGCCGATGGCGATATGGTATTGAATTCTGTATTTAAAAACAATCCATTGCCCATGGGCGCCAACCCGTTTACTTATGGTACCCAGCGGGACATACCGTTTGCCAATGGAAATTTTTTGGAAAATTGCCTGGAGTACCTGGTAAATGAAAATAATTTAATGGAAGCAAAATCCAAAGAGTATGTTGTACGGCTGCTGGATACTAAAAAAGTAAAACAGCAAAAATCTAAACTGCAGCTCATTAATATTATAGTTCCCGTATTGATGGTTGTTTTGTTTGCGTTGCTCTTTGGATGGTTGCGAAAAAGAAGATATGCTCAATAAAAAATGTAATACCGAAGATTAAATTATGGACAAAATCCAACTTACCTATATCGTTTTTACCTGTGTAATTTTTTTGGCCTTATTATTTGACCTGGGCCTGCTGAGTAAAAAAAACAAAGAAATTTCCCTGGAGAAAGCATTGCTGCAAACTGCTTTTTGGGTATTGCTTTCTTTTGCCTTTTGTGGTTTTATTTGGTACGAAAATATTGGTGGAAACGGGCAGGAAGATGCTATACAATATATATCGGCCTATTTACTGGAGTGGTCTTTAAGTATTGATAACATTTTTGTTTTCGTTATCATCTTTACTTATTTTAAGGTAAAGCCCGAAAACTATTCCAGGATATTGTTGTTGGGTATATTAATGGCTATAGTTTTTCGAATAGTATTTATTGCCTTGGGTAGCGAGTTGGTGGCAAGATTTGGATGGATAATGTTTGTATTTGGTGTGTTTTTGGTATTTACGGGAGTTAAAATGTTTAGCAAGGCAGATGAAGAAGAGTTTAACCCTTCCGATAACTGGGCCTACCGGATAATAAAAAGATTTTTACGCACCACAGATGAAGAACCCAATGGCAGGCTTACCATTACCAGGCAGGGTAAAACTTATTTTACATCACTTTTTATTGTAGTAATTATGCTTGGGCTTATTGATATTGTATTTGCCATAGATTCCATTCCGGCTGTTTTTTCTATCATTCCCGATCCCAGCAAAAAAATGCTCATCTATTCTTCAAATATTTTTGCGGTACTGGGGCTCAGGAGTTTGTTTTTCCTGTTGCGTGGCGCAGCAGGTAAATTTGATTTTTTGCAGCAGGGTATTGGTGTAGTGCTGCTGTTTATAGGTGTAAAAATGCTATTGCCTTTGCTCAAATATGCCGGTATTGATGAAGAAAAACTGCACCTGCCGGTTTGGGTTTCACTTGTAGTGATTGTTTCCTGTATTTTAATTTCAATTTTATATTCTATTTACCATAAGCGCAGGGGTATTGAAGAAGATAATGCCAATAAAAATTTGTAAATTGTTCAGGTGGCATATCCATTACATAAAATTGCAAATATTATATATGCCGAAACCGCAGGGCAACTGCCTTCGGTAGAAATTTCACGGCTATTAACCGACAGCCGGAAATTGATATATCCCGACAAAACATTGTTTTTTGCTTTATCCGGCGCAGCCAATAACGGTATGTTTTTTATAGAAGAACTGTATCAAAACGGAGTGCGGGCATTTGTGGTAAACAAATCATTTGCTGCCGAAGCCAATTATACAGGCGCCTTTTTTTTAATAGTGGAAGATGTAATGGCTGCTTTGCAGCAATTGGCAAGCTATCACAGGTTGCAGTTTAATATTCCGGTAATTGGTATTACAGGCAGTAATGGAAAAACCATTGTAAAAGAATGGTTGAACCATGTATTATCTCCAGAATATGATATTGTACGCAGCCCCAAAAGTTACAACTCACAGGTAGGCGTGCCATTGAGTGTATGGCAAATAAACAGCCATAATACACTGGGTATTTTTGAGGCCGGAATTTCTTTGCCTGGCGAAATGGAAAAACTGGAAAAAATCATTCAGCCTACCCTTGGTATTTTTACTTTTATTGGCGAAGCTCATGCCGAAGGGTTTGAAAGCATGCAGCAAAAAGCAGAAGAAAAAATTAAGCTTTTTAAAAATTGCGGCCTGCTCATTTATTGCGAAGATGAAGAAGTTGTTTCCAGCGCTGTAAAAAAAATTATTTCGGGTGGTAATAAAGCTTTGCAAACCTTTACCTGGGGAAAAAGCAGCAGGGCTTCGGTTCGGGTTAAAAATATACAACACGACAATACGGTTGCAACCATAAGCATGGTTTATCTAAATCAGCCAATGGGTTTTACTATTCCGTTTACAGATGAAGCATCTATACATAATGCCATTACCTGCTTTTGCGTGTTACTGCATTTTAAAATAGCGCCGGGCTTTATTAAAGAAAGGATGAAAACCCTTCGTGCGGTAGAAATGCGGCTGGAACTAAAACAGGGGATCAATAATTGCGCTATCATAAACGATAGCTATAGTGCAGATATTAATTCCTTTGGTATTGCGCTTGATTTTTTGCAACAGCAGGAACAATATAACCGCAGAACGGTAATTTTAAGCGACCTGTTGCAATCTGGCAGGGAAGCTACTGCACTTTACCGGGAAATAGCCGGGTTGCTTTTATCTAAAAACCTTTTTCGATTTATTGGTATTGGGCCTCAAATACAAAAAAATGCAAAAGCCTTTTCGGGTATAATCAACAAAAAATTTTATTCCTCTACCGATGAATTTATTGCAAGCCTTCCTGTATTGCAGTTGCACAATGAAACTATATTACTGAAAGGTGCAAGGGTTTTTCAGTTTGAAAAAATAAGCAGGGCGCTGGAGCAAAAGCAGCACGAAACCGTTTTGGAAATCAACCTCAATGCACTAAGGCATAATTATAATGTTTACAAACAACAGTTATTGCCCGGTGTAAGAATGATGGCTATGGTAAAGGCATTTGGCTATGGCGCCGGAAGCTATGAAGTAGCGGCATTGCTGCAACATGCTGGCACAAATTATTTAGGTGTTGCTTATGCCGATGAAGGTGTGGAATTAAGAAAAGAAGGAATTGTATTGCCTGTTATGATAATGAATACAGAAGAAGCCGGGTTTGACCATATTGTAAAATATAACCTGGAGCCTGAAATTTATTCCTTTAAAATATTTCAATCTTTTAAAAATTATTTGCAGCAGCAGCATATCGCATCTTACAAAGTGCATATAAAGCTGGATACCGGCATGAACCGCCTTGGGTTTAAAAAAGAAGATATAGAAAAATTAAAAGATGAAATATTTAATACGCCTCAGTTTCATATCCAATCGGTTTTTTCTCATTTAGTGGCAAGCGAAAACCTGCAAATGGAAGCATTTACTTTTAAGCAGTTTGATGCGTACAATGAAATGGTTGCGGAAATTTCACAGGCTTGTACTTATCCTTTTTTAAAACATTTAGGCAACAGTGCTGCTATTGTAAGGTATAAACCCATGCAATTAGATATGGTGAGGCTGGGTATTGGGTTATATGGTATTGAGGCCAATCCACTACTTCAAAAGCAATTGCTTAATGTTACCACATTAAAAACCAGCATTTCTCAAATACATCATGCAAAGGCCGGGGAAACTGTTGGGTATAACAGGGCAGGTGTTTTAAATAAAGATTCTGTAATTGCAACAGTGCGTATTGGGTATGCAGATGGTTATTTTAGGCAGCTGGGAAATGGAAACGGAAAAATGCTGGTGAATGGAAAACTGGCTCCGGTAATTGGCAATGTTTGTATGGATATGTTAATGCTGGATATTACCGGTATTAATGCCGAAGAAGAAGATACAGTAATTGTATTTGGCGAGGATTTGCCCGTTTCACAAATTGCTCAATGGGCGGGTACAATTCCTTATGAAATATTGTGTGGAGTTTCTCAGCGGGTACGCAGGGTTTATTATGAAGAATAATAAATTTTACTGCAATTTTTTTGATAGCTAATTAACAGCTTTTACAACGGCAATAAAATCCAATCCACTTATCTTTGCCACCTGTTATGAAAAAGATTAATGTAGTTCTGCTTATTGCGCTTATCCTCATTATAGACCAGACATTTAAAATCTATATTAAAACCAATTTTCCCCTCGATTCTACCCGTTATGTGGCCGGCAATTGGTTTCAACTGTATTTTGTAGAAAATCCCGGTATGGCCTATGGCTGGAAGTTTGGCGGAAACTGGGGAAAGATTGCCCTTACATTGTTTAGGATTATTGCCGTGGTTTTTGGTACCTGGTATTTGGGCAGCATCCTTAAAAAAAACTATAACAAAGGGTTTATCATTTGTGCAGCGCTTATTTATGCCGGAGCATTAGGCAACCTTATAGACTCCTGTTTTTATGGCCTTATTTTTGACAAAGGCATGTTGTACAATCCACAACTCAATCACTATATTGGTTATGAAGGAATTGCACAGTTTTCAGCACAGGGTTATGCTGGTTTTTTACATGGCAATGTAGTAGATATGTTATACTTCCCGGTTATTAACGGTCATTTTCCCGATTGGTTCCCGTTTTGGGGTGGAGAAGATTTTGTATTTTTCAGGCCAATATTTAATATTGCAGATGCATCAATAAGTACTGGGGTAATTACAATATTGCTATTTCAAAAGCGTTTCCTAAAGCAGCAAAGCCATAAAGAAACAGGCTCAACCGTAGAAACAACTGCAGTAGTAAACGATGAAACACAAGTATTATAATCATAAAAACATATCTTAGCCATAAAATTTAATCAATGAAATTTTTTAAAGCAATATTTTTTTTAGCCATAGTGGGTACCCTGTATACCAGCTGTCAAAAAGAAACCAGTTACGAAGGTGGCGCAACTTCTATATCAAGTGGCAGTTTAAAATCCGGAGGATCGGGTGATTGCCTGCCCAGCAATGTAAACGGGCTTTATAAAGTAGGCGTAACCTTAAACACTTCTAACTATATAGATGTAACCGTAAATGTAACTACTGCAGGTTCTTATGTTGTAAAATCTGATACGGTAAATGGGATTTATTTTAGGGGTGTGGGTGTTTTTCAGGCAACGGGCAACCAGGTAATTCGATTAACAGGAGGCGGTAGGCCCACATTGGCCCAGTTGAATGAATTGACCATTAAATATAACGGCAGTATTTGTAAAATTGGTATTAATTCAATTGATGCAACCACTCCCGAAGCAGAATTTCAACTCAATGGCAGCCCTGCAAATTGTACAGGATATACCGTAAATGGCAATTATGTTGCAGGCACTACACTTACGGCAGCCAATACCTTATCATTTATGGTTAATGTAACGGCTCCAGGAACTTATAGCCTTTCAGTACCAAGCGTTAACGGGGTAATATTTACCGGTAGCGGATATTTTGCAGCAATAGGCCCTCAAACGGTTACCTTAAGTGGTTTTGGCACACCCGCCCAGCCTGGAATAGTAACTGCAGATGTTGCCACACTAAGCCTTTCTACTAAATGTAGTTTTATATATACTATTATACCTTCGGGCGGTAATTTAAATGCAACATTTACCATGGCTGGTGCTGGAAGTGCCTGTGCCAATTTTTCAACTGCCGGAACTTTTACACCCGGTACGCCAATGAATGGTACCAATACAGCAACTGTAGATGCCATTGTAACCGGAACTGGAATATATACGGTTGCCAGCAATACGGTAAATGGGGTAACTTTTGTGGCATCGGGAAACTTTACACTAACCGGAACCAGGGCTGTTACTTTAACGGCTATTGGTACACCGGCAGCAGCAGGTACATTTACTTTTTCGGTAACCGGTGGCAGCAGCACCTGTACTTTTGATTTAACTTTTAACTAATAGAAATAAAAAAAGGCGGTTAATTTTAACTGCCTTTTTTTTGGGTATCATTTTATATTTTTCCTACCATTTTTGCAGGTACAACCCATTCATCAAATTCTTTTGCTGTAAGATAGCCAAGTTTTAACGCCATTTGTTTTAGGGTAGTTCCTTCTTTATGGGCTTTTTGTGCAATTTCTGCAGCTTTGTAATAGCCAATTTTGGGGTTTAAAGCCGTAACCAGCATTAGCGAATTATCCAAATGCTTTTTAATATTGGCTTTAATAGGTTCAATACCAACAGCACATTTATCGTTAAAAGAAACACAACCCTCCCCAATTAATCTTGCGCTATGGAGAAAATTATAAATCATCACTGGTTTAAATACGTTGAGTTCAAAATGGCCATTGCTTCCGCCGATGCTTATGGCCACATCATTGCCCATTACCTGTGCTGCAATCATGGTTAATGCTTCACATTGCGTTGGATTTACTTTGCCGGGCATAATAGATGAGCCGGGTTCATTATCCGGAATAAAAATTTCACCAATGCCGCTGCGTGGGCCGCTGCTTAATATCCTTATATCATTTGCAATTTTCATTAAACTCACGGCAACGGTTTTTAAAGCGCCATGGGCTTCCACAATAGCATCATGGGCTGCCAATGCCTCAAATTTATTTTCTGCAGTTTTAAAAGGCAGGCCGGTGAGTTTGGCAATATGTTTGGCCACATTTACATCATATTTTGGCGGCGTGTTAATACCAGTGCCAACTGCAGTGCCGCCTAGGGCAAGCTCACCTAAATGCGGCAATGCGTTTTTTATTGCCCTTAATCCATGGTCAAGCTGAGATACATATCCGCTAAACTCCTGGCCCAGTGTAAGCGGTGTTGCATCCATAAAATGGGTACGGCCTATTTTTACAATTTTATTAAAAGCCCTTGCCTTTTTTTGCAAAGTGTTGCGTAGCCGGGTAATTCCGGGTATACTATTTTCTATTAAAACTTTATAGGCAGCAATATGCATTGCCGTAGGAAAAGTATCGTTGCTGCTCTGGCTCTTATTTACATCATCATTGGGGTGGAGGTATTTTTCTTTATCGGTAAGTTTGCCACCGTTAAGTACATGTCCACGGTAGGCTATTACTTCGTTTACATTCATGTTGCTTTGTGTGCCACTACCCGTTTGCCATACAACCAATGGAAAATAATCATTCAGCTTTTCGTCTAAAATTTCTTTGCACACTTTTCCAATAAGGTCAGCCTTTTTTTTGGGCAATACACCGGCTTCGCAATTGGTTATTGCTGCCGCATGTTTTAAATAGGCAAATGCCCTAATAATTTCCCGTGGCATTTTATTGATGTCCTGTGCAATTTTAAAGTTATCAATGCTGCGCTGAGTTTGTGCGCCATAATAGGCTTTTACCGGTACTTTTACCTCGCCCATGGTATCTTTTTCTATCCTGTACTCCATAATAATTGAAAATTTTATTTTGCTGCTGCAAATATACGCTGAAAAAAAATGGTTCTATTTCCCATAGAGGCAGCAGGCAAATTGCTATCCGGGTTGGCAAATTGATAAATTTAAGATTTTTTAAATTTGCATTGTGCATTTCATTTTTAACAACGCTTATATAAACTAATCAGAATAATGGCGTTCTTATGTTATAAATGGGCTTTTTAATTTTGCGACTATGAAGGTTAAATTCTTTATACTATGTTTTTTATTTGCTTGGTTATTTTTGATAAGTTGTAACAGTACTAAAAAGTCAACTATTAATGGCCCTGCGGCTAAACCGGCAAAAGTATCTTCTAAAGCAAGGGTGTTTTTAAGACCTTTGAAAATTGATCGCAATGAGCTGGTACGTTATGCTAAAACTTTTTTGGGCACACCGTATAAATATGGTTCGGTAGATCCGGGCCGGGGTTTAGATTGCTCGGGATTTGTGTATCTGGTATTTAAAAATTTTAAAGTAAAGCCACCCAGGGTTTCTAAGGATTATACTTATGAGGGTGTGGAAATAAGCCTTAAAGATGCCAGGCCCGGCGATATTATTTTATTTACCGGTTCCAATAATAAATCAGGCATTGTGGGCCATATGGGTATTATTACAGAAAATAAAAGGAAGTTAAAATTTATCCATGCTGCTAGCGGAAATGATATTGGTGTGATAATAAGTGATTTTGAGGGCTATTATAAAATTCATTTTGTAAAAGTAATCCGGGTACTCATTTAGAGAAAATAAGTTTTATAAAATACAGCAGCAATACTGTTAATCTGCTGATGTGGTAGAAACGGCCCTGCTCATTTTGTTTAAAAAAGTATAAAGCTCCTGCATGTTGTTGATATCATTCACTATGAGGATGCCGTTTTTACCTACTTGTTTTAATTGGGCTTTATTGGTTCCGGTTTGTAAAAAAAGCAAAATGCTATTAAAAGTACTGCTTTGAAAATAAGGGCTTTCAGGGTTGCCCACAAAAAAGCATTTGAGGTTTTTGTTTCTCAAAAGCATTTTTTCAAAACCCATGTCCACGGCCAGTTTTCGGCTGCGTACAGTAGTGAATAAATCTTCTGCCTGCGGTGGAACCGGCCCAAAGCGGTCGTTCAGTTCATGATGAAAAGCCATTAGTTCTTCTTCTGTTTCACAATTATCAAGCCTGGAGTAAAGGCTTAGCCTTTCGGTAATGCTTTCAACATAACTGTCCGGTAGCAATATTTCCAAATCGGTATCTATGGTACAGTCCGATACAAAGTTGTCCTGCTGCTGAATTTCTTCTTTAAAAATTTCCCTGAATTCTTTTCGCTTTAATTCCTTAATGGCTTCATCGAGTATTTTGTGGTACATTTCAAAACCAATTTCGGTAATAAAACCACTTTGCTCACCGCCCAATAAATTACCAGCGCCCCTTATATCGAGGTCTCTCATTGCAATTTGAAAACCGCTTCCCAAATCACTGTACTGCTCAAGGGTTGTTAAGCGTTTGCGGCTGTCCTGTGTAAGCGTACTCATAGGTGGCGCCACCAAATAACAAAAGGCTTTTTTATTACTGCGGCCTACCCGGCCACGCAACTGGTGCAAATCACTTAATCCAAACTGGTGGGCATTATTGATAATTATGGTGTTTACATTGGGGATGTCTACGCCGCTTTCAACAATATTTGTACAAATAAGCACATCGTATTTATGGTCTATAAAATCCAGTATGGTATCTTCCAGTGTATTGATTTCTTTGCCTGATGCGCTGTTGTTGCTCATTTGCCCATGGGCAAAAGCAATACTTAAATCGGGGCAAAGGCCTTGTATAAGTGTTTTCATTTCTGCAAGCCCTTTTACCCTGTTATGAATAAAAAATACCTGGCCGCCCCTTTCTGTTTCATAATAAATAATATCCCTTATTACGTCTTCATTAAAAACCATCACTTCGGTTTGTATGGGCTGGCGATTGGGTGGTGGCGTATTAATAATGCTTAAGTCCCTTGCGCCCATAAGGCTAAACTGCAATGTTCTGGGAATAGGAGTTGCAGTGAGGGTAAGGGAATCAACCGTAGTGCGTAATAGTTTTAATTTTTCTTTTGCAGCAACGCCAAATTTTTGTTCTTCATCAATAATCATTACCCCCAAATTTTTAAACTTCACTTCTTTACCCAATAAAGCATGTGTGCCAATGATAATATCAATTTTACCTTCTTCCAGTTGTTTAAGAGTTTCTTTTTTTTCTTTGGATGATTTAAAGCGGTTTATAAAATCAACAGTTGCCGGAAAATCGGCCAGCCTGTCGCTAAAAGTTTTGTAATGCTGGTAAGCCAAAATTGTTGTGGGCACCAGTACGGCTGCCTGTCTGCTGTCGCATACGGTTTTAAATGCCGAGCGGATGGCAATTTCTGTTTTACCAAAACCCACATCGCCGCAAATGAGCCTGTCCATCGGCGCTTCTTTTTCCATATCTTTTTTTACATCTTCGGTGGCTTTTGCCTGGTCGGGGGTATCTTCAAAAATAAAGCTGGCTTCCAGTTCTGTTTGCAGGTAGTTATCGGGGCTGTGTGCAAAACCCACCTGGCTTTTTCGCTCGGCATATAATTTAATAAGATCAGATGCAATATCTTTTACCTGCTTTTTTGTTTTTTCTTTAAGCTTGTTCCATACATCGCTTCCCAGTTTATTCATTTTTGGAATGCTGCCTTCTTTGCCGCTGTACTTGCTTATTTTATGCAAGGATGAAATATTTACATAAAGCAGGTCGCCATCTTTATACTGGATGCGTACGGCCTCTTGTAGTTTTCCGCTGGCATCAATTTTTTGCAAACCGCTGTACACGCCTACGCCATGATCAATGTGAGTTATATAATCCCCCGGCTGCAACTCCCTTAATGTTTTTAAAGTGAGGGCTTTGTTTTTGTTAAAAGCCTGTTTCACTTTGTATTTATGATAGCGCTGAAATATCTGGTGGTCGGTATAGCAAACCAGTTTTAGGGCATGGTCAACAAACCCTTCATGTATAGAAACGGGTATGGGCGTAATTTGTAGTTCGGCTTTCAGGTCGCTGAAAATGCTGTGCAACCTTTCTAACTGCCTGGCTTGGTCGGCAAAAATAAAAATATTGTATTGGTTTTTTTCGTGCTCCTGCAAGTCTTTTATGAGCATGGAAAAATTGCGGTTAAAAGCCGGTTGTGGCGCAGTATTAAAAAGTATTTTTTGAGCGGAACCGTTAAATGAAGTTTTTTTTCCAAACTCAATAATATGTTTTTGTATGAGCTGCTGCTCCAATAACCTGGCCGAAATAAAATCGCCTTTAGAGGCAGGTTGTTCCTTCTTTACTTCAAAAGTTTCCGGAATATTATTTTGATCAAACGGTTCATGGCTTTTGCCCAGGAGGAAAACATCCATTTCTTCTTCCATTTGCTCCAGCCTTTCTTTTACATAAGCCCAGTCTTCTATCCACAACACAGTATTAGAAGGTAAAAACTCAAGCAGCGAAACTTTTTCCGTGGCTTCAAACTGTGTATCAATATTGGGTATGATGTTTACCTGCAGTAATTTTCTTTCGCTCAGCTGGGTTTCGGGGTTAAAAATGCGAATGCTATCTACCTCCTTTCCAAAAAGTTCAATACGATAGGGTTTTTCATTACCGAAAGAATAAATATCTACAATGCCTCCTCTAATGGCAAATTGGCCTGGTTCGTAAACAAAATCTGTTTTTTCAAATCCATAATCAACAAATTTTTCTAGCAGCGCATCAATATCCAGTTCTTCTGCTTGTTGAATATGAATCGTATTTTCAAAAAGCGTATTTGAAAGCACTACTTTTTCAAAAAGCGCATCTGCATGGGTTACTAATATTTTTTTATTTCCCCCTGATGCAATTTTAGTAAGCGCTTCGGTGCGCAACATGATATGGCTGCTGTTTACCTGCGAAAAATTTTTTTTGTTTTTGAAAGATGAGGGGAAATATAAAATTTCCAACGTACCGGTAATATTCTGCAGGCTGTTTTGAAAGTAAGCAGCATCTTCTGCTTCTTTTACTATAACGAGGTGGTTTTGTGCGGTTGTTGCACTTTCGGCAACAGCAGCTAAAATAAACTGGGAAACACTGCCATAAGTTCCGGCAAGATGTATCTGTTGCGGATGGGGCAATACAATACTTTCCGCTATTTGTAAACAGCGGGGGTCGCTAGTAAAAAAATTCATCAACACACCCAGGTTCATGCAATTGCAAAGATAAGGGTTGAAAAAAACTATTTTAGCGATATACTAATTTTATAAAACCGCATTTTGTAATATTTACGGAAGAGAAAACCGCTTTATGATATAATCTTTATTGAACCTGCTTTTTTATCATTGGTTTTCTTTACCATATAGTACAAACTCACTTTTCATTTATTATTATGGATAATTTTTGTTAGCTTTGTATCCATTTTATAATGAAACAGTATTTATATAAGCCTGCAATAGTTACTGCAACTCAAAGTTGTTGCGGCTTGCTGTGTTCATTCATTAATAGTAGTAAAGCCTTCATCAGTTAAGCCCTCCGTTTAGTTTTATTTTTTGAAGCGGAGGGTTAATCGTTACAATTAAATTTTTTTTTAACCGTGGTATTGTTGCCTGGTACTTTAGTATTTATACTTAACTATCCATGCATAAATGTCCATAAATTTTTTATTATGAAACCAATAATAAGCAACACAGACTACAAAGTGCTAAAAACATTAATTGCCAACTGCCCGGCAGATTTTAAAACCATAGAAATAGGTAAATTAGTTACCGAACTGGAAAGGGCCGATAAAGTGGACGATAATGAACTGGCTTTGGATATCATCAAATTAAACTCCAGCTTTGTGGTAGAAGATACCGGGGCAAAAAAAGCCTGGTCGCTAAAACTCACATTGCCACAGGAGGCAGATGTAAGGCAACAAAAATTATCGGTATTTTCACCTTTAGGCGTAGCTTTATTAGGATTTAAAAAAGGAATGACCATACAATGGCAGTTGCCTGGTGGTTTAAAAAACCTAAAAATCCTTAATGTTATAAATGCTTAATAGACTTATATGAGACGCAATTTTGTTTTGCTTTCTACATTACTTATAGTAGTTACCCTGTTATTTGCTATTTATCTTTCACCCAACTGGTATGTGGTGCTGGGTATAATATTTTTGCTTACCCTATTGGGATATTACGATATGTTTCAAAAAAAACATTCGGTAATGCGTATTTACCCGGTGCTGGGAAGGTTGCGTTTTTTAATGGAAGAATTGCGCCCTAAGATATATCAATATTTTATTGAGTCGGATATTGATGGAAGGCCAATAAACAGGATAGACCGTTCAACCATTTACCAGCGCTCGAAACAGGAAAACGATACCATGCCTTTTGGCACCCAACTGGATGTTTATGCAGATGGTTATGAGTGGGTTTGCCATTCTATGGCGCCAAAGGATTTTAAAAAATTAGAACAAGACCCCAGGGTGATGATTGGCAATAAAGAATGCAGCCAACCCTATTCTTGCAGTATCTATAATATTGCTGCAATGAGTTATGGTGCATTAAGCGCAAATGCAGTAGAGGCCATGAATGCCGGGGCAAAAATTGGCGGCTTTGCCCATAATACCGGCGAAGGCGGAATTAGTAACCATCACCTAAAACATGGCGGCGATATTATTTGGCAAATAGGTACAGGATATTTTGGCTGCCGCACCGAAGATGGAAATTTTGATGACGAGTTGTTTCAGCAAAAAGCACAATTGCCTCAGGTAAAAATGATTGAAATAAAAATTTCTCAGGGCGCCAAACCCGGCCATGGAGGTATTTTGCCTGCATCAAAAAATTCTCCTGAAATTGCAGCCATCAGGCATATAAAGCCGCATACTTTGGTAGAATCCCCACCTTACCATAAGGCATTTAGTACGCCAAAAGAACTCATTCAATTTATAAACAAACTCCGCCAGCTTTCCGGCGGAAAACCGGTAGGCTTTAAATTATGTATTGGCCATAAAAGTGAGTTTATAGCCATTTGTAAAGCCATGATGGAAGCAAATAGCTATCCAGATTTTATAACGGTGGATGGTGCTGAAGGCGGAACCGGTGCAGCGCCACAGGAATTTTCAAATTATGTGGGAGCGCCTTTATTGGATGGATTGGATTTTGTACATAATATCCTCACCGGTTTATCTATTCGCCAGCATATTAGAATATTGGCTTCCGGAAAAATCCTCACCGGCTTCCATATTATACGTGCCATGGCACTGGGCGCCGATGTATGCTATACGGCAAGGGCAATGATGATGGCAGTGGGCTGCATACAGGCTTTGCTTTGCAATACTAATAAATGCCCGGTTGGCGTGGCTACACAAGATACTAAGCTCACAGTAGGGCTTGTAGTAGATGATAAAAAACAGCGGGTAGCCAATTTTCATAGGAATACCATTAAAAGTGTGGTGGAATTATTGGGCGCTTCCGGTTTGGAACGTAAGGAAAATATTACCCGATCCCATATTTACCGCAGGGTTTCTTTTCAATCTATGGCTACTTATGAAGAAATATTTCCTTCATATGCTGCAGGCTCATTTTTAACCGTAGTGCCGGATAGATACAAGCAAGATTTTAAAGTAGCAAATGCAGATTACTGGGGCTTTCCCAATATTGGGAGTTGGAGCCACCAGTAAGAAAAGCAATTGAACTGAGTATAATATTTGTTTTTTTTTGACACGTTCATTATCGTTTTTTACTTTCATAATTACCTTTGCAATATGTCTTCTGATGAATCCTTTAAAAACACAACAATAACCCAGGCCAGTTTGCGTAATTTATTTTTAGCGCATGTAGGGCAAACGTCGGAAGCCCCGCTTGCCTTGCATATTACAAAGGCTAAGGGAACAAAAATGTGGGATGCAGCGGGAAAAGAATATATTGACCTCATTGGCGGAATAAGCGTTTGCAATATTGGACACTGTCACCCACAGGTAGTGGAAGCCATAAAAAAACAGGCAGATGAATATTTGCACATAATGGTATATGGCGAACTTATAGAAAGTCCGCAGGTGCATTATGCAAAATTAATTACTGAAAATTTGCCTGCATCGCTCAACTCGGTTTTTTTTACTGCAAGCGGCGCCGAAGCAACTGAAGGCGCCATGAAGCTGGCCAAAAGGGTAACCGGTCGCACACAAATAGTTTCGTTTAATAATTCTTACCACGGTAGTACGCAAGGTGCTTTAAGTATTATGGGAAGCGAATACTGGCAGCAGGCTTACAGGCCTTTACTGCCCGATATTTTACAATTGCGGTATAACAACTTAGAAGATGTAGAAAAAATTACAGCACAAACAGCATGTGTATTTGCCGAAACCATACAGGCAGAAGCCGGTGTAATTGTTCCAAAGAATAATTGGCTTTATAGGCTACGTCAAAAATGTAATGAAACCGGCGCTTTATTGGTGCTGGATGAAATACAATGCGGCTTTGGCCGTAACGGCAGCCTTTGGGCTTTTGAACAATTTAATATAGTGCCCGATATTTTGCTATTAGGGAAAGCCTTGGGTGGCGGTATGCCAATGGGCGCTTTTATTGCCGATAAAAATTTAATGAATAGCTTAACCCACAATCCGGTACTGGGGCATATCAATACCTTTGGCGGCCACCCGGTAAGTTGTGCTGCTGGTATGGCGGCAATGAAAGTACTGATAGCAGAAAACCTGCCTGCAAAAGTTGCAGCAAAAGAAAAATTATTTCGTAAACTATTGCTGCATTCCAAAATTAAAAAAATAAATAGCCGGGGTTTGATGATGGCAGTGTTCTTTGAAGATTTTGCACAGAATAAGAAAATTATAGACGCCTGTATTGCCCAGGGTATATTTACCGACTGGTTTTTATTTGCTCCGGAAGCATTGCGTATAGCGCCGCCACTAAATATTAGTGAGGAGGAAATTGAAGTAGCTTGTGGGAAAATATTTGATGTTTTGAACAGGGATGATTTATAGTACTTGCCTGCATATAAGAGAATTTTTATATTTACTAAATTTTGGATGATATCTTTTCTATTAATGTGATAATTTTATCCAACAAATCTTTATCAACACTATAAATGTTTTGTGGACCATGTATAGTGCCACCGTTACTATTTGGGCTATTGTTAAATGTAAAAAAATTCTGTGGGTTCATCAACAACTGACTAATTTCAATTTCAAGAACATCTGCTATATCTTCTAACATCTTTGTATTGGTATCTGTTATGCCATTTTCAATTTTACTAAGTGCACCTGGTGATATATCAAGTCGCTTTGCCAAGTCTTCCTGTTTTAACCCTTTGAATTCTCTCCATTTTCGAATATTCTCTCCTATATTCATTTTATAATTTTTTTCTCTTTTCATAAAGCAACGGTTTTCGTAAAAGTAAAGAAAAATATATTTATAGTTAATATTATTTCCGGGAAATTTATCAGTATTTTAATTTTGCAAACTAAACTTGCAATCAGAATATGTTATTAGATAAACCCTATACAATTTTGCCGAATATAAATGTTAAGTATCTGAGTTCACTATAATTGATTTTATAAACCAAAGGTTATCATTTTTCCTTAAAAATGGAAAAAATCATGAAATATTTAAAATTTTTAACGGCTTCTACATTTGTTGCTATCCTTGCAGGGGTGTTTTTCTTTAATGCCAATGCTAAAGTGTACGACCCGCCAGCAAAGAAAAAGCTTTCACCATGTTCGATTACTTCAGGGGGAGAAATAATTATGATTGGGAATACCTGCGAAGGGAAGGGAAACGGTTGTTCAGCCAATCCTTGTAATTAATGAAACAAATGAATTAGGATAGCAGAATTTTTCTGCTATCCTAATTTAAGACAAGATTAGA
>Ga0073904_10000667_pt1 | contig 24964 bp, 20 predicted proteins | sample KloWWTrecipitate_FD_66668 | JGI IMG/M metagenome (GOLD analysis project Ga0073904, IMG submission 66668) | Active sludge microbial communities from Klosterneuburg, Austria, studying microevolution and ecology of nitrifiers - Klosterneuburg... | ecosystem: Engineered > WWTP > Aerobic digester >... | reverse complement strand
AAGGCCAGCTCGTCGCCCAGCAGCGCGGCCTGCGGCGCGGGCAGGTGCGGCAGCACCGTGGGCGCCACCTCGGCCCACCAGGCCGGGCCGCGCAGGTGCGGCTGCTGCGGCGCGAAGTCGGCCCCGGCCTTGTGCACGCGCGCCAGCATCGCCCCCACCTGTTCGCAGTGGTCGACACCAGGTGCTGTGCGGTGGCTGCCCGGCAGCCGCGTGACCACCGCCGCCGGCTTGCCGGCCAGGCTGTGCAGCAGGTCGCCGCGCTCGTCGGCCTGCGGTGCCGGCACCGGGATGCCGCGCTGCGCCAGATGCTGCATCAGCTGCAGGTAGTAGGGCAGCTGCTCGCGGCCCAGGCGCTCGAACACGGTCAGCACCCAGTGGCCGCGCACCGTTGTCGCGTAGAAGTTGGTGTTTTCGATGCCCGAGCGAATGCCCTGCAGATCGGTCAGCGCACCCAGGCCCAGGCGGCTGACGAGGCGGTCGGCTTCGTCGAAGCCGACTTCGGTGTAGACCGCCATCGCGGTCTAGAAACTCAGCACCGACCAGACGCGCTGGCCCACCGTGCGCTTGTCCTGCGAGAGGTCGCGCCCGCCGTTGGCCGGCACGATCTCGTAGGGGCGGGCGCCGGCCAGCTTGCTGCGCACCACGATGCGCTGGGTCTGGCCGCGCACGCGCAGTTCGTCGATGCGAACGCCGTCGTCCTCGGTCACCAGGTGCTGCACCACCGGCTCGCCACCGCGCGGGGTCACGTCTTGCGCCAGGCTGCACAGTGGCAGCAGCAGCGGCAGGGCGACGGCCAAGTGCATCAGTCGGCTGGGGCGGGGCATGTTAGGCATTCTACGCAGGCGCCACAATGGCCCGATGAGCGAACGCCTGATGCTGCTGGTCGACGGGTCCAGCTACCTCTACCGCGCCTATCACGCGATGCCCGACCTGCGTGCGCCCGACGGTTTCCCCACCGGCGCCATCCACGGCATGGTGGCGATGATGAAGTGGCTGCGCGAGCGTTACCCCGCCGAGCACGCGGTGTGTGTTTTCGACGCCAAGGGGCCGACCTTTCGCGACGCCTGGTATGCCGACTACAAGGCCCAGCGCGCGCCCATGCCCGACCCGCTGCGCCAGCAGATCGAGCCCATCCTCGAGGTGGTGCGACTGCTGGGCTGGCCGGTGCTGCAGGTGCCCGGCATCGAGGCCGACGACGCCATCGGCACGCTGGCCCGCGTGGCTGCGGCCAGTGGCCACCGGGTATTGATCTCCACCGGGGACAAGGACCTGGCGCAGCTGGTGACGCCCGTGGTGACGCTGATCAACACCATGGCCAAACCGCCCGAGCTGCTCGATCCGGCCGGCGTGGTCGCCAAGTTCGGCGTTGCGCCCGAACGCATCATCGACTACCTGACGCTGATCGGCGACACCGTGGACAACGTGCCCGGCGTCGACAAGGTCGGACCGAAGACGGCGGTCAAGTGGCTGGCCGAACATGGTTCGCTGGACCAGGTGATCGCCGCGGCCGACAGCATCAAGGGTGCCGCCGGTGAGAACCTGCGCAAGGCGCTGGACTGGCTGCCCATGGGGCGCAAGCTGATCACCGTGGTGACCGACTGCGATCTGCAGGGTCAGGTCGATGGCTGGCCGACACTGCAGGCCCTGGCTTTGCGCGAGGTCGACCGACCCGGGCTGCTGGATTTCTACCAGCGCTACGGTTTTCGCACCTGGCGCAAGGAGCTGGAAGAGGCCTTGGGCAACGCCGCCGCGCCAGCGCCGGCGGCCCGGCGAAACCCCAGCGACGCGAGTGATGCAGGTGACGCCGCAAACGGGACCGAGCTTGCCGACCCGCCGCCCACGCTGCCGCGCGAGTACGAGACGATCAGCGACTGGCCGCGATTCGATGCCTGGATGGAGCGCCTGCACAGCGCTGAGCTGGTGGCGCTGGACACCGAGACCGATTCACTTGACGCCATGAAGGCGCAGATCGTCGGCCTGTCGTTCGCGGTCGAACCCGGACGTGCCGCCTATGTGCCGATGACCCACGACTACCCCGGCGCGCCCGAGCAGTTGCCGCGCGACCAGGTGCTGGCAAAACTGAAACCCTGGCTGGAGGACGCATCGCGCGCCAAGCTGGGGCAGAACATCAAGTACGACCTGCACGTGCTGGCCAATCAGGGCATCACGGTACAGGGCTACCAGCACGACACCATGCTGCAAAGCTACGTGATCGAGGCGCACAGGTCGCACAGCCTGGAAAGCCTGGCCGAACGCCACCTGGGCCGCAAGGGCCTGAGCTACGAGGACCTGTGCGGCAAGGGCGCGAACCAGATTGCGTTCTCGCAGGTCGACATCGCACGCGCCACCGAATATGCGGGCGAGGACAGCGAGATGACGCTGCACGTGCATCGCACGCTGTGGCCGCTGCTGCAAGCCGAGCCGCGGTTGCGCGAGGTGTACGAACGCATTGAACTACCAGTGGCGGTGATCCTGCAGCGCATCGAGCGCCATGGCGTGCTGATCGATCCGGCGCTGCTGGCGCGCCAGAGCCAGCAGCTGGCCGAGCGCATGGTTGCTGCCGAGCACGAGGCCTATGCCATCGCCGGCCGGCCGTTCAACATGGGCAGCCCGAAGCAGATCGGCGAGATCCTGTTCACCGAGCTGGGGCTGCCGGTGAAGAAGAAGACCGCCACCGGCGCGCCCAGCACCGACGAAGAAGTGTTGCAGGAACTGGCAGCCGACTTCCCGTTGCCGGCGCGCATCCTCGAGCACCGCAGCCTGGCCAAGCTCAAGGGCACCTACACCGACAAGCTGCCGCTGATGGTCAACCCGGCCACCGGCCGCGTGCACACCAACTACGCGCAGGCGGTGGCGGTGACGGGGCGATTGTCGAGCAACGACCCCAACCTGCAGAACATTCCGATCCGCACGCTCGAAGGCCGACGCATCCGCGAGGCTTTCATCGCCCCGCCCGGGCATCACATCGTCAGCGCCGACTACTCGCAGATCGAGCTGCGCATCATGGCCCACATCAGCGAGGACCCGGGCCTGCTGAAGGCTTTTGCCGACGGCGTCGACGTGCACAAGGCCACCGCCAGCGAGGTCTTCAATGTGCCGGTGGATCAGGTGTCGTCTGAACAACGCCGTTATGCCAAGGTCATCAACTTCGGCCTCATCTACGGCATGGGCGCCTTCGGGCTGGCCAGCAACCTGGGCATCGAACAGAAGGCGGCCAAGGACTACATCGAACGCTACTTCGCGCGCTTTGCCGGCGTGCGCCGCTACATGGACGAGACCAAGGCCAGTGCCAAGGCCAAAGGCTATGTCGAGACCGCCTTCGGCCGCCGCCTGTGGCTGCCCGAGATCAACAGCGGCAACGGCCCGCGCCGCAGCGGCGCCGAACGCCAGGCCATCAACGCGCCGATGCAGGGCACCGCGGCCGACCTCATCAAGCTGGCGATGATCGCCGTGCAGAAGGCGCTGGACGACGAGCACCGTGCCACGCGCATGGTGATGCAGGTGCACGACGAATTGGTGCTGGAGGTGCCCGATGCCGAGCTCGACTGGGCCAGGCAAGCCGTGCCGCGCCTGATGGCGGGCGTGGCGCAGCTGAAGGTGCCGTTGCTGGCCGAGGTGGGGGTGGGGAAGAACTGGGACGAGGCGCACTGAGGCATGCCAACGCGCACTGCGGCGGTCAAGTGACCCCGGAACCAAGCGCTCAATCGCTGCGCCGGTGCAAGCGAGAGGCCACGTTCTAGGGAGGATGGGCCCGCTTCTTCAGTCTTGGGGATGCTGCGCGGGGCCGGTTGTCTCTAGGATGTCGCCATCCCTTGTTTCACGGAGTCCGCGATGAGCACGCCCAGCTATTCCATCGATATCCTTCGCAAGAGCGCCGACGGTGTGCTGTCGTTCAAGAGCGGCAGCATCAACATCTCGACCACCTGCTGGTGGGACCCCGATATCGTGATCGACGGCGGCACCTACGTGGGCTACGCCACGCGCATGGCGAACAAGACCGACGGTACCGACGGTGGCAAGCGCGAGGGGATCTGGCTGGGCAAGGGCGTGCCTTACAACAGCGGTGCCGGCAAGGCCAACGGGATCTTCATCCACAAGGGTACCGGGCCCTCGTGGTCCGACGGTTGCATCGTGCTCAGCAGCGCGCTGGTGTACCAGATGTGGTCGGCAATCAACCCCAAGGAAAAGGCCAACATCACGGTGACCGTGCGGGACGAAAAGGTTCAGCGCGGCGTTGCTCTGCCCTACAAGTGCATGGTGGCCGATTGGTACTGACCGCTGTTCGCCGCGTTCTGCCAGGCTGGCTGTGCGTGCTGGCGCTGGCCTGCCCCTGGATCACCGTGACAGCCGCGATGAGCGGCGTGGCGCCCGACGACGCCGTCGAGATCACAGAGACGCTGCTGGGCCTGGACCCGAGTCGCCATGCCGACCCCCTGGCGGCGATGAAAGGCTGGGCCGCGCTGTATGCGCGTTATCGCACGCTGGCCCAGGCCGGTGATCCGGTGGGCGTTCGGGTGTGGCTGTTGATGGCGCACACGGCGGCCGTCAAGGCCGATGCCGCCACGTCGGAATCATTCAATGCCGACCTGCTGCCGACCTTCGGGCGCCAGCCGCGCGCGCTGCTCGATGCGCTGGCCGACAACGGCTGGCTGGTGCCCGTGACCTGCTACCACCTGGGTCGCCATTTCGACTTCGAAGGGCGCGCGGGCGCCGGCCGCGCCGAATGGCTGGTCGCCAACGAGGCTCGGGTGAAAGCGGGACTGCCGGCCGCTGCCGCCAGTCGTTGCCTGGAACAGGTGCGCCTGCCGCGTCGGCCTGCGCCGTGAACGGGCCGGCAGGGGCGGTCCCTCGGCGATGGGGCTTACACCAGGGCTGAGCGCATCGCCGCCAGCATGGCATCGGGCACTTCGGCCATCAGGCTGTGCCCGCTGTCGAGTTGCACCACGCGCGCCTTCAAGGCCGCCGCCAGGTCTTTCGTGACCTTGGGAGAGGTCATCTGGTCGTTGCGGCCGAGGATGAAGGTCACCGGGCAACGGACCTGGGCTGCCGCGTCCATGCCGCCCGCATAGGCGTCGCAGACGCGAAAGTCGTGCTCGAACAGGTTGCGGCCGTTGGTGACGCCGCCGGCGGCCAGCGTGCGCCGCATCAGCGCGCGGTTGCTGCCGTGCAGCCACATGCCGGGGCCGGGGAAGCCAGGCTTGGCGGCGAGCGTGCTGATCGAGAACGCATTGACCATGTCGATGGCCTTGAGCGGCTGCTCGCGTGCGGTGCTCAGCAAGGCGTCGCTGACCTTCATCGGGAAGGCGGTGCCGATCATGATCAGCCGCGTGATGCGGTCGGGCGCGCGTGCCGCGGCTTCGAGAGCAATCAGCGATCCCATGCTGTGACCCGCGACCGCGGCCTGCTTCACGCCGGCGGCGTCCAGCAGCGCCAGCAGCCAGTCGGCATGGGCCTCGATGCTGGCCAGCGGCGGGCCTTCGCTTTGCCCGTGGCCGGGCAGGTCGAGCGCCAGCACACCCAGGCCGTGGTGCGCGAACCAGCGTGCCAGCAGCGTCCACGCACTGTGGTCGTGCAGCGCGCCATGCACGAATACGATGCAGGGCAGGGCAGGGTCGAAGGGTTTGCCGCCGGTGTAGGCGTTGGCGCTGCGGCCATCGACTTGAAGTTTCATGCGGCCTTCTCCGCCACCTTGAAGGCCCGCTTCAGGTCGTCGATCAGGTCGTCGACATCTTCCAGGCCGATGCTCAGCCGGATCGATCCCGGCGTGATGCCGGCCGCCGCCAGCGCCGCGTCGTCCATGCGGAAATGCGTGGTGCTGGCCGGGTGGATCACCAGGCTGCGGCAGTCACCCACGTTGGCCAGGTGCGAGAAGATCTTCAGCGCTTCGATGAAGGCCCGGCCCTGGCTGCGGCTGCCTTTGAGATCGAAGCTGAACACCGACCCGCAGCCACGTGGCAGCAGCTTCTTCGCCAACGCATGGCTGGCATGGCCCTCGAGTTCAGGGTAGGCCACGCCGACCACCAGCGGGTGCGCGGCCAGGAAGGCGACGATCTTGCGCGTGTTTTCAACGTGCCGTGCCATGCGCAGCGGCAGCGTTTCGATGCCTTGCAGGATCAGCCAGGCGGTGTGCGGGCTCATGCAGGCGCCGAAGTCGCGCAGACCTTCGCGGCGCGCACGCAGCAGGAACGCGCCGACGCTGCTTTCGTCGCTGAACACCATGCCGTGAAAGCCGCTGTAGGGCTGGCTCAGTTCGGGGAAGCGGCCCGACGCGGCCCAGTCGAAAGCGCCGCTGTCGACCAGCACACCGCCGATCACGGTGCCATGGCCCGACAGGAATTTGGTCGCCGAATGAAAGATCAGGTCGGCACCGTGGTCGAAAGGCTTCATCAGCCAGGGCGTGGTGAAAGTCGAATCCACCAGCAGCGGCAGCCCGTGCTCGTGCGCGATCGCGCTCACGGTCGGGATGTCCAGCACGTCCAGCCCCGGATTGCCCAGGGTCTCGCCGAACAGCAGCCGTGTCTCGGGCTGGATGGCTGCACGCCAGCCGTCGATGTCCAGCGGCTTGACGAAGGTGGTGCTGATACCGAACCGCGCCAGCGTGTAGCTCAGCAGATTGTGCGATCCGCCGTACAGCGCCGAGCTGGCGACGATGTGCGATCCGGTGCCGGCCAGCGTGGCTACCGCCAGGTGCAACGCCGCCTGACCGCTGGCCACCGCGATCGCGCCGACGCCGCCTTCGAGCGCGGCCACGCGTTCTTCCAGCACCGCATTGGTCGGATTGCTGATGCGGCTGTAGACATGGCCCGAGCGTTCCATGTTGAACAGGCTCGCCGCATGCTCGCTGCTGTCGAACACGAAACTGGTGGACAGCACGATGGGCACGGCACGCGCGCCGGTGGTGGGATCGGGTGCGGCGCCGGCATGCAGCGCCAGGGTGTCGAATCCGGGGTCCGAAGAACCGGGCATGGGCGCTTTCCACAACGGAGATGAAGGCATTGTGGGCTATATTGATTGCCACCCGGCGCATGCCGTCACGAGTCAGGGGGCAGCCATGAAAGTCACCGACATCCTGCGCGTCAAGGGCAGCACGCTGTACACAGTGAACCCCGATCATCTGCTGGCCGATGCCACCAAGACGATGGCCGAGCTGGACATCGGGTCGCTGGTCGTGATGGAGCATGGCAGCCTGGCAGGCATGCTCAGTTTCCGCGAGGTCATCAAGGCCGTGGTGGCCGGCGGTGGCAACCTGGGCGACCGCCGCGTGCGATCGGTGATGGACGCGGCACCGCTGACCTGCATGCCCGAGACCGAGATCGACGACGTTCGCCGCATGATGCTGCAGCGCCATGCGCGCTACATGCCGGTGCTGGACCAGCGCACCCTGATGGGCGTGATCTCGTTCTACGACGTGGCCAAGACCGTGGTCGACGCGCAGGACTTCGAGAACCGCATGCTCAAGGCCTACATCCGCGACTGGCCCGAGGGCGCAGGCGCGGACAAGTCCTGAGCCCCGGTTTCAGCCCGCCTCGGCGGCCGACAACCGGAACACCGCCACCGCCTGCGTCAGGCGCTCGGCCTGCAGGCGCAGGCTGGCGGCCGACGCGGCGGCCTGCTCGACCAGCGCCGCGTTCTGCTGCGTGCTGGTGTCCAGCTGCAGCACGGCGCCGGTCACGGCGTCGATGCCGTCGCTCTGGCCGCGCGTGGCGTCGCTGATCTCGGTGATGAGGTCGTTGACACGGCGCACGCGGCTGACGATCTCGCCCATCGCCTGGCCGGCGTCCTGGGCCAGCCGGCTGCCGTCCTCGATGCCTTCGACGCTGACGCCGATCAGCGTCTTGATCTCGCGCGCTGCCGCCGCCGAGCGTTGCGCCAGGCCACGCACCTCGCTGGCCACGACGGCAAAGCCGCGGCCCTGTTCGCCGGCGCGTGCGGCTTCGACCGCGGCGTTCAGGGCCAGGATGTTGGTCTGGAACGCGATGCCGTCGATGACGCCCGTGATGTCGGCGATCTTGCGGCTGCTGGCCGTGATCGACACCATCTTCGACACCACCTGATCCACCACGGCGCCACCGCGCTCAGCGGCCTCGGACGCCGATCCAGCCAGTGTGCTGGCCTGGCGTGCGCTGTCGGCGTTGTGGCCCAGCGTGGCGGCCAGCTGCTCCATGCTTGAAGCCGTCACCTGCAACTGCCCGGCCTGCTGTTCGGTGCGCAAGCTCAGGTCTTGGTTGCCCTGGGCGATCTCGCCGCTGGCCGATGCCACCGAGTCGACCCCCTGACGCACCGACCCGACCACATTGCGCAGTGACTGCTGCATCTCCTGCACCTGCCGCAGCAGGCGGCTGATCTCGTCGTCGCCGGTGGCATCGATCGAATGGCTCAGATCGCCCGAGGCCACGGCATGCACGGCGTCGACCGCGCGGCCGACCGAGCGCGTGATCGACCGGCCCAGTGCGTACACGCCGCCCCCCATCAACAAGGTCAGCGCCAGCGCCAGGCTCGACGCGGTCCAGGTCAGGTGCGCGTTGTGCGCCAGCGCCCGCTCATAGGTGGCCTTGGCCTGCAGTTCGCGCAGCGGGATCAGCGCCTGCAGCGGTTTGATGAACTGCTTGTGCAGCTCGGCCCAGTCGGTCTCAAGCACCTCGGTCAGCCGGGCATTCTCCTTGGCGGTGTAGGCCTTCTCGATCTTGTCGAACACCGTCTGCAGGCGCGGGTAGGCTGCCTTCAGCGCCACGGCCAGGCCCTGCTGCTCGCCGGGTTCGGCGTCGCCCAGTTCGGTGCCCAGCTGGCCCCAGGTGGTGTCCAGTTCCTTGCGTGTCTCGCGCAGATGGTTCAGCGACCCCTGCACGGGCAGCGTGTCCAGCAGCACGCCGGCGACGCGGAAGCGCAGCTCTCGCAAGCTGGTGTCGACCTTCTGCAGTTGCACCACGGTGCGCACGCCGTCGCGGTATACGCTGTCCAGCGCCTCGTTGCCGGCGCGCCCCGACTGGGCAATGAAGGCGGCCAGCACGATCACGCCGGCAGCGGTGACGACCGCCGCCAGGGTCATGCGGGCGCGGATGGACGACAGGATCTTGGGCATGGGCTGGCGTCTCGGGTCAGGCGTTGAAGGTCACTCGGGCGATCGCGGACTCACTGCGTGGGCAGGCCCTTGCCGGTCCACTCGGGCATGCCGCCGCGGAACCAGTACACCTGCTTGTAGCCGGCGTTGCGCGCCACCACGGCGGCCTTGTAGCTCTTCCAGCATTCACCGGCATTGCAGAACAGCACCAGCGGTGCGTTCTTGTCGGTCGGCAGTTTGCCGAGGTCGAAGTTGTCGAGCTTGGCGTCGAAGCTGGCGTCCTTGCTGCTCTTTTCCTTGTAGGGCACGCTGATCGCGCCCTTGATGGTCTTCTCGGCGTATTCGGCGGCCACGCGTGTGTCGACCACGGGCACGCCCTTGCCGATCAGGTCTCGCACCTGCTCGGCACTGACGAGCTTGGTGCCGTCGAGTTTGTCGGGGGTGACGGCGGCCTGCGCAGCGCCGCCCAGGCCGACGGCCAGCAAGCCGGTGGCAAAGGCGCGGATCAGGAAGGTTTTCATGGCGGTCCTTTCAGGGTCGATGACGAGTGACCGCAGCACAGGGCGCGGTCTGACGGTGTTTCGTCGCCGTGCGCCGCAGCTTGAGGGGCAGCGCAGCATCAGACGAGAAATCCTGACGCCCCACGCGGCACAGTGCCGCGCAGGGCAGCGATCTAGAATTCAGGCGTCCACTTGCGGTGCTTCGGTGCCGAACCCGCACATGCCCGGCTCCAGCTTCGGCGAACTGTTCCGCGTCACCAACTTCGGCGAAAGCCATGGCCCGGCCATCGGCTGCGTGATCGACGGCTGCCCGCCCGGCCTGACGCTGACTGAGGCCGACATCCAGGTTGAGCTCGACCGCCGACGGCCGGGCACCAGCCGCCACGTGACGCAGCGCAACGAGGCCGATGCGGTGGAGATCCTGTCGGGCGTCTATGAAGGCCTGACCACCGGCACGCCGATTGCGCTGCTGATCCGCAACACCGACCAGCGCAGCCGTGACTACGGCAACATCCTCGACACCTTTCGTCCGGGCCATGCCGACTACACCTATTGGCGCAAGTTCGGCCTGCGCGACCCGCGCGGCGGTGGGCGGTCTTCGGCGCGGCTGACGGCGCCCACCGTGGCCGCCGGCGCGGTGGCGCGCAAATGGCTGCTCGAACACCATGGCGCGCGCTTCATCGGCTGGATGAGCGCGCTGGGCGAGATCGAGATCCCTTTCGAGGGCACCGAGCACATCCCGCGCAACCCCTTCTTTGCCGCCAACGCAAGCTGCATCGCGCAGCTCGAAGCGCACATGGACGCGCTGCGCAAGGCCGGTGATTCGTGTGGCGCGCGCATCGAAGTGCGCGCCAGTGGTGTGCCGGTGGGGCTGGGTGAGCCGATCTACGGTCGCATCGACGCCGACATCGCCTGGGCCATGATGGGATTGAATGCGGTCAAGGGCGTGGAGATCGGCGACGGCTTTGGTGTCGTGGCGCAGCGCGGCAGCCAGCATGGCGACGAGTTGTCGCCCCAGGGCTTTGCCAGCAACCACAGCGGGGGTGTGCTGGGTGGCATCAGCACCGGGCAGGACCTGGTGGTGCGCATCGCGATCAAGCCGACGAGTTCGATCCGCACGCCACGGGCGTCGATCGACCGTGCGGGGCAGCCCACGATGGTCGAGACCCACGGCCGCCACGATCCCTGCGTGGGCATTCGTGCCACGCCCATTGCCGAGGCACTGCTGGCGCTGGTGGTGATGGACCATGTGCTGCGCCACCGTGCGCAATGTGGCGACGTGGCGTTGCCGCTGCCACCGATCGCCGGCCAACGGCCGGATTGATGCCGCCGATCTCGCCGCTGCGCGCCTTCGGCGCCCTGTGGTTCTTTTATTTCGCCGCGATCGGCGTCTTCAACCCCTATTCGTCGCTTTGGTTCAAGGACCTGGGTTTTTCGACCCTGGCCATCGGCACCATCGCGTCGCTGCAGGCCTGGACCCGCGTCGTTGCGCCTTATGGCTGGGGCTGGCTGGGCGACCATGGCGCACAGCGCGTGCGCCTGCTGCAGATGGCGGTGCTGGCGACGGTGCTGGCCGCAGTGGCGCTGTTGCTGGCCAAGGGCTATGCCGCGGTGGCGTTCTGCACGATGCTGCTGTTCCTGGCCAACGGCGGCGTGGTGCCATTGGCCGAGGCGTCGCTGGCGCGTCATCTGCAGACGGCCCAGGGCCTGGACAGTGGCCGCTACGGCCGGGTGCGGGTCTGGGGCTCGCTGGGTTTTGTGCTGGCCGTACTGGCCTTCGGCCTGGTGTTCGAGTCCTTCGGCATCGCTCTCTTCCCGTGGGTGGTGCTGGCGTGCTACGGCTGGCTGTCCGTAGTGGCATTGCGCCTGCCGTCGGGTGACGAGCCAGGTCACGACAGCAGTGCCACGCCGCCGGTGCTGAGCGTGCTGCGGCGCCCGGCCGTGGCCTGGTTCTTCGCGTCGATCTTCTTCACCGTGCTGGCGCACACCGGCCTGTACACCTTCTTCTCGCTCTACCTCGATCAGATGGGGCATGGCAAGTCGACCGTGGGCATGCTGTGGGCGGTGGCCGCGGCATTCGAGATTGCTTTCTTCTGGTGGCAGGGCCGCTTGTTTCCGTCGATCACGCCGCACACCTGGTTGAAGTGGGCGGCCGTGGCAGCGCTGCTGCGCTTTGCCGCTACGGCGGCATTCGGCTCGCACCTGATGGTGCTGGTCCTGGCGCAGATGACACACGCCATCAGCTTCGGCGCCCACCATGCGGCTTGCATCGCACTGGTGTCACGCCACTTTCCGGGTGCCCTGCGCGGTCGTGGCCAGGCCCTGTACTCGGTGCTGGGCTACGGCAGCTCAGGCGTGATCGGCGGTGTGGCCGGCGGCTGGCTGAGCAGCCGCCATGGGTTTGCTGCGGTGTTCTGGGCAGCGTCGGTGGCCGCCGCCGTTGGCTGCTGGTGCGCCGTGAAATCCGAGCGCAGCGACGCTGCCGCCACACCGGCCTAGGCGGCCTGAGCTTCAGCAGGCGGCGCAGTCGCCGATATGCAAGGGGTCATCGCCCGTTGGCGGTGCCCCCGCCATGACTGACGCCGATCCGCAACCCTCCGCCCCGACCGACCTCGCGCCCCCCGCGCGGGCTGCGGATCGCCAGCTTGCCGCCTGGCAGGGATTGCGCCGTGGGCTTGTGCTGTACTTTGCGGCCATCGCCGCGCTGGCGGTCGTCATGCTCGCATGGTCCTGGCCCGGTGCTGGGTTGGCCCCGGGCTGGGCCGGCGCGCTGCCGCTGGTGCCCGGCGTGGCGCTGCTCACGCTGCTGCTGTCGCTGTGGGCGCCGACCCTGCTTCTGTCTGCACTGCGCGGTCTGCAAAACCAGATGCAGCGGCTGTCGCGCCAGGCCGCCGACCTTGATCGCCGCGCTGCCGTGGCCGAGCACACCACCAACCTGGTCATCATCACCGACCACAAGCAACGACTGGTCTGGGCCAACGAGGCCTTCACCCGACTCACCGGGTACGAACTGCACGAGGTCTCAGGCCGACCGGCGCTCGGCCTGCTGCTCGGGTCCGGTGCCGACGCGAATACCCTGGCCCGTGTGCGGCTTGCCCTGGACCGGGGGCAGCCGCTGCGCGCCGGCTTGCTGAACCGCTCGCGCGACGGGCGTGACTACGAGGTTGACAGCGATCTGCAGCCGCTGCGCAACGCCGCCGGCGAGCTGACCGGCTTTGCCGTCGTGCAGACCGTGGTCACCGGGCAGGTCGGCAGCCACCCCTTGGCCACGGATGCGCAAAGGCCGGCCGATGAAATCGATCGGCAAGCGGCCATGCCGCGCGGGTTCGATCGCGGCGCGCTGCTCGAACATCTGCAGCGGGCCATCGTGCATCGCAGCCGCCACCCGACCTATGGTTTCGCACTGCTGTTGCTGGATGTCGACGGCATCGGGCAGGTCAACGACAGCCTGGGCCGCGACGCCGGCGACGAGGTGCTGCGCCAGCTGAACGACCGGCTGCAACAGGCGCTGCGGCCGGGCGACGCGATGGCACGCCTGACCCCGGCGCTGAGCGATTCGTCACGCATTGGCGGCGACGAATTCGTCGTCGTTCTTGAAGGTGTGGCGCGGCCCGAATCGGCTTGCCAGGTGAGCACCCGACTGCTGGAGCTGCTGTCGCAGCCATGGCGCTGGGGCACGAAGAGTGTGCCCGTGCGCTTGAGCATGGGCATCGTCCATGCCGAGCAGGCCGGCACCGACGCCGAGGTGCTGCTGGCCGATGCCTGCACGGCGATGGTCGAGGCACAGCGTGCCGGCGGTGGCCGCTGGATGGTGTTCGACGCCGCAATGCATCAGCGCGCGAACCAGGCCCACGCGCTCGAGGCCGACTTGCGGCAGGCTATCGACGATGAGCAGTTGCACCTCGTCTACCAGCCGCTGGTGGCGCTTGGCGATCGGCGCCTGACGGGGGTCGAGGCGCTGCTGCGCTGGCGCCACCCGGAACGCGGCGAGATCCTGCCCGCGTCCTTCATCGACCTGGCCGAGCAGACCGGGCTGATCGACGACATCGGCGACCGCGTGCTGCACCTGGCCTGCGCGCAGTTTGCGGCCTGGCAACGGCATTGGGGGCGGCGCGCACCGCCCATGCTGGTGCTGAACCTGTCACCGGTGCAACTGCGCCAGCCGGGGCTGGCGCACGAACTGGTTGCCGTGCTCGATGCGAACGGCATGCAGCCGGCGCAGTTGCAGCTGGACCTGGGTCAGGTTCCGGCCGTACCCGACGCTCAACTGCTGGCCAGCCTGCGGGCGTTGAAGGCGGCTGACATTCAGTTGGCGCTGGACGACTTCGGCAGCGCTGGCGCCACGCTGGCCAGCCTGCAGCAACTGCCGCTCGACATCGTCAAGATCGATCGCGCCTTCGTCGCCCAGGCCGACGCGCAAGAGCACCATCGCGTACTGATCTCGGCCACCGTGCAGATGGCGCGTGCGTTGACCATGACCACCCTGGCCAAGGGCATCGAGACTGCCGAGCAGGCGGCGCTGATGGCGGCGCTGGGTTGCGACCACGGCCAGGGCTGGCTGTACGGCCGGCCGATGACTGCCGCCGCACTCGATCGCTGGATCGAGCACGAAGCCAGCGACAGCCTGGTGTAGCGCCGCTGGCGCGCATCGCTCAACTTCGGCGCGGCGCGCCCGCCCGCTCGTCCTGCCGCACTGCAGTTCGTCGCCAGCCATCGGCACTTTGTCGCATGTGCTGCATTGCCAGGCTTGGCTGTCTACACTGCCGCCCGAGGCCGGTGACCGCCGGATCCGAACAAGAGGGCGTGCATGAAGAAATCCTGGCTGATCGGAGGCGGCATCGTGGTGCTGGCCGCTGTATTGGGGGGCGGCCTGTTCACAGGGTTGGTGCCGGGCGGCAGCGCCCTGGCCAAGTCGGTCTTCAGCGCCAAGAAGGACGAGAAGAAGGACCCCAGGCTCGAATTCACGGCACGTGAGGTGGTGCACCCGCAGCGCATGCGGCTGAGCGAGCGGCTGGAGTTTTCAGGTCCGCTGGTGGCGCCGTCGACCGCGGTGCTGCGCGCCAAGGCCCCGGGTACCTTGCTGAGCCTGGACGTGGCCGAGGGTAGCCGGGTGCGAGCCGGGCAGGTGCTGGGCCGCATCGATCTGGCCGAGCAGGCCAGCCGCCTGGCCGAACGCAGTGCCAGCGTCGAGAGCGCGCGCGCCACACTGGTTCAGGCCGAGCGCACCCATGCGTCGAACGAACGCCTGGCGGCACAGCAGTTCATTTCACCGATCGCGCTGGAGAACTCGCGCGCCGCAGTCGATACCGCACACGCCATGTTGCAGGCGGCACAGGCCGCGGCCGATACCGCGCGCATCGGCCTGCGCGACGGCACGCTGGTGGCGCCGATCGCCGGCATCGTGGCCAAGCGCCATGTGCTGCCCGGCGAAAAGGTCGCGATCGAGCAGCAGGTGCTGACCGTGGTCGACCTGGCACGGCTGGAGCTGGCCGGTGTGGTGGGCACGCACGAGGTCAGTCGCCTCGCGCCCGGCATGGCCACCGCGGTGCGCGTGGAGGGCATGGCACAGCCGGTGCAGGGGCGCATCGCACGCATTGCACCGGCGGCCGAACCGGGCACGCGTTCGATCGCCGTCACCATCGAGCTGGCCAATCCACAAGAGCTGCTGCGTGCCGGCCAGTACGCGGTGGCAAGCGTGGAGTTGGCCGACGACACCGAACGGCTGACCCTGCCGCTGTCGGCGGTGGGCGACACCTCGGGCCAGAACCATGTCTGGCTCATCGAGAACGGCAAGCTGGCCCGCCGCGCCGTCAAGCTGGGCCGTCGCGACGACCGCGATGGCCGGGTCGAGGTGGTCGAGGGCGTGCAACCGGGCAGTCAGGTGCTGGCCGCCAGGTTCGACAACCTGCGCGAAGGTGCGCAGGCCGCGGTGGTGGCCGCCAAGGCACCGGCCGTGGCATCGGCGTCGGCATCGACGCCGCTGGTGAAATAAGCGACAAGGGGCAGCGCCATGTGGATCACCCGAGTCTCGATCAACAACCCGGTCTTCGCCACCATGGTGATGGTGGCGCTGTGCGTGCTGGGTCTGTTCTCGCTGAGCCGACTGGGCGTCGAGCAGATGCCCGACATCAATTTCCCCGGCGCCTGGATCGAAGTGCCATACCCCGGCGCCAGCCCTGAGGCGGTCGAGCGCGAGATCCTCAAGCCGCTGGAAGAGGCGGTGAACAGCGTGGCCGGCGTCAAGCGCATCACCTCGCGCGCGCTGGAAGGGCGAGCCCAGGCGAGTGTCGAATTCGGGCTGGACGCCGACATGGGCCGTGCGATGCAGGATGTGCGCGACCGCATCGCCGCGGCGCAGAGCAGCTTTCCACGCGATGCCAAGGCACCGACGGTGGCGCGCTGGAACAACGACAACGCGCAGCCGGTGGTCAACGCTGCGCTGCTGTCATCGACCCGCAGCGCGCGCGAGCTGTCGATCCTGGGCGATCGGCTGGTGGGCAAGCGGCTGCAGCGCGTGGAAGGCGTGGCGCGTGTCGAGATCAGCGGGTTGACGGTGCGCGAGGTGCGCATCGACCTCGACCCGCAGCGCTTGCGCGCCTACGCCGTCACGCCGGCCGAGATCGCCACCGCGTTGAAGGAGGCCAATGCCGACCAGCCGGTGGGCATTCTCAGCGACCCCGTGCGCGATGCGCTGCTGCGTGTCGAAGGCCGCGTGCGCGATCCCCGGCAGTTCGAACAGCTGGTGGTGGCCCGCCGCGGCAATCTGGCGCTGACCCTGGGTGACCTGGGGCAGCTGGTCGAGCGCGAGCAAGAGCCCGATTCCGTGGCCCGCGTGAACGGCCAGCGCGCCATCGTCTTCAACGTCTTCAAGCAGCAGGACGCCAACATCGTGGCCGCCGGCGACGCCGTCAAGCAGGCGATGGGCGAGCTGCGCAAGCAGCTGCCGCCCGATGTCGAGCTGCGCCTGATCTACGCCAGCAGCGACTGGGTGCGCGGCTCGCTCGACGGGCTGAAGCACACCCTGATCGAAGGCGCGCTGCTCACCGTGGCCATCGTGTTCCTGTTTCTGCACAGCTGGCGCAGCACCATCATCACCGGGCTGACGCTGCCGATCGCGGTGATCAGCAGCTTCATCGCCGTCTACGCCTTTGGCTTCACGCTGAACTTCATGACCATGATGGCGCTCAGCCTGTGCATCGGGTTGCTGATCGACGACGCCATCGTGGTGCGCGAGAACATCGTGCGCCATGTGGCGATGGGCAAAGACCATGCCACCGCCGCGCGCCAGGGCACCGAAGAGATCGGCCTGGCCGTGATGGCCACCACCTTTGCCATCGTCGCGGTGTTCGCGCCGGTGGCTTTCATGGGCGGCATCATTGGCAAGTTCTTCTATCCCTTCGGCATCACCGTGGTGGTGGCGGTGCTGGTCAGCCTGTTTGTCAGCTTCACGCTCGACCCCATGCTGTCCAGCGTCTGGAAGGATCCGCCGGCGACGCGCCTGAAATCGCTGTGGGGCATCGGCCACGCGATCCGCGCCACCGACCGTGCGCTGGACGTCATGCATGTCCTGTATGAACGCCTGATTCACTGGGCGTTCAGCGGCCGACGCTATCGCCTGCTGGTGCCGCCGCTGCCCGCCTATGGTCATGGTTTTCGTGCCGATGGCACGCGTGACAAGGCCAGCGCTCGGCACCTGCGCTGGGCCACGATCACACCGCGCGGGGTGGTGATGATGGTCGGCGCGGGCAGTTTCATCGTCGCCATCGGGCTGGCGCCGCTGGTGGGCAGCGAGTTCGTGCCGCAGACCGATCAGAGCTACACCCAGCTGCAGTTGCGCCTGCCGGTCGGCGCCAGCCTGGAGCGCACCAGTGCCAAGGTGCAGCAGATCGAGGAAATCGTGCTGGCCATGCCCGAGGTGCAGACCATCAGTACCTGGGTGGGCGGGGCTGGTCAGCGCAACCAGGCCTGGTTGAACATCGTGCTGAAGCCGCGCAAGGAGCGCAGCCGCAGCCAGAAGCAGGTGGAGGACGCGATCCGCGAATCCATCGCCAAGGTGCCGGGTACCGACGCGTCGCTGGGTTTTGATCGCCCGATCTACGTCGCCATCCTGGGCAGCGACCCCGACGGCCTGGCCCGCGTGGCCGATGCCTTTGCCGAGAAGGTGAAGAAGATCCCCGGTGCGGTGGATGTCGAGAGCTCGGTCAAGGCCGGGCTGCCGGCGTATGCCGTGCGGCTGAAGTCCGCCGCCGTGCGCGAACTGGGCCTGACCGCGCCGCAGCTGGCGTCGAGCCTGCGCGCCTACGTCAATGGCGAGACGGCCACCTACTGGACCACGCCTGACGGCGACCAGGTCGAGGTGGTGCTGCGCCTGAACCAGACGCAGCGCGAGCGGCTGGACCAACTGCGCGGCCTGCCCGTGGCCTTTGCCAAGGACGGCACGCCGATCTCGCTGGACAGCGTGGCCGACATCACGCCGGTCTTCAACCCCGAGATCATCCGCCGCCAGAACCTGCAGCGGCGCGAGGCGGTGTTTGCCGGCGTGAAGGACCGCAGCCCGGGCGATGTCGGCGACGACGTGCAAAAGCTGATCAAGGAAACCATCCTGCCGCCGGGCTACAGCTTCGATGTCGGTGGCCAGATGCAGCAGCAGGCCGAGGCCTTCGGCGGCCTGCTGGCGGCGATGGCGCTGGCGGTGATCTTCATCTACATCGTGCTGGCCAGCCAGTTCGGCAGCTTCCTGCAGCCGATCGCGATCATGGCCAGCCTGCCGCTGGCGCTGATCGGCGTCATGCTGGCGCTGCTGTTCTGGCGCAGCACGCTCAACATCTTCAGCATGATCGGCCTGGTGATGCTGATGGGCCTGGTGACCAAGAACGCGATCCTGCTGGTCGACTTTGCCAACCACGCGCGCAAGGCCGGCGCCAGCATCGCCGACGCGGTGCTGCAGGCCGGGCTGATCCGCATGCGGCCGATCATCATGACCACCGCAGCGATGGTCTTCGGCATGCTGCCGCTGGCGTTGGCCTTCAATGAAGGCGGCGAGATCCAGGCGCCGATGGGTCGCGCCATCATCGGCGGCGTGATCACCTCGACCCTGCTGACGCTGGTGGTGGTGCCGGTGCTCTACAGCTACCTGGTGCGCGAGCGCAGGCCGTCGGTGCGTGCCAAGGTCGAGCAGCCGGTGCAGGCCGGCGGCGGGCCGATGCTGGGCGCGGGGATGCCGGCCGACCGCGACTGATCAGCGGTACGTGCGGCTGATCCCCGATCAGCTGCTCGCGCGGCTGGAGCGGTCCAGCCAGGCGGTCATGCCTTGCGCGTTGAGCTCGAGGTCGACCGCCAGCAGGTGCGCAACGTCAGCTGCCGCCATCGTGCAGCCGTGCTCGGCCAGGCTGTGCAGGTAGATCGCCAGCAGGCCGTCCTTGAAATATTGGTGGCGATCGGGCGCGTCGCGCCCGGCCAATCCCAGTTGCACCACTTGATCGAGCAGGCCCAGCTGCAGCGTCGCCAGTCGCTGAACGTCGCCGATGCGGCCGAAGTGCGTGAGGTACATGCAATCCGGCTCGGCCGCCAGCAAGCGCTGCACCGACGCGCGCAGCGCTTGCGGCTCGAATTGCACCGGCGTGCTGGAGGGCATGATCCATGCGCCGCATGCCGTGTCGAACTCGCGATAGCTCAGTCCAAAGGTGTCACCGGTGAACCAGCCGCGCGTCGCAGCGTCCCAGATGCAGTGGTGGTGCCTGGCGTGGCCGGGGGTGTCGATCAAGCTCAGCGGCGAGCCGCCCAGGTCAATCGTCATGCCGTCGGTCGAGGTCGTGACCCGCTGCTCGGGCACCGGCACCAGCTGGCCGTAGGACCGCGCCATCTCGTCGGCGCCGTAGACGGCCAGCGCGCCGTCGTACAGCGCGCTGGGGTCGATCATGTGGCGGGCGCCGCGCGGGTGCACCAGCATGCTGGCTGCCGGCAGTTGTTGCATCAACGCCCCGGCGCCGCCGGCATGATCCAGGTGGACGTGGGTCGGGATCACCCAGTCGACTGCGGCGCGTGCGATGCCCAGAGCGTCCAGCGCCCCCAGCAGCCGCGGCAGCGCGAGATTGGGGCCGGTGTCGATGAAGGCGGCGTGGCCGCCGCGCAGCAACAGCCAGGCGGCGTCGAACTGGTCGCGCTGGAAGCCGGTATCGATGGCGAAGACGCCGCCGCCGGCGTCAATCAGCCAGGCCGGAAGCATCTCAGCCGCCGTTGCCCAGCCCCGGCACCAGCCACAGGCGGGCGATGTCGGCGACGCCGTCGTTGCCCTGCACGCCACGCAGGGTCTGCGCGGCCTTGGCCTTGCTCTTGGCCGACTGCAGCTGCGCCATGCCCAGACGCAGCTTGGCGTCGGCGGGGCGCTTGAGGCTGCCCTTGGCAATGCCTTGCTCGATCAAGCCGACGCCCTTGTCGACCTGGCCCATGGTCACGTAGGCGTAGCCGACGTTGACCAGCTCGTCACCGCTCTTTTCGTTCATCGCCTCGCTGGCCTGGCCAGCAATGGCCGCCTTCTGCTCAGCTTCGCGCTTGAGCGCCAGGTCCTTCAGCCGCTGCTGGCGGGCGGCTTCTTCGCCCTTGCCGAAGGCGCCCGACTTGTAGGCCAGATCGATGATGTGCAGGCTCTCAGCGGGCAGCCGCGCCTGCAGCGCCAGCTGGGCCATTTCCATGAATTCATCGCTGCGGTTCAGCGTGCCGCTGGCCAGGCGCAGCCGCAGCACGTCGAGCGCGAAGCGGTCGCTGAAGTTGGCCTTGCGCGGCAGCCGGCCGAGGTAGGCGTTCCAGTAGTCCTTCTTCGGGTAGTTGAAGAGCAGCTTTTCCAGCGTGGCGCCGTAGGCGCTGTGGTTGTTCAGCCGCTGCTGCGCGTCGGCCAGGCGCAGCAGATCACCTTCTTCGGGCCGGCGCCCGGCCTGCTCGGCGTTGGCCACCGCAGCACCGGCGTCGCGCGCGATGGCGTTGTAGTCGCCGCTCACGCTTTGCAGGTACGACTGCAGCTGCCTGACGCCGGCGCTGTTGTTGCCCGCGGCCACGGCCTTGTGCAGCCATTCACCGGCCTTGGCGTTGTTGCGCTGCTGCGCATAGATCGACGCCAGCTGTTCGGCGATCTGCCCGGCCTCGGCCCCGCTGACCTTGCCGGCAATGCTTTCCAGCGCCTGGATGGCCGTGCCCGTGTCGCCCGCGCGCTGCGCAGCGGCGGCCTTCATGCGGTCGATGATCAGCTGTTCGTAGGCCGACTTGCCGCCCACCGCCTCGGCCTCGCGCACCCGCGCCAGCGCTTCCCTGGCCTTGCCGGCCTTGAGCAGTTCGCCCGCGTGCTGCAGCGGCTTGCCGATCTCGGCGCGCACGCCCTGGGCCTGCACGCTGCCGATGCAGGCAGCCGCGAGAATCGAGAGGGTGAAGGCGCGCAGCGTGTTCATCGCAGGTCAGTTCAGGAATTGTTCGTTGCCCACGATGCCGATCTTGGTCACCCCCAGGCGCTGCGCCGAGGCCATCACCATGGCCACGTACTTGTAGGTCACCAGCTTGTTCGGGCGCAGGTGCACCTCGGGCTGATCGGGCTCGGCGGCCACCGCCTGCAAGCGCTGCTCGAGCGTGTTGCGGTCAGGAATGATCTCGCCGTTCCAGCCGATCGTGCCGTCGAAGTCGAGGTCGATGCGGATGATCACCGGCGGCTTGGGCGGCGGGGCATTGGTGTTGGGCACGGGCATGTTCATCTTCACCGCGTGCGTCTGGATCGGGATCGTGATGATGAACATGATCAGCAGCACCAGCATCACGTCGATCAAAGGCGTGGTGTTGATGTCCACCATGATCTCGCCGTCTTCATCGCCCCCACCGGAGCCGACATTCATGGCCATGTTGCTGGCTCCTAGTTCATGCGCACGGCAGCACCCGCCGGCGGCTCGGTGATGAAGCCGACCTTGAAGATGCCCGCGCGCTGGCAGGCCACCACCACGCGGCCCACGGCCTCGTAGCGCACCTCGCTGTCGCCGCGGATGTGCACCTCGGGCTGGGGCTCCTTGACCGATTCGAGCTTCAGGCGGTTCACCAGCGCCTCGTTGTCGGGCATGCGCTCCAGGCCCCAGTAGACCTCGCCGTCACGGTTGACCGCGATCACGATGTTCTCGGGCTTGGTCTGCGTGGGCAGGTTGCGTTCCTTGGGCAGCTCGAGCTTGATCGTCTGCGTGACCACGGGGATCGTGATCAGGAAGATGATCAGCAGCACCAGCATCACGTCCACCAGCGGTGTGGTGTTGATGGTGTTGTTGAGCTGGTCTTCCCCGTCGCTGTCGGGCGAGCCTACGTTCATGGACATCGAGATTCTCCGAGACGGCGGAAGTGGCCTGCGGTGCAATCGTCCAAGACGTTGCAGGTCCAGCTGGCGGGCGCCGCAGGCGCTGCGGGGGGGTCAACGCTTCCCGGCGATGAGCACGTTGTGCAAGTCGCCGCCGAAGGCGCGCACGCGGTCGAGGATGTTCTTGTTGCGACGCAGCAGCCAGTTGTAGCCCATCACCGCGGGCACGGCCACGGCCAGGCCGATGGCGGTCATGATGAGCGCCTCGCCCACGGGGCCGGCGACCTTGTCGATCGAGGCCTGCCCGCTGATGCCGATCTTGACCAGCGCGTTGTAGATGCCCCAGACGGTGCCGAACAGGCCGACGAACGGTGCCGTGGAGCCCACGGTGGCCAGCACGGCCAGGCCGTCGGTGAGGCGGCTTTGCACGCTGCCGACGGCGCGCTCGACGCTCATGCCGACCCAGGTGTGCTTGTCGATCTGCTCGACCATGGTGCCTTCGTGGTGGTCGCTGGCCTTGATGCCGGCGTCGGCGATGTAGCGAAACGCCGAGCCTTCGACCAGCTCGCTGGCGCCGGCCTTGATGGAGGGGGCCTTCCAGAACGAGTCGGCCGAGGCTTCGGCGCTCTTGAGCATGGAGCGCTGCTCGAACAGCTTGGTGAAGATGACGTACCAGCTGCCCATGGACATGATCAGCAAGATGACCAGCGTGCTCTTGGCGACGACGTCGCCCTGGTTCCACAGGGCTTTGAGGCCATAGGGGTTCTCGACGGCTTCTTCGGCCACGGCGGGGGCTTTGACTTCGGCCGGGGCTGCGGCCGGGGTCGGGGCTGTGGTCGGGGCTGTGGTCAGTGCGGCAGCCGGGGCCTGCGCGGCGGGTTCGGAGGCCGCCTGCGCGGCGGCGGGCAGCGGGCTGGCGCCGAAGGCGGCCACGACGGCGATCAGTGCGGCCATCAGTGTGGCGCGCGGGGCGCGAAGTGCTTTGGTCGAGAACATGTGGACTCCGTGAGGGCGGCGCCGGTGGGGGTTGGGCGCTGTAAAGGGGCAAGGACTTGGCGACGTTGGCCGCGTCGATGCGAGGGTGGGCGGCGGCGCTATTCGAGCTTCCAGACGTAGTCGACTTCGAAGCTGTCGCCGACGGGCTTGCCGCTGGTGTCGCGGCCGGCCTGGAACCTGCACTCGCTGAGCTTGGCCACGGCCACGCGGTCGAGCATCTTGTGTTCGCGCGAGGGGCCGGCCGAGCGCACGACTTCGACGTTGGCGAGCTTGCCGTCGGCGCCGACGGTGAACTTCACCTTGGTGGTGCCGGTGGCTTCGGCGCGCCGTGCGGCGGCCGGGTAGTCGTCGCCGGTGGGGGCGCAGTCCTTGACGTTGGCAATCGCAGGCCGTGCGGCCACGCGCGGCGGCGCCGGCGGTGCCACGGGCGCCGGGGCCGGCGGTGGCGGCGGCGGTGCGATCGTGACCGGGGCCGGTGGTGGGGCGACGGTGGTGGTCGTGATCACCGGTGCCGGCGTCGGCGGCGGGTTGACGTTGACCTCGGGTGGGGGCACGAACGACGGCGGCGGCGGCGCGAACTTGGGCGGCGGCGGCAGGTTCTCGGGCGGTGGCGGCGGCGGCGGCTTGACCTCCTCGATGATCTTGGTCTCGATCGGCGCCTTGATCACTTCGATCATGCGCTGCGCCAGTCCCGTGACCAGCGCCCATCCAAGCAGCAGATGCAGCCCCAGCACGATGCCGATGCCCACCACGTGCTTGCCCGGGGTGCGTTGCTGTTGCGCGTAGTCCAACAAAACCCTCCTTGGTTCAGTTTCACGAGATTCGAATGTTGTAAGCGCGATGCCGGTCGACCGACACCGGCACGGTCACCGCCAGCCACTGCTGGAAACGCATTCGATGGTTTCGACGCGCATCGCCTGCGACACGCCCTCAGACGTGAAACCTGGTGAAGCAAGACTCTTGCCAGGTTCACCTGCGCCGGCGGGACAGGCGTTTCGCTTCAGGGCGCGCAGGCTCGCCACTGGCGCTGAGGCGAATTCGTGACCTTGCGGCTGAGTATCCTCACCTTGTCACATCGACACCCTGCTCGCATTCACGCTGCCGACCCACGTGGCCGTGGTCGACATTTCCGCGCCGACGGTCCACCTGCGCGCCGCGCTGGCGCAACTCAGACATGCAAATCAAACAGATCACCTTGGCGCGCACGCCGCAAGGCACGCCCTCCGAGCACGACTTTGAATTCGGCGACGCCACCTTGCCGGCGCCCGCCGGGGGCCAGGCGCTGGTGCGCGTGCTGGCGCTGTCGCTCGACCCCTATCTGCGCAGCGCCATGGCCGGGCGCCACCTCAGCGCCGCCATCCGCCCCGGCGAGGTGGTGCGGGGCGAGGGCCTGGTGCAAGTGCTCGCGTCGCAGCACCCGCGCCTGGCCCCGGGCACGACCTGGGTCGCAGCCTGCGGCTGGCGCAGCCACGCGCTGCTGGACGCCGACGCAATCGAACAGGCGCGCCCGGTCGGCCCCGAGTTGCAGCCGGCCACCCTGGCCCTGGGTGTGCTGGGCATGCCCGGGCTGACCGCCTGGGCCGGCTTCAAGCGACTGGCCGACGCCAAGGCCGGCGACACGCTGGTGGTGTCAGCCGCCAGCGGTCCGGTGGGTGCCACGGTGGGGCAGCTGGCAAGGCTCGCCGGCTGTCGCGTGATCGGCATCGCGGGCGGGCCCGAGAAGTGCGCCTGGGTCACTGGCCAGGCCGGCTTTGACGCCTGCATCGACTACCACGCCGAAGACCTGCGCAAGGCGCTGCGCCGCCTTGCGCCCCAGGGGGTGGCCGTCTACTTCGACAACGTCGGTGGCGACGTTCTGCTGGCGGTGTGCGAACAGCTGGCAGTGGGCGCTCGCATCGTGCTGTGCGGACTGATGGCGCAGTACAACGGCGCCGCGCCGGTGCCGCTGAACCCGGGGTTGATCATCCGCGCCCGCGCCACGGTTCGCGGCCTGGTGGTGTACGACCATTGGGCCGATTTCGCCGAAATGACGGCCGAGATCGGCGCCCACATCCGCGCCGGCCGACTGCAGTTCCGCGAAGACATCAGCCACGG
>Ga0073904_10000666_pt1 | contig 24969 bp, 27 predicted proteins | sample KloWWTrecipitate_FD_66668 | JGI IMG/M metagenome (GOLD analysis project Ga0073904, IMG submission 66668) | Active sludge microbial communities from Klosterneuburg, Austria, studying microevolution and ecology of nitrifiers - Klosterneuburg... | ecosystem: Engineered > WWTP > Aerobic digester >... | reverse complement strand
CCTCCCGTCGCGATCACGGCTGGGCCACGCCGGCATGCTGCGTCCACCACTTCGCGCTCGATAGCGCGGAACGCTGGCTCGCCGAATCGAGCAAAGAACTCGTGGATGGGCATCCCGATTTTTGCGGTTATCTCCTCATCGGTGTCAATGACGGGACGACCCCACCGTTTGCCCAGCGCCTTCGCGATCGTCGACTTTCCACTACCGCTTGGCCCAATCAGAACCGCCCGCTCGGGCAAGTCAGCCATCACAACGCTCCGAATCCACGCACAACCGGGCGGTCGATCGATCAGCCGTCGGAGTATACTGTTGGCCCACCATGTATCGGCATACTCGGCGTTCCTGGTTGTCGCTGGGTTCGGCGAGGAGCTTCTCACTTATACTGATGCCTGGCGCGCGATCCACACAAGTCGACGCGAAGTCGGCGACGTCCGATGTTCACGTCGGATCCGAGGAGGACTGAAATCGCATGGCTCGCATCCTGGTAGCCGACGATGACTCCGGGATCCGCTCCCTGCTCCTTGAGCTATTCGAGGATGAGGGTTACGAGGTCGATCAAGCCACCAACGGCGCTGCAGTCATCGCCGCGCTCAGATCAGTCGCCCCGCCAGATCTCGTGATGATGGACGTTCGGATGCCGGATGTCTCCGGTATCGACGTGTTGCGGACTCTCAGTGAAAAAGGCGATCGGCCCCTCCCGGTTATCGTCATGACAGCCTATGGATCAGCATCCATCGCGATCGACGCGATTCAGTACGGCGCTTACGATTATGTAACGAAGCCGTTCGACCTGGAGGATGTGCTGCTCCGCGCCGGACGGTTCTTCGAGCGACAGGCGCTCGCCAATGAGGTGCAGAAGCTACGGCATCTCGCCGATGGCGACCCGAACGAGTACATCATCGGCAATAGTCCGGCGATGCAGGATGTATTCAAGGACATCGGCCGAGTCGCAAGAACCGAAGCAACCGTCCTGATCACCGGCGAAACTGGCACCGGCAAGGAGTTGGTCGCCACGACCATCCACCGCAATTCCGGGTACGCCCACGGACCGTTGATCAAAGTGAACTGCGCCGCGCTTCCAGAAACACTGCTCGAGAGTGAGCTGTTTGGGCATGAAAAGGGCGCCTTTACCGGCGCGATCGCCCAGAAGAAAGGGCACTTCGAGCGCGCAAACCGCGGCACCATCTTCCTTGATGAGATTGGCGAGATGACGTTCGCAACGCAGAAGAAGCTCCTTCGAGTCCTCCAGGAACGTGAATTCGAGCGAGTTGGTGGCACCGTCTCGGTAAAGGTCGACGTCCGGGTCATTACCGCCACGAACAAGAATCTCCCGCAGGAGGTTCGCGATGGCTCATTTCGTGAGGATCTCTATTTCCGGCTGAATGTCATCGAGATCTATCTGCCACCGCTGCGCGAGCGGCGAGATGATATCCCGCTTCTGGTCGAGCACTTTCTCCACAAACATCGCATCAACGCCTCATCCGCGTCGACCCAGATCTCCGCCGGCGCGATGCGAATGCTGGTCGACCACGACTGGCCTGGCAACGTGCGAGAGCTCGAGAACACGATGGAACGCGCGACTATCATGGCTCAGGGCGGTGTCATCACCGAAGATCTGATTACGTTTTCATCTGCCGACCAGGGACATTTCATCGACATTGCCAGCAGTGTCCGCAACCATACTCCGATGCGTGAGGTCCTCCAGGAGGTCGAACGGCAGATGATTCACGAAGCATTGCGGCGATCCGCGGGTGATCGAGTAGCCGCCGCCGGACTGCTTGGGTTGGAGCTAGACCAGCTGTCGGAGAAGTTAGGGAACTACGGCATTTCGTTCGAGGCATCGGTCGTGTAGGCAACGTCAATCACAACGCTGTCCTGCCATCGTCGCCGGACATTTCCCGGCAATGGAACCGACCGAAGCCACTCGGGAGACCGGTTCAGCTCGCGAACTGCCCAATTCCGGAATCCCTCAATCTGCCGCCTGGCCGGACGCCGGCCCTCGTCGTAGTAGACTTGGGCAGCCATCCCGGCGATGTACGTCCCGGTAAAGGCGATCGTGACCTTGGGGACCGCGCCGGCCGCAAACGGCACCATCGCGGCAAGATCCCGCGCAACCGTCCTCCAGAACAGGCCGGCTCCGACGACGGGCAGCATCTCCCGGTAGATCGCCGTCCGATTGCCCGTGTCACGACCGTAGATCGCGGCAAGCTTGTAGATCATCATCAACTGGTTCTTCGTCAGCACAATGGTGTCCGCGCCAGCCGAAAGCAGCCCGCCCACGACAGGGACGAGCGCGGGGATATTTGAGACCACTGCGAACTGAGCGTTGACCCGGGCCGTCGTGTTCACCACATGGCGCGCAGCTGCCGTTCGTAGCGCTGGATAGAGCCGGCCCAGAGCAAGCTCGATATCGGGCTCACGCGCGAAGATCATCTGCCAGAGATGCTCGATCGGCTCGCCGCGAGAGAACACAAGTATGCGTGCATCAGCTTGTGTCCGCGCGCGCCACGCGGCGTCGTCAACGAGTATCAGGTCTGCATGCTCCGGCAGCGCCTCGTCTTCGCCGCAGGCAACGACACTCATGCGAGCCTCTGGGCCGAAAATATCGAGCGCTGCCTGACGCGCATCCTGCGCAGTCGTGGAGACAACCGCGATTCGCGGGTGTCTGAGCGCCGCCATCTCGAGGTCGTCGAACGAGATCTCGCGCACGATCTGAAAGACCTGACGCGCGGAATCAACCGGATTAGGAAACGGGTGCATCTTTGGCGCCATATGCGGCTCACTTCTCAACAGTCGTACACGACCTGCTGCACGGTCGCGGTATGGGGAGACTTTCGCGTCGGATGTGCCGCGCGCGCTATGCAGTCTCGGCGCGATCGAGGATCGCGCGCGCCTCGGCAACGAGCCAGTCCCGAAGATGGCTCGGGGCAATGATATCGACCATCCTGCCATAGCGCAGCACCCAGCGCTGAAACTCCGGTGTCACCTGGATCGAGGCGCGATAGATGATCGAACCGTCTGGCTGTCGTTCGATGATCTCCCCCTCGTGCCATTCTCCCTCGGCAACCCACTCCGATGCGGGCGGGCGAAACAGGAGAGTGACGTCGTCCACCGGCGCGTCGAGGCCGCGCATTATCCCCCACCCGGATGCGAGGAATTGGCCGAGATCGAAACCCGCGGGTCGATTGAATCGTTGGGGCAGAATATCGAGCTTCTTGATCCGGTCGATCTTGAAGACGCGGACAGCCTGCCGGAGATGGCAATAGCCGACGAGTTGCCACGACTTGTCATAGGGCAGAATCGCCAGCGGATCGATGACTCGCTCTGTCTCTTCGCCTCCGCGCGATGCGACTCTGTATGTCAGCGCCAGGCAATGGCTACGAGAGATCGCTGAGGCGGCCGTGCTGAGTAGCGCTGTGCGGCGGTCATCCGCAGGTGAGGCTGGCGTGACACCGGACTGCTCGATGAAGCGACGCAGATCCTCCGGAAACACCGACGTCAGGCGTCGGATTGCGGAGCCAAGCTCCTCCTGAGGCACCCCGCCATAGTTCATGCCCGCTTGCGCGGCCAGGATCAGCGCGAGTGCCTCAGGCACGGAGTAATTCACAGACGGTAGTCGCGGCACGGGGCCGTGAAAGTGGTATCCCGAGCCTCGTTCAGTCCGCACGTCCCACGCGAGTCGATGTCGGATCACCTGGATGTCGCTGGTAATCGATCGAACCGAGACCTCGAAACGTTCGGCCAGCCGCTGTCGCGTCCAGTAGCGCGGCGCTGCCTGGATGAGCCAGATGATCTCAAGCAATCTCGCGACGCGACGCGTTTCCTGTTCCCGACCCATGGCAGCCTATCTCAACCGTGGCCGCAGCGCGCGAAGCAGACCCATCATCATCGATCGGGCCGCCTGCAGCTCCCCGAACCTGACATCGCCGACCGAATCGCTGAGGTCCGCGAATGCAGGAATGTCGGCCAGGCGACGGCGGTCAACCGCGGTCCCGCAGTGGACGGACTGTTGCCACCAGTGGGGCACTGCATGGATGACTGTCCCACCACCGATCTTCGCGCGAACAAGGATGGGCTGGCGAGTCAATCGGTCTATCGCGAGCACTTCAACGTTGCCGCGTGATCCCGCCGGCATCGTCACCGGGATGTAGCCTGGTGGGAGCTGAATTCCCGGCAGGAGCGGCGCTCCGACCAGAAGATCGGGGGCTCCACTGGCGGTTCCGGTCGCCCACTCGACCCGGGCAATGCCGGCCGGCCGGGGCGCACCCGGCAGCAACACGTCCCTGATCGGCTTCGCGAGCGCCGTCTTATCGCTACTGATGATCGTTACACCGCGGGACAATGTCGATTCCAGCGCGACCGGGTTAATGGCTTCCGCCTCCTGGCACCCCAGCACCACGATGCTCGCCAGGCGCGGCACATCGGAAAGGGAGTCAACCTCGATATGTGGAATATCGAGAAACTGTAGCAAGCTTCGGGGCGACGACAGCTTGCTATCGACAACTGCGATAGCCTGGGGCGCCCACCGCCGCAAACGAGCGAGTGAACGATCCTGCCCAATCCGCTCAACATGCATCGCGACCTCGTGGGCCGCAACGGCCCGGTCGTATGCGGTTGGACGCGCTCCATCCAGAGCAAACGCCAGCTCTTGCTCTCGCGAGAGCCGCTCCGACGAAGTCGAGTGCTTCCGATCACCCCCGTGCGCAAGCATCGTGAAGACCTTTCGTTGGCGCGCTACAGACGTATCACCTGGCACAACGATAGTGAGTCAGCGGGAAGCCCCTCGTTCCCTCAACGTCACTGTCGCAGCGAGATCAGCTCGATCCAGGGACTATCCGTGCCACTTGGGCTGGCGACCAACGCGGATATTGAGAACATGCATAAGCGTCCGAACGACGAGCAGCGCTGGCAGCAAGCTGGCAACGACGCCGAAAAGCAGCCATCTCTCTCCAGGGCCCATTCACCCCTCCACATTCAACTCATCAGCCACCCCGCTGGTATGCTTTCGGGGTACTCGGTCGCGTGTAATCTCGACCGGCGCGAGGCTCACCCGACGGCTGCTGTTCATGCCCACATGATACCGCCTGTACGCGTCTGGTGGCGTGACCGATATTGCATTCAGCGGCTCGAACGCTGGAAGGGTCAGTCTGCCGATAATGCACACCGCAATGTGGCTCATTCCGATCGCCCCGTTCATCGTCGCAATTTCGACAACATGGAGCCTGCGAGAGGCAATCCGGGAGACTGTCTGGTTCAACGTCGGCTACGTGCTGACACTGCTCGTCATTTACATGGCCGACGTCTTCGGCTATGGCTATATCTCGACCTCGCCGACCGGCCCGGGCGCTGGGCTGGGAATGGCTGTCGGATTCGGCGCCCTGGCGGTCGCCCGCTACCGCTGGAAGAAGGAACAGTACGCCAAAGCCGTAGCGCGAGCCGAGGAACAGCGTCGGCTCGCGGCCGAGCGCAAGCGTCAGGGTATTACCACCGCGCCTGCCCGGGACGATTCACTCGTTATCCATGCGTTCCGCTTCGCAGGGACAATGGAACGAACTCGTCGCCAGATGCTGGCAAAGCGCCGCGCTGACAACCAGTCGACCGCCGCCGATCAATAGCCCGCGATCAGGTTACGTGATCGGGTCGATCGTACAGTTGCGCTGGCGCTGTTGGTAGAAGCTGTCCGTCCTCAAACGACTCACAGAGTGCCGCGTCATCGAACCACGACGCCGGCGGCATATGACCCCAGAACGTCGCGCGGCGCGGATCGTTCAGCGTCCAGCGAATCGGCTCCCAGTCGGGATCGGCCAACAGGTAGTCGTTGGCGTACATCTCGATGCGGTTACCATCGGGGTCGCGCAGATACAGGAAGAATGCGTTCGACAAGCCATGGCGTCCGGGCCCACGCTCGATGCTGCTCCCCCAGCCATCCGCGGCGAGCACATCGCACGCGCGGAGCACTGACAACGGATCGGTAACCCAGAAGCCGAAATGGTGGACTCGTGGCCCAGTCCCATTCATGACGGCGATGTCGTGGACATTCTGCTTGCGTTGGAGCCAGGTCGCCCAGATTCGCCCGGCGTCGTCGACTGTGTATTCCGAGCAGCCGAAGCCGAGCTCCGCGGAGTACCACTCATAGGCAGCCCGGACATCGGGGACCTGGCAGTTGAAGTGGTCAAATCGCATCACCTGAGCGCCGCGATAGAGGTCGAACCGTTGAAGCAGTCGTTCGACCTGTGTCATCTCGGCAACGAACTCGAGCGGCAGGCCGAATGGATCGTTGAACCGCAGCGCCCTGCCCTGCCCAATCTCCTCGCCAGAGGCGAGCCAGCAGGGCTTGAGGCCCGCGGCCGCGACATGATGGGCAAGCCGGTCCAGATCGTCCTCGCTCGCGACCTTGAACGCGAGGTGACCAGCGCCCGGCGTTGACGACTTTCGCAAGACGAGTGAGTGATGGTCTCGCTCTTCCAGCCCACGCAGATACAGGGTGTCGGCCGTTTGCTCGGTCTCCACGAACCCCAGTGTGTCGACGTAGAACGCCCGGGCGCGGCCAAGGTCAGTCACCCGATATTCGCCGTGGGCCGAACGGATGATGTTCGCGCCGGAGCGCGGCTCCGGCCTGCCTCGTCGAATCTCCGCATTCGTCTGCTGATTGGTCACCATGGCAACTCCGGCCTCTCCGCCGGCTCGTTCAGATCGCCGGCGCTCCATTCCTCGTGGTAGATGCGAATTTCGTCATTCATCCAGCGATCCGCCTGCTCGGCCGGCGTCGGTGGCTCGATCAGGTCGCAGTAGCGCGACCGGAAGAAGGCGAGCGGTCCGTGTGCCCTCGCCTGATCAGGTTCGTGCAACGCCACGACCTGCCCGATGACGATCCAGTGATCGCCCGCCTCGTGGATCTCGTGCGTCCTGCACGACAGTGCCGCCAGGGAATGACTGAGAAGAGGCGCTACAGGCCCGCGTTGCAACTTCACCGTGCGCGCGGCAGCATCCTTGTTCGCGCCGGCAAACTGGCGGGACACCTGCATTTGCCGATCGCTGAGGATGTTGATCGCGAACCCCTCCGCATCCGTGATCAACCCCGCCATTCGCGCCGACTTTCCAACGCAGAACAGCACCAGCGGCGGCTCAAGCGAAACCGATGCGAATGAGTTGGCGGTCATCCCGTGCACGTGGCCGTCGTGCTGGATCGTGATAACCGTCACCCCGGTCGCGAACTGCCCCACGGCGCGGCGGAACGCTGTCTGGTCGACGGTTGGCATCGCGTTCATTCGGTTCCGCCACTGGCAGCTTCGGGCATCGTCGCCTGACGTCCCTCTGCAACGAACTCACGAACCATGTCCATATACGGCTTGCGGTCGTATGTGTTGAACAACGCGCCGGCCATCCGCACCGGATCGCCGAAGAAGAATCGCTCGTAGAGCACCTGCCTGGAGCCAAACGATGACACGGCGGTATCCCACGCCAACCGGAACAACGCAACACGGTCGCGAGCATCCGCCCTCGCGGCCGTCAGGTATCGGTCGATCGTGGGGCCGATCGCTCCGTTGATGTCCGCTTCGGTCGGTGTCGCCATCAGGCCGCTGGCGGATAGCTGCTGGATGATCTCGACGAAGCGGGGGTAGAGCTTCGGATAGAGGTTGCGAGCCGCATCAAGTGGCTCACGCGCCGGGGTCATGATGCCCCAGCGATCCAGTTGGGCATCATTTTCGGCAGTCGCCTTGAGCGCTCGCATGCACTCCAGCCCGATGATGATCTCCGACACTTTCTCGTGGACATGCTGGAATGGCTCGATTGCGATCGTATCGACGATCAGGCTTGCAAGACCTAGCATGAATTCGGTCTTCGCAATGTTCTTTGCAATCACCTGGTGCGCCATGTGGATCACTGCGTTCGTCGCGCCAAACGCGCCGTTGGCCAGCTCCGGATCTCCATACAGGAATACTCGCTCCCACGGAATGAAGACATCGTCGAAAATGACGATCGCGTCCATCTCTTCGAACCGCGAGCCGAGCGGGTGATCATGCTTGGAGCGTCCAAGATCGTATGTCTCACGGCAGAGGAACTTCAGCCCCGGCGCGCCACAGGGGACAACGAATCCGAACGCATACGGGGCATCGGCCGGGTCGGACTTGACGACGGTCGAGGGAAACACTTCGATCTCATCGGCGATCGGCCCGAGCGTTGCCAGCATTCTGGCCCCGCGGATGACGATGCCGCCGTCTTTCTCTTCGACGACGCGCGCCGACAGAAACGGATCGGCCTGCTGTGATGGGCCGACCGAACGGTTTGCCTGCGGGTTGATCAGCGTGTGGGTGAGGCAGAGATCCTCCTCGCGGGCCCGCCGGTAATACGACTCGACGTTCTTGCCGAAGTCCGGGTTGTTCTTCGCAAAGTAGTCGTGGGCGCCCGCGAACGACATCAGCGACGAGCTGAGGTAGTCGGGCGTCCGGCCAAGCATCCCGTGCGAATAGTCGGCCCATGCCTTGAATCCTCGCCCGCGATGCTGCAGATCGGCACGCGAGCGCGGCTGCATGAACGCGGTCCCGACACGCTCGCCAGTGTCTGGTGACTCGTAGGTCAGGTCGTCACGATACTGCGGATCGTGCTGCATGTCGTAGAGGTGAGCGAGACTCTCGATAACGTTTCGAAACGCTCGATGCTCGGTCACGTCCCGAACGAGCTCGCCCTCGATGTACACCTCTCGCGGGTGCGCCTTCAGCCCGTCGATGAATTGCTGGCCTGTTCGTGCTCCCATCGACACTACCTCTCCGTTCTGGTCGGCGCCAAGCGCCGATGACCGTCAATCCCGATTACGATTGCGCGACGATCGGATTCTCGAGCGACCCGAGTCCGTCAACTTCCAGCCGCATGACATCCCCCGGATAGACATGGCTGAGCCCCTTCGGCGTCCCGGTCAGAATGACGTCGTCGGGCTCCAGCGACATGAACTCGCTGATGTACTCGATCAGCGCAGGGATATCGCGGACAAACATCGACGTTGTGCCGGTCTGCCGGAGCTCACCATTGACATAGGCCCGCAGCTCAAGCGCATTCGGGTCGTCGATCTCATCGACGACGAGATACGGTCCCAGTGGGCCAAACGTGTCGAATCCCTTCGCTTTGACCGGCGGGCGGAAGAAGTTGTGGACAAAGTCGCGCACAGTCACATCGTTCGCGATGGTATAGCCCCGGACATGATCCATCGCCTCGCCCGCGCGGATTCGCCGGCCTCCGCGCCCGATGACAACCGCGAGCTCTACCTCGTAGTGCATATACTCGATGTTGTCCGGCGCGATGACAGGCGCGCGATGTCCGATCAGTGACGTCAATGGCTTGAAGAACAAGGCCGGCTCTTCCGGCGAGGCCATGCCGAGCTCCGCGGCGTGGTCAGCGTAGTTGAGCGCCAGACCAACAACCTTGCGTGGCGCAACCGGCGGTAGCCAGACGACGTCATCCGGACGATAGAGCCGCCCGCCGTTACCTCGGAGCAGCGAATCGCCTTCGATCGACTCGCCGGAATGAATCTCCCCATCGGCCGCGAATCGGACCAATCGCATGCAGTCTCCCCCTCGTCAAATCACTTTCGGATGCCCAACGCCGATTGTCGCGCAACATTGGATAAGATGACGCCGCTGCGCGGTGCGACGCCGTTAAACCGGCCGACGGACGCGCCGTCGAATCGACCGACCACAACCTGGAGGTTTCACTCTGGCTCACTCCCCGCGCTGCCATTGTAGACGACCGAGCGCGATCGGCAACGATTGGCATGGATCGTGAGTCGTCATATCGTCATCGTGGCGCCCTGGTTGCCATTGCCGGCAGACTTCGGCGGGGCGCTACGCACGTTTCATCTGGTTCGCGAGCTCGCTCGGCGGGACGAGGTGACACTGCTGTGTCCGGCGCGTTCCGACGAGCTTCCGCGGGCGATTGAGCTCGGCACAATCTGCAACGTGACGACCGTCCCGGCCACCTGGACACCGCGCCACCCGGCGAGTCTCGGCAAGCGGCTACTACAGTTCCGCTCAATCGGAAGCCGCCAGTCCTTCCTCGAGAAATCGACCTGGTCGACGCAGCTGCAGCGAGTCCTCGACCGCCTGTTTCTGACGACGCAGGTGGATCTGGTCCATTACGAGTCGACACGGATGGCGCTCTTTCGCCCGCCAACTGCGACCCCGACGGTCATCGACGCGCACGACATCGAAATGACGCTCCTGACGCGCGTCGCTCACGCGGCAAGCGGGGATATCGAGCGCGCCCTGAAGCTTGCGGAGGCACGGAAAGTCGGATGGCTGGAGCGACGGCTCTGGGCCGGCAGCGACCTCGCGATCGCCACATCGGATCGCGATGCCGCGGCGATCGAAGCCTCGACCGGCCAGATAGCACGCGTCGTGCCAAATGGAGTGGATGTCGCCTCATTCTCTCGCCCGTCGGATTGGGCGCGGCGACACGATATCGTATTCACTGGTGTGATGCGGCACCAACCGAACAGCGACGCCGCCCGCTGGTATCTCGACGAGATTCACCCGCTCGTCCAGCGAACTGCTCCGGATGTCCGTGTCGTGTTCGCGGGCGCGGACCCGCCGTCGTGGTTGCTGGATCGGGCCACCAACGACGTCGTCGTTACCGGCCGAGTGGCCGATATCCGACCATGGATCTGGTCGGCGGCAGTTGCGATCGTGCCGCTGCGGTCGGGTGGCGGGACACGATTGAAGATCTTCGAAGCGCTGGCCGCCGGCACGCCCCTGGTTTCCACCACAATCGGCGCGGAGGGTATCAACGGGATCGCGGATGCAATCCTGTGCGCCGATGATCCCGCGGCGTTTGCGCGCGCCGTCGGCGCAATCCTGTCAGACGAGGCGCTCGCGGCGCGACTGAGCGAGAATGGGCGGCGCCATGTCGGCAATTACGACTGGGGAACGATCGGAAATCAGCTCGCATCCGCACATGACGAGACGGTCGAACGGTTCGTTTCGAAACATCGTGACTCCGACACAACCCCCCTCGATTGGTCCGGCCGATTGTGGAAGAAAGGTTGAGGCATGAACGATTCAGTCAGGTGGCCGCGCCGGCCGTCCGATCCGGTGGTGTCAATGCAGCTCCCCCGGCACTATGGGAGTGTCCCGACGCTTTTCGGATCTCCTCCTGCTCGAACAGCAGGGGATCTTGCAGGCGCCGACATCGTCTTCCTTGGGGTGCCCTGGCAGGCGCCGGTGCCCGACTCGCGAATCGGCGCGGCCGGCTCGAACTACTTCGGCACAAACCTGACGCCGAGCACCTTTCGGACCAACTCGGTCAAGTACGGCGGCTACCTCCCTGAGCTCGACATTGACGTATTCGAGCGACTGCGGCTCATGGATTATGGGGATGTCGAAATCTCAAACGATCATGCGGTGACATTCGACACCACCATCGCCCGTGTAAAGGAGATCGTCCGGGCAGGAGCGATACCGTTCACGCTGGGCGGCAATTCCGGCCCATCGACCTGGGGGGTGCTCAAGGCGATCGCCGAGGAGGCGAGGGGACCCGTCACTGTCATCAATTTCGACGCGCACCACGATAACCTGACGGGTGAGATCGACGAAGACGATCCGAGGATGCCGCGTTGGGGTTCCACCTGGGCGCGTCGGATCCTCGATCTGCCCAACGTCGATCCTGCGCGCTATACCCATATCGGCTTGCGCGGCCCGCGCAACGACCGGGAGGTGATCGACCGCTTCGTGGCCAAAGGGGCGCGTCGCGAGAACATCTTCACCTACTGGCAGATCGCGCGCGCCCGTCGCGAAGGGTTCGAGGAATGGATCGCGTCGGTCGTGCGTCCCCAGATCGACGGCGCAGATCGTGTCTGGGTAGCAGTCGATCCCGACGTGCTGGACATGGGCGCGACCGGGGACTTCGGCGACGAACCGCTTGGCCTGCACGTTGCCGAGGTGTGCTGGGGTGCATACGAGATTGGCAGGGCAGCCGGCCGGGCCAGATTTGGCGGCATCGCGTTCATGGCGGTACCGTTCGACGCGATGAAGTTGCACTGGATCATGATGTACATCTTCCTCTATGCGATGGCGGGTGTCGTTGCGGCAACCGATGATGCAGGGCGCCACGGTCAGGCAGGAGAATCCAGCCAGGATGACGACCCGACGAGCCGATAACCACGAGAATGTCGAGTCCTTCCATCTGCCCGGCGGCAACTTGCTCTCCGCCGCGCTTGACCGCCAGGTCATGATCTGGAGCGACCGGGGCGGCGCCAGCCGCCACATCGGCGACCGTTGGGCGATCCGCTCCGATGAAGCGTTACGAAACTCTGTCGGGAGGACTTGGCCGGTTCCACACGATGAACCGTTTGAGATTCTCGACATTTTGCGGCTCGACGACGTCGCCGAGGTCTCGCGCGAGGCCAACCTGCATCATCTCGAGAATCCTGATTTCCTGCTGCTCGGCACGCAGAGCGGTGACGGCGGGCCTGTTCTTCAGGCAGTCGACGCGAAGTTCGCGCCCGATCGGATCAGGCCGAGTCAGGTCAGCGCGGAAATCGTCAGCAACCTGCTCCAGTTGGGCGGAGCGGCACACAAGATCGTCGTCGACGCGGTTGCGGCGCATGGACTCAGCACGCCACGGATAGTGCGCGGGGTATTCGTTTCCCCGGATTCGCAGATGAGCGATGTTCTGCTACAACGGGTCACCACTGGCAGACGCGCCACTGTCGATCGAGCCGAAGTCGTGACGATTCCTCCACACCCCGGCAGCCTGTTCGCCGGCCTGCCGGAAAGCAGAGTCATCGGCGCTCTGGCGCGGATCGACGCGTTACCCGTGACACCGCGAGACAACCTCATTTCGGCGATCTATTACTTCAGGCTGAGCTGTGCCTGCTTCCATTTCTGGGGAGAGGAGCATCGTCCATTCCTCTCGACGACCCCACCACCGCCGCCAGAGCCGGGGCGTGTCGCGGCGATCATCAGCGCACGCGCCGAGGGTGCCGATAGCGCATTCGAGCTCGTGGACAGGTGGGCGATCGCTATCGAGCCACAGGTGCGCGCCCGCGCTGCTGTCAGTGAGGTCGCGACGCTGCCTGTGCGCATCCGTGAGCTTCGGTCGGAAATCGAGAGTGCCGGCCTCGGTGAGGACAACAGGGCGCTCCGTATCGTGCGTCGCGATCTCGATCTCGCATTCCGAGCGCGTCTTCACGATATTACCGGCGATATCCTGGCTGACGACCCGCGACCGCTTACCCAGATCCTCGACGATGTCGCTCACGCTGCGCGAAGCCTTCGCGAGGAAATGCTCGCGTTGATGCACGAGAGCATCACGAACGCACGCGCCACGCTCGCCGACAGCACGAACGGCGGATAGTGACGTGCTGCGCGAAGGCCTTGCCCCCGGCGCGGCAATGATTCATGATTCAGGTATCGCACGGGCGTATGGCGTCGATCGGAGGGATCAGCGGCGGACCCAACGCCCCTTTCTCCGTCGCTTTACCTGGACGCCTGAAGAGCAGGCAGGACGAAGGAGACGATCGGATGTCGACCGCCACACGCATCATCGTCGGCGAGATCATGACTCGCGATATCATCACCGTCACTTCTGACACCACAACGGAGTCGGCGGCAAGGACGCTATTCACCCAGCGTATCTCGGGGATGCCTGTCGTCGAAGATGGCCGGCTGGTCGGCCTGGTGACTGAGTACGACATCATCGCCAAGGAGGGCCAGACTGTCGGCGACATCATGACGCGCGACGTCGTCACTGTCAGCGAAGATACGGACGCCGAAGCCGTCGCCCAGATTCTGACGAGCCAGCATGTCCGGCGCGTCCCCGTCGTGCTCGACGGCCGAGTGACCGGCATCGTGTCCCGCTCCGATCTCGTGCGTCTGTTCGCGCTGACGCGATGGTCGTGCGAAGCGTGTGGTTACTACACGCGTGGCTTCGAGCGGCTCACTGTCTGCCCGAAGTGCGGCGGCAAGTCGATCATCCTCGAGCGCGAACCGCCGGGCTCGTAATCGACATGTCAGGCTGGGTTCCACGGTCGCTGCTGTTCGTTCCCGGTCATCGAGCGGCAATGCTTGCAAAGGCAGCCGACCGTGGCGCCGACGCCATCGTCTTTGACCTGGAGGACAGTGTCCCGGTCGCACAGAAAGCTGCGGCGAGGGAGATGGTGGCCAGCGCTCTCGCGGCATGGCCGACCAACTCACCCGTCCGCCGTTACGTGCGAATCACTCCCCCGCGCCTTCAACAGGTGGACCTCGATTTGCAGGTTATCGCCATGTACGGGGATGTCGGTGTCGTCGTCCCGAAGGTAGATCGGGCAATTGAGCTCGCATCGGTCTCTGACGCAGCGGCCGGCCGGGAAATCATCGTCAATGTCGAGACGCCACGGGCTGTGTTACACGCGGAAGAGTTAGCGAGCGCTCGGGGGGTTACCGGGTTGTTTCTCGGCGGTGAGGACCTGAGTGCGACGTTGGGCATGCGACGAACGCCCGAGGGTCACGAGCTTGACGCCGCCCGTTGGCAAATCCTGCTGGCAGCTCGCGCGGCTGGCATCGCCGCGTGGGATGCGATCTGCCCTGAATTCCGGGATCTTGGGATCCTGACGCGCGACTGCGTCACTGCCGCCGCGATGGGCTTCGACGGCAAGTTCGCGATCCACCCGGCCCAGATTCCCGTCATCCATGCCGCATACACACCCTCCCCGGCCGAGACGGAACAGGCCGCTCGAATTGTCGCAGCCTTCGATGCCGCGGTTGCGGAGGGGGTCGGCGCAGTCGAGGTGGATGGTCAGATGGTCGATCCACCCGTTGCAGAACGGGCGCGATCGCTCCTCCAGCGCGCCGGGATCACGACGCGATGAACAACCCGGAAGACCAGGCCGGCCTGAACCACGAGATCGCGGCCGCTGAACGGCGTCTGGCCGAGGCGCTGGACGATCTCGAGCGTGCTCGCGCAACACTCAGCCAGCGCGAACGAGAACTACTCGGGCTGCTTCGTCGCGCCGGCCGGCTGCCGGAGCCAGAAGAAGCCAACCAGCCGGATATGCACTCAGATAGTTAATCGGGGTCCTGTCGCGCGGTGATGAACGCGCGCGCGGCGGCGCTGGGCTCGTAATTCAAGTGGGCGAGCTGGGAATCGAGCGCGGCTTCGCCGTCTTTCGGAGTGAGGCGCACATACGATCCATCCCGCTGCAATTGCCTCGCGCGGACGTTATCGTGCAACTGAAGCTCCAGAATGCCGTCACGGAGCCGCTCGAGAATCGAGCGATCCTCGATTGGAAACAGGATTTCGACACGGTAATCCAGATTCCGCCGCATCAGATCGGCGCTGCCGGCATACATGCATTCGGAGCCATCCGCGCCCGCATGCTGGAAATAGAACAGCCGGACATGCTCCAGGAATCGTCCGACAATGCTGATAACCCGGATATTTTCGCTGATTCCGGGGAGGCCGGGGCGCAAGACGCAGATTCCGCGAATGATCAGGTCGATCTTCACGCCGGCCTGTGCGGCGCGATAGAGCGCCTCAGCGATCCAGTAGTCGGACAGCGCGTTTGCCTTGAGGATGATGCGGCCTTTGGATCCGTGCTCCATCTCGCGCTCGATCAGATCGATGAGTCGCGAACGCAGGTTGACCGGCGCGACGAGCAGCTTCCTGTACTCAGACTGGTTTGAGTAGCCCGTCAGAAAGTTGAAGATGTCGGCGACATCAGCGGCAATATCCGGGTCGCAGGTCATCAGGCCGAGATCCGTGTAGATACGAGATGTCGCGACGTTGTAGTTGCCCGTCCCGAGATGCACGTACTGCCTCAGATCATCCCCTTCGCGCCGGACGACAGTCGCCACCTTGCAGTGCGTTTTCAGCTGCTGCAGACCGTAGGCAACGTGGATGCCCTCCGCCTCCATCGACCGAGCCCAGTTGATATTGCTCTCCTCGTCGAATCGGGCCCGCAACTCGACCAGCACTGCGATCTGTGTCTCGTCGTCGCGCGCTTCCATGAGAGCGTCGACCAACGGCGAGTGTGCTCCGACCCGGTACAGCGTCTGCTTGAACGCCACCACATCGCCATCACTGGCCGCCTGCCTCACGAAGTCGACCACTGGCGTGAACGAATCATAGGGATGGTAGAGGAGGACATCCTGGTGCCGTATCGCCTCAAAGATCGACTCGTGCTGGCTGAGGACCTCGGGATAGCGCGGCACGAACGACTTGTCTTTGAGCATGGGTCGATCTACAGAGTACAGCTTCATCAGATCCGCCATGCCGTGTGGGCGGTCGAGCACGTAGACATCCTCTGGAGAGGCGCTGAGTTGAGCAGCGAGCCAGTGCCGCAGATCCTCTGGCATCGACGACTCGACGGAAAGACGGACCGGAAAGCCGAAGAGCCGCTGGTCCAGCTCACGCTCGATTACCTTCAGGAGGCTGTCGCCGGTGCTCGCTGCGATCTCGAAATCGGCATCGCGGATCACGCGGAATGAATGGCTGCTGCGGATAGTCTTGCCAGGGAAAAGCTGGTCAAGATTCGTCTCGATGATCTCCTCCACCATCACGAAGCGCTGCTTCCTGCGTGAGGAGACTGGCAGGTTCCCGTCGGCATCGGGAACCGCGACGAATCGCGGCAAGATCGACGGAATCTTCATTCTCGCGATATGGCTCCCCCGCTCGTCCTCCACGACGATCAGGAGATTCAGGCTCCGATTGGAGATATGTGGGAATGGGTGGCCCGAATCGACTGCCAACGGTGTCAGGATCGGGAAGATCTGCCGCTCAAAGTATCGAGTGAGCGCCTTGCGATCCCGCCCGGTGAGGCGAGAATAGTCTTCGATGAAGATGCCATGCTCACGCAGAGCCGGCACGATCTCTTCATGCCAGCAGAGACGCTGTCGCACCGACATTTCGGTGACCAGAAGCTTGATCGCGGCCAATTGCTCGGCCGGCGACAGCCCGTCGCGCGCGGCTGTGTCGTCTCCGGCGCGCACCTGTCCCACGATGCCAGCGACGCGGATCATGAAGAACTCATCGAGGTTGGAGGAGAAGATCGCGAGGAACTTCACGCGCTCCAGCAGAGGGTTACGCTCGTCGAGCGCTTCCTCCAGCACGCGGCGATTGAACTCGAGCCAGCTCAGCTCGCGATTGAGATAGAGATCTGGCGATCGCAGCGCGCTCGTGCTCGACCGCTCGCGGTGTCGCGTTGCCACGTTACGATGTCGTTTCGTCTTCATCGGCGCGAATCCCCGACGGCTCCACCAATCGCGCGACCGCAGCGCCTCGTCACGGAGCGTTCGACACTGGCTGAGCCTGCGTACGAATAGTATCGCAACGTCGATCGCCCCTGTCGGTTGTTCGAACAGTTTCGACCTCCTCTGGCCGGCAACGAACGTGAATCGACGGTGGTTCCTGCGATCGAGTTCGATCCCGCGTATCATGAAGAGGTCGAGCGGCAATCCCTGTGACGAGAGCGAGCAATACCCTGCGTATCGTGCAACTTTCCGATTTCCATTACGCACCCGGCCCCGAGTGCGATATCGGCCTGGATCTCGTGCGGCGTCTGATGGACGAGCTTCTGCCCGATCTGATCCTCGTCACCGGAGACCTGTCGCGAAATGGATTACACAAGCAGTTCGTTCCAGTCATCGATTTTCTGGCCTCCTACGGGATGGATCGCGTGCGAGCGATCCCGGGCAATCGCGATTACCTGGCCGGCGGAACGGGTCCGTTACGTCCGGCGGATTCAGACCTCAACTACTTCCTCGAAGCGCCGGATACGGCTATTGACGACCCCGCGACATCAAGCGACAAGGCAACACCGTTTCTTGAGTTCTTCGACGATGTTGATTTCTTCGATCGCACCCGAGAGCTGTGCATCGTCGGCCTCGATAGCGAGCCCGTTATTCCGGATGAATCGCTGCGCCGTGGCATTGCGTTCCTTGAAGGCTCTTCGTCGAAGCTGACGCGTGTGTTCTGTACGCATCGCTCCCTCCTGCCGGTGCCGGGCAAGAAGGTGAAAGAGGGAGACATCCTGCCAAACGCTGGCGATATTCTGGATGAGCTGATGACCGCTGGCGTCGATCTCGTGCTTTGCGCCCATCTACACCGCGTGCACGCCTGGGAACTGTGCCGCGATGGACGAACGATGGCGGTCGTCAACGCGCCGTCCCTGCTCGATCGCTCACCGGGCAAGGAAGTCGGCCTGCTGTCGTACGATATCGAGCGTCGTGGTCAGCTGCGAGCAACGTTCCACTCACTAGCCGACAAGCCACCACGCATACTGGTCGATACAACAGTTCGCGCCAAAGAGAAGAGACGCTCGGGATGACGATCGCCAGCTGGTCTCTTAGCCACCTCGATCCCGCGTACCCTTCGTCCTGGGTACATCATCAGTATCCCGGGGTGCTCATTACCGTCGATGGAGTCGATGGCGCTGGTCGCGCGACTCAGCTGGATCTGCTGGACACCTGGCTTCGAGTCCAAGGTTACGGCGTCGTGAGAACCGCATGGAACTCGTCCAAACTCGTCTCACGAACGATCGCTGAGGCACGCCGCCAGCGGACGCTGACTGCGCGCACGTATTCGATCCTCCACGCAATCGACATGGCCGAGCGTCAGGAAGTTGAGGTAATACCGGCGCTTCGCGGTGGCTACGTTGTGCTGGCCGACCGCTACGTCTGCACAGCCTTCGCGCGGGACATCGCTCGAGGCGTCGATGCGGACTGGATCCTCAACTTGTACGGCTTTGCAGTGCGCCCCGACCTCTCGATCTACCTGCGAATCGACGCGGAGACGTCGATCGACCGCGTAATGGGGATCGCGGGAGAGGCAACGATCGAAGAGGCCGACGAACGGGCCGGCGTCCGCGGGCCGCTGGGATCATTTCTGCAATTCCAACAGCGGGTCATTGCCGAATATGAACGCTTTGTGCGTCCTTTCGACATGGTGCCGCTCGATGCCCACGACCCAGTTCGTCACCAACAGCTAGAGTTGCGGCAGATCGTTGCGGGTATGCTGGAACGGATGGATGGCTCGTGAGCGCGCAGTCAACGGTCTCTACGTCAACCACCTCGTCCCCGTCCAAACTGCCCGGAACACTCCTCGTCGTCGAAGGCATCGATCGATCGGGCCGCAGCACCCAGATCGCACTCCTCATCGACTGGCTCCGCAGACGGCACATCGAACCGGTGCGGACAGACTGGAGTACGTCTCCCCACATCTCGAAGGCGATCCACAAGGCAAAGGCCGCAGGCGAATTGCGTCCGATTACGTTCAGCCTGTTTTATGCAGCCGACTTCACCGACCGCGTTGCGAACGTCATCGTGCCGGCGCTCGAGCGTGGCGATGTTGTGGTGGCTGATCGTTATGTCTATACTGCGTTTGCCCGCGACATCGCGCGCGGAGCAGACCCCGGCTGGCTGGAGACACTCTACGGCTTTGCCCCTCCACCCGACGCCGTTTTCTACCTTCGTGTCCCGCCAGGAGTGACCCGGCAACGCGTGCCAAGCACTCCCATCAAGGCGATCGACCGCTATGAGGCCGGGCTGGACCTCGGGCTGAGCACCGACCCGGATGAGTCATTTCAGCTCTATCAGCAGCTCGTGTTCGATGAATTCGAACGGCTCGCGCGCGAACATTCGTTTACGGTGATTGACGGCACGGAGGACGTCGATTCCATCGCGCGGCGCATTCGGTCGAAAGCCCGGGAGGTTCTCGGGGCGCGTCCAAACACCTGAGTGTTCGAGGACGGGATCGCACGGCAAGGAAGCGGAGGCTCGCAGAATGGCGAAGAAAAACAAAGCACAAGAGGATCGCGAAGGACAGAACAAGATCCGCAAGGCAGAGCGAAAGCTCGCTGCGGCCCTGGCCGATGTAGACAAGGCCCGCGCTCGCGTCGCCAGACGTGAAAGTAAGCTGAGCGGACTACTCCAGAAGTACGGCAGCGCGGATACCAGTTCGATCGAGCCAGAAACCGACGAGACTGCGGACGGAAACAACAACAGCGACGACGCGGCCGGCGAGCCTGAAGCCTCTGGCGCCGACCAACTTCAGATCGAGCTGCATCCCACAGCGGAAAATCAGGCAAGCGAGCCGTCCTGACCGGTCACTACTGACGAATGGAAGCGCACATGGCCAAACGAGATCGTATCGATGGCCTGAGTGGATCAACCGAGTATCGGTTCGCCATCGGGCGAGTGATCGAAACACGGTTCGATGAGATGATGCTCCACCGCGCTGGCACGCTCCTGGGGCGAGATCCCGAACAATTGCACGACATGCGCGTCGGCTCCCGCCGACTGAGGGCAGCGATGGATGTCGCGACCGACTGTTTTCCCCGACGGCGCTATGGCTACTACCACCAGACGATCAAGCGGCTCACCGACGTGCTCGGCGGGGTTCGGGATTGTGATGTGCTGCGTGAGACGCTCGTTGCCTACCGGCGAAGCCGGCCGACAGCCGAGCACCCCGCAATCAATCGCATGCTCCGCGATCTCCGCGTTGAGCGCGATGCGCGCAGGATCGACATGATCGCCTTCTTCGAGACGCTTGACGCGGACCGGTTTGATGTCCGTTTCCGTGGATTCCTGGCGGAGTATTCCCGTGGCGAAGGCTAAGCGGGTTCGCGGCATCCGTTGCAGCGCGTCATCTGCGCACAATGCCCGCCTGGTGATTCAGACTCGTCTCGACGAGATGTTGGCATTCGCGCCGTGGGTAGACGATCCGGCGAACGTCGAGGAGATCCATAATCTGCGTATCGCCGCTAAGCGCCTGCGTTACTCGCTCGAGCTATTCCGATTCGCGCTTCCGTCGGCCACAGGCGGGTTGATCAACGAGGTCAAGGAAATCCAGGAACATGTCGGCGACCTGCACGACGCAGATGTCATGATCGAGCATGTCCTGGAGGTTATTGCAGGCGATGCCCAGCGCAGATCAGCCCGTCTACTTGGCATCGCTTCGTCGGTCGATCGCGGCACGATCGCCCAGCGGCACCAGCGACTGAAGTCGGCCGCCGGCGCGGTCTCAACACCCCGAGACGATGTCGCATTCTTCACGCTCATTGCTCACCGCGCGGAAGATCGAGACCGTGCATATGAAAAATTCCTCACCGCCTGGCGGCGACTATTGGAGAGCGACTTCCCCACCAGAGTGACGACAGTGCTCGACGAGGCGGTGGCGTTGGCAGCCATTGCTCACGAATCGGGCGAGACCGCGGGATGAGCGCCAGGTTGCGCGTCGCGGTGGTCACCGATATCCACGGCAATCTCGAGGCGCTGGAGGCTGTCCTCGCGGACATCGAGCGTCGCGGCCCATTCGATCGCCTCGTTGCTGGTGGCGACTACTGCCTGAATGGCCCGGATCCAGCCCGGGCGCTCGATCTGATCGTCGATCGTGCGGATATCATGCTCAACGGAAACACCGACCGCGATCTCGTCGATGAAGGCGTCAACGATCCGGAACTCGGCGAGAAGAAGCGTGCGTCGATCCAGTGGACCCGCGACGCTCTCGGGAGCGGCCGGCTCGCCATGCTGGCCCAACTTCCGCATTCTGACCTTGTTGAGACCCCGGGCGAGCCGCTTCTCGTCGTCCACGCCAACCCGCACGACCTCGACCAACATATATTTCCAGACATGCCACCCGACGCCGTCCGCACGCTCGTCGCGCCGTTCCATGCAGGAGTGCTGGTATTCGGACATCTCCATATTCCCTATCGACGTCGAATCGGAAAACTGCGCCTGTTCGATGTCGCATCCTGTGGCCTGTCACGCGACGGCGATCGCCGAGCAGCGTGGGGATCGTTCGTCTGGAGCCCGGACAACGGCTGGCGTGGCGCGATCCATCGCGTCGCCTACGATCACGGCACGACGGTCCTTCGGATGCTGGACAGCGGCATGCCACACCCCGATCGACGCATTCGCGATTTGCTGAGGGCCACCTATGACTGAACCACGCGAGATCGAAGCCAAATTCGAGATCGACGATCCCACGCCGTTACGCGAGCTCAAGAAGGCGCCTCCGCTTACTGTCGTCTCCGCAGAAGAGATCATTCAGGTGGACACCTATCTCGATACTCCGGACGGCGCGCTGCACCAAGCCGGCTCCACACTCCGGCTGCGCGAGAGCAGCGGACGATGGACGTTGACCTATAAGGGCAAGCGCGCGCCGAGCACGATCGGGCATGCCCACATCGCGTCACGAGTCGAAGTGAGCGAGCCCGTCACCGCGCAGGTCGCGGCGTCAATCCTGGTCGGCCAGCGCACGGAGACGCGCCTGCCTCCCATCACACTGGCAGGGACAGCAACAGGCGATGCGAGCCTTGTGCCAGTGGCGCGTATTGAGAACCACCGCACCGCGATCGGCCTTCTCGATGAGGCCGGCCGCGCCTACGAACTCGCTGTCGATGATTGCCGCGGAGAGCGCCTCTCGGATGACCGCGTAGTGGCGTTCAGTGAAGTCGAGCTGGAAGCGCGAACAGCGGATCATGACGATTTATTACGAGCAGTAGACGCGTTACGCGCAGCTATCCCCACGCTGCGCCCGTCGGGCCAGTCGAAGCTGGCCCGGGTGCTCAGCCAGGCTACCGGCGACTGGATACCCCACTAGCACAAACGTTCGTATTCATGCTATGCTGCCCGTCTGTCATACGGTCGGACAACCACCCGCCAGGAGGTTCAGACGGTGCTCGATCTCTCCCTTCGCGATGCCCGACGGCTGGCAATTGGCGCGCAGCAACTCGCCGGCCCGCCGCCCGGACGCCCCACGAAACAGCGAATGAGGGAGACGATCCAGCAACTTGGCGCCCTCCAGATCGACTCAATCAGCGTCATCGCGCGTAGTCACCATATCGTGCTCTGGAGCAGGCTCGGTAACCACCCGCCGGAGTGGCTCAATGAGCTGTTCCATCCCGACCGCGTCCTGTTCGAATACTGGGCTCATGCTGCGGCGTTCGTTCCGATCGAGCTCTTCCCGTATTTCCGTCGGGCGATGCTCGAACGCACGAGCCCCGAAGGTGACGGGTGGAGCGCAAAGGGGCGTCGGTGGATTCTCGAGAACGCCGACGTGCTCGACCATGTCGTCGCACACATCACCGAACACGGGGCTGCGTCCAGCAGCACATTTGCGGCGCCGGAGGGCAGCTCCAGAGCCGAGCCATGGGCCTGGTATGGCAACAAGCCAACCAACCTTGCTCTGGATATGCTCTGGACAATGGGCAAGCTCATGATCGATCGGCGTGAGAAGTTTCAGCGCTGGTACGACCTCACCGAGCGCGTCTACCCTGAATGGAGTGACGAAGGCCTGCCCTCAGTGGAGGAAGAGGAACAGGCACTCGGCGCGGCCGCGCTCCGAGCAATGGGTATTACAACCGCTCGGTGGCTTCCCGACTACTTTCGCAAGAGTTGGGGCAGCTCCGCGTTACCGAATAGCACCGCACGCCGCGTGATCGACGGACTCGTCGATCGAGGAGTGGCCGTTCCGGCCAGGGTGCGGGGCTGGGATGAAGACGCATTCGTCTGGGCGGATCTCGCGGGCCGGCGGATCCCCCTAAGCCGAACAACGCTCCTTTCCCCGTTCGATAGCCTCGTCTGGGATCGACGGCGAACGGCAGGGTTGTTCGACTTTGAGCTCATGCTTGAGGCGTATACCCCCGCGCCGAAACGGCGCTACGGGTATTTCAGCCTGCCGATCCTGTATCGGGATCGCCTCGTCGGTCGTCTCGACCCGAAGGCGGATCGCGCGTCACGACAATTGCTTATCCGCGTCCTCCATCTCGAGCCGTGGTTCGAGAAACAGGCCGATGAGCGATTCTATCGGTCGCTGGCGTCGACACTCCGCGATTTCGCCCACTTCAACAGTTGCGACGTTATCAGCGTCGAACGAAGCAATCCGACGCAATCAGGCATAGCACTCACCACCGCGCTTGCAGCCCTGGCCAGAGAATGACAATGGGCGGCCCAATGAGAGCCGCCCGAAGATCCGATTCGGACATGCGTGGATTAGTCTCGACCCCGCGCACCGCTGACGAGGGAGATGTAGTAGAGCAACTGCAGCAGCGCTGCCGCGAACCCGGCAACATAGGTCAGAGCCGCCGCGTTCAACACCTTGCGACCCTGCGCGTATTCAGTGCGGTCGAAGATGCCGATCGTCGACAGCTGTTGCATCGCACGCGCCGATGCGTTGAACTCGACCGGCAGAGTGACGAGTGCAAACACCGTGCCGGCAGCGAAAAACGCGATGCCGATCCATGCAAGCTGTGTCAGCCCGATGACAATCCCGGCGATCAGCATGATCGGGCCGATCATGCTGCCGATGTTTGCCACTGGCACGATCGCGCTCCGCATCGCAAGCGGCGCATAGCCCTGTGCATGCTGCAACGCATGGCCACACTCGTGTGCCGCAACACCGACTGCCGCCACCGACTTACTGCCGTAAACCGGCTCGGACAGACGCAGGACCTTGCTGCGTGGATCGTAGTGGTCGCTCAATGACCCCTGGATACGCTCGATCTGGACATCAGTGATGCCGTTCGATCGCAGGATCTCCGCGGCCGCCTGAGCGCCGGTAATCCCCTGGTTCGTCTGAACCTGGGAGTACTTCTGGAATGTGCTTTTGACACGGTACTGCGCGAACATCACCAGGGCGATTGCCGGCAACATGAACACGAAATACAGTGGATCGAAGAAGAACATCGTCTGCGAACCTGCCTTCTGTAAGCGATAGCCCAGCGCCGCATCGGATCAGTCGCGATCGACACCGAGCCGAGCCGGTAGGCGGGGCGGACATATTCGACACCCGGAATCGGCGCGAGACGTCCGCAAGTATCGTCGTCGGGCCGCCAGACCTACCATGCTATAGTATGCCCCGAGCTGGATGTGGCCTTCAATCGCGGCCGCGAACACGGCTGCTGGAAAGGCGAATCCCGCTGTTCGATCCGTCACCGTCGCGCCCTCTGCTGGAGATGCTTGACGACGAGATCCTGGCGACGCTTGCCGAGGCCGAACGAGC
>Ga0073904_10000663_pt1 | contig 25122 bp, 23 predicted proteins | sample KloWWTrecipitate_FD_66668 | JGI IMG/M metagenome (GOLD analysis project Ga0073904, IMG submission 66668) | Active sludge microbial communities from Klosterneuburg, Austria, studying microevolution and ecology of nitrifiers - Klosterneuburg... | ecosystem: Engineered > WWTP > Aerobic digester >... | reverse complement strand
ACACCGAGCTCGTTGCTCGAGGTGGCCGCTACGCCGCGCTGGCCGAAGCCTGGGCGCGGTCGCAGCCGACATCCGAAGGTGCCGTCAGCCGCTAGCCGAGCTCGTCATGCGCGGTCGAAGGCGAGCACGAACTCGAGAAGGCCATTGTCCTTGCTCGTGATGGTCGCGACCGAAGGGTTCGGGATGCCGAAGTCGGCGAAGAGCACTGGGATCTGGCCGAGTACGCCGACTCGACCGTTCAAGAAGGTGGCCTCCACCTCGAACGTGACGGACTTGGTGATGCCGTGCAGGGTGAGGTCGCCAGTGGCTGTCGCAGGAAGTGTGCCGCCGTCGGTGGGTACCTGCTTGAAGTCGATCGGGGCGGTGAGCACGAACGTTGCGGTCGGGAAGGTGGCGACGTCCATGATGCGCCCGTTGAACTGGCCGTCGCGTCGCGATTCGTCACTCTTGAACGTGGTCATGTCGACGGTGAAGCTGCCCGCGGTCACTGACGTTGCGCCGATCGTGAACGTGCCGCTGATGGCCTGCGTGCGTCCGTTCGCTGTGGTGTCGAAGCCGTTGATGCTCTCGTCGACTCGGTAGCCGACTTCAGACCCCTCGGCGATCGCCCAGTTCCCTTCGACGCCGTCGGCGGCGACCGGTGTGACGGTCGTTTCAGGGGCAGCACCGCCGGTGGTCACCGGCGCGTCGGGTGTGACGGTGGTGGTGGCAGTCAACAGGTCCTTCACATCGCCGGTGTTGAACTCGTCGTCAGCCTTGTTCCAGAACTTGGCGTAGATGAACGACACGGCGACCACCACGACGGCGATGGCGACGACGGCGATGATCAGTGTCTTCAGTGGCTTCTTCATGACTGTCCTTGCGTCTGCGAGCTCGAAATAGTTGGCGGCGAGAGATTGGCACACCGAACGAAGCCGACGGCGTCACCACGCCGTGCGCGAGGCTGCGAGTGGCGCGAGTTCTGGATGGATGTGTGGGTGCGCAAGACTCCACTCATGACTGCAACTGTGCTGATCGCACGCACCACTCCCAAGACCGTCGATGCCGTGGCCGTACCCGTCGGTACCTCCGGCACTGTCCCGCGTTCGCTCGGTCTCAACCGTGCTGCGCTCGCGGCCGTTGGGTTCGAGGGCAAGCCCGGCCAGACACTCGTCGTCCCTTCGGGCAGCGGGCCTGCACAGATCGCCGTCGGTATCGGCGACAGCGCGCTGACCGTGCAGACGCTCCGTAACGCTGCAGGTGCGATCGTTCGTGCCGCCGGCAAGCGAGCAGTGGTCGCGACCAATCTCGCAGACCTCGACGGGGTCGATGCGGCCAGCGCCGCGCAGGCCGTGGTGGAAGGTGGCCTGCTGGCCGGCTATCGGTTCGCGGGCATCAAGAAGGAAGCGAACACGGCCGCGCTGACCCAGCTCGTACTCGTGGTGGGGGAGAAGCGCACAAACGGCGCCCGCATCGGTAGCGAGCGCGGCCAGGCAACGGCAGCGGCTGCCATTTTGGCCCGCGACCTGGCCAACATGCCGCCGGCGTACATGACGGCACGGCACATGGCCGAGAAGGCAGTCGAGGTGGCCCACGCCAGCGGCTTGACCGTGGAGGTGTTCAACCGCGACCAGCTCGCCGAGATGGGCTGCGGGGGCATGCTGGGCGTCAACGCCGGCAGCGTCGAGCCGCCGCGCATGGTGCGCCTCACCTACAGTCCGCGCAATCCGGTCGGCCATGTCGCACTCGTCGGCAAGGGCGTGATGTACGACTCGGGCGGTCTCAGCCTGAAGCCCAGCGACGGCCAGATCGCGATGAAGATGGACATGAGCGGTGCCGCTGCCGTGCTGGCCGCGATGGGCGCACTCAAGGCGTTGAAGTGCAAGGTGAAGGTCACCGGCTACCTGATGTGCACCGACAACTTGCCCGGTGGAAACGCCGTCAAGCTCGGCGACGTGCTCACCTTCCGCAACGGCAAGACCGCAGAGATTCACAACACCGACGCGGAGGGCCGGCTGGTGTTGGCCGACGGCCTCTCGCTGGCGGTGGAGGATGGGCCCGACGCCATCGTCGACATCGCCACCCTCACGGGTGCATGCATGGTCGCGCTCGGGTTGAAGGTCGCCGGTGTCATCGGCAACGACCAGTCGGTGATCGACAAGCTGCGCACCTCCAGCGCAGCCACCGACGAGCAGATCTGGCAGCTGCCGTTGGAGAAGGCCTATCGCAAGCAGCTCGACAGCAACGTTGCCGACATGCGCAACATCGGCGGCCCGCCCGCCGGCGCCATCACTGCTGCGCTCTTCCTCCACGAGTTCGTCGCCGAGGTTCCGTGGGCGCACCTCGACATCGCCGGTCCGATGGCGGTCGACGGCGACGACGGGTGGTTGAGCAAGGGTGCCACCGGCTTCGGTGCACGCCTGCTCATCGACTTCGCCACCAACTTCGTCAAGTAGCAAGTCGCCCGGCGGTGGCTTCGCCCACGCCGCGGGTGGTGGCAAACATCGTTGCTTCCACCGCGGCGGCAGGTGAGACGCCGACAGCAAGGAGTTGTCGTTCGACCAGTTCGGGTTCGTCGCCGGCTGCCACCATCGCGGTAGCCAGCGCGCACCCGCGCTCCAGATCGCTGAGGCTGAACTCGCGGACCTTCCATTGCGAGTGCATCGCCTGCAACTGCGGTGGCATCCGTGAGAGATGGCGGGCGGCCACCGGTGGCACCTTGCGGCGCACGGCCAACCCACCGCCGGGCATTGCTTGGGACATCCCGAACAACTGGCAACGATTCAATGCGCGGGCGAACGAGTTCGAGGTGCCCGTCGAGTACGCCAGGCCCAGCATTCCGGCGGTCTCGGCGAGATCGAGTTCGTAGCCGAGCGGGTAGCGGTCCAGCCCGGTCACCAAGCGGCGCAGCGTCCAGGTTGCTGTAGGTCCGAGCACGTTCAGCCAGAACAGTTCGACGTAGTTGGAGCGGACGTCGAAGCCGACAGCGTCGACGATCGGGTCATGCCATGGCACCACCATCAACGTGGCGGCTTCGGTTTCTTGGACGAGCGGTTCGATGGACATGGCGACCTCCAGCGGGTGAGGTGAACAGTGGGGGAAGCCGCTCACCTCTACTGGGCATGGTGAGTGAGGTCATTCGGCAAAATTGCCGCGAGAATGCCCGCATGTCGGATCTTCAGGAGGCCACGAAATGGGTGCGGGCGGCACAGCGGATCGTCGTGCTCAGCGGTGCGGGTCTCTCGACCGATTCGGGCATCCCAGACTTTCGTGGGCCGAACGGGTTGTGGAAGAAGGACCCTGCCGCCGAGAAGGCCTCGACGCTGCAGCACTACCTGGCCGACCCGGCGCTGCGTCAGCGGGCGTGGCAGAACCGCCTGAACGCGCCGGCGTTCACGGCGGCACCGAACGCCGGCCATCGCGCGGTGGTTGCGCTCGAGCAGCGCGGCCAACTGTCGGCCATCGTCACGCAGAACATCGATGGATTGCACCAGGCCGCGGGCAACGATGCCGGCAAGGTGATCGAGGTGCACGGCACCATTCACTGGTCGCGCTGTTGGGGATGCAACGATCGTCGCCCGATGGCGCAGATGCTCGACCGCGTGCGTGGGGGCGAGGCCGATCCGGCGTGTGAGCTCTGTGGCGGGGTCATCAAGAGCGACACCATCCTGTTCGGTCAGAATCTGGTACCGCACGTCATCGAAGCCGCGATGGTTGCTGCCGAACGGAGTGATCTCGTTCTCGCCGTAGGTTCCACCCTGTCGGTGTTTCCGGCGGCCAACGTGGTACCACGCGCCAAGTCCGCAGGCGCACGGGTCGTCATCGTCAATGGCGAGTCGACGGCCATGGATCGCTTTGCCGATGCCCTCCTCATCGGGTCACTGTCGGAACTGCTTCCCTCCTTGTGTAGCGGTGACGATCAGCCAGCGACGAATCCCGACTGATCCGGTAGCATTTTGATCATGGCTACCTTCCGCGACCTGCTCAGCGCTGCCAAAGCTGAGATCACTGAAATCGACACTGCGACCACCGCTGAGCGCATTGCCCAGGGGGCCATCGTGCTCGACGTGCGCGAGCCCGACGAGTACGAGCAGGGTGCGCTGCCCAACGCCATTCACCTTCCGCGTGGCCATCTCGAGGCGCAGATCGAAGGCAAGTTGCTGGACAAGCACGCACAGGTCGTCGTGTACTGCGCAGGCGGTGTGCGCAGCGCATTCGCGGCCAAAACGATGGGCGACCTGGGGTACACCGATGTGCTGTCGGTAGCCGGTGGCTTCGGCAAGTGGAAGGACGAGGGGCGTGCGTGGACGACGCCCGTCACCCTCACCGCCGAGCAGCGCAACCGTTACCAGCGCCACCTGTTGCTGCCCGAGGTGGGCGTCGCCGGTCAGGCGAAGCTGCTGGCGAGCAAGGTGCTCTTGCTCGGTGCCGGTGGCCTTGGTTCACCGTCGGCGATGTACCTGGCCGCGGCTGGTGTCGGCACCATCGGCATCGTCGACATGGACGAGGTGGACGCCAGTAACTTGCAGCGCCAGATCCTGCACAACATGGACCGCATCGGCGACCGCAAGGTGGACAGCGCGAAGAAGACGCTGACGGCGATGAACCCCGATGTCGACGTGGTCACGTACGACACGCGTCTCGACGCGACCAACATCTTGGAGATCATCGCCGGCTACGACGTCATCGTCGACGGAGCCGACAACTTCCCCAGCCGCTACCTGCTCAACGATGCCAGCGTCAAGCTGGGCATTCCCGTCGTGCACGGCAGCATCTTTCGTTTCGAAGGCATGGTCAGCGTGTTCCATCCGCTCGAGGGCCCCACGTATCGCGACATGGTGCCCGAGCCGCCGCCGGCGGAACTTGCGCCCAGCTGCGCCGAAGCCGGCGTGTTGGGCGTACTACCCGGCATCGTCGGCTGCATCCAGGCGCTGGAAGCCCTCAAGATCCTGTTGGGCCTCGGCGAGCCGCTGATCGGTCGCATCCTGTCGGTCGATACCACCGACATGAGCTTCCGTACGTTCAACCTGCGACCCGACCCGGCCAACGAAGTGACCTACGCCAACCGCGATCGCATCATCGTGCAAGAACTCGAAGGGCTGTGCGCGCCGGGCCTCGCGCACTGATCCGTCTCACGGGGGTGTCGGGCGACGGGTAACGTCGCGTCGTGCACGCACAGGATGTCATCGCTCACCCGGCCGCTTCCACACGCAACGTGTGGCTACACGGCCCGTTGCAGGACACGCTGCTCGGCTGGTGCTTCGTACCCGTGGCACTGATGGTGCACTTTGCCGAGCCGAATCTGACGCTCGTACAGTCGATGGTGGGGGTCATCTTCCTCGTCTCGTTTGCACACCAACCGCTCACGTTGGGGTTGGTCTATGGCGATCCAGTGCAGCGTGCGGCTCACCGTCGGTTGTACATCTGGGCGCCGCTCGTTGCGGCCGCGTTGATCATGGTCGGCCTCTCCATCTCGCTCACGCTGGTGGGGCTGATCGCTGGACTGTGGAATGCCGAGCACACGCTGATGCAGCGGTACGGGGTCTTGCGCATCTATGGCCGCAAGGCCGGCGACGACCACGGTTCGTTGGAGAAACCGATGCTAATCGTGTGGCTGGTCACCGCCCTCGCGTTCATCGGCGCATACGTCGACCTCGAGCAGTTGGTGCTCAAGCTGGGGCTCGATGAGACCAATGCTCGTGGTGTTCGGCTCCTCGACCCGTTGCGCACGCCGGCGACGGTGCTGTTCTGGGTCGGCGTGGTTGCCAGTGCTGCGTTGACGGTGCGCTGGTGGCGTGCTGAACGGTCGCTGGGTGCTATGGCCAGCCGGGCGAAGCACCTGTACGCACTGGGCACCCTGGGCCTGGTGGTGGTCGTGATGATCGACCCGATCGCCGGTGTCGCCGGCTACGTCGCGGCCCACGCCATCGAGTACTTCGCCGTCGTGCACCGCAGCCTGCGGACGCGCCGCGACGAAGCGCCCGTCGCGGTCGTCACCAGTACACCCTGGCGGCGAGGCGGCGTCTACGTGCTCTACTTCGCGATCATCACTGCGATTGTCGTGGGTACCGCGCTGCCGTTCAACGGTCGCCTGTATGCGTTCGCAATTCTGTTCTTCGGTGCGCTGCACATTCTCTACGACGGCTTCGTGTGGAAGCTGCGCCGCCCCAACGTGGCCGCCTCCTTGGGTATCACCCCATCCGCCGGACACGCCATCGATCACGTGGGCTAGGCGAGGGCTAGGCGGGCTGCCCATTGTCGGCGGACAGGTGGAACGGCCCACTAGCGGCCATCTGGACCTGGCCCGCTGATGGCCATTTGGCCGCCGAGGGTGGTCGCCTGACTGGACTGCTGGGGTGCCACCAACGGCTCTTCTGGGACGCTGCGGATACGTACAGATCGCCGGCTCTGCGAGCGTTCTCCGGCGTTCGTCGAACGTTCTGCGTGCGCCGCCTATGCGTGTTCTGTACTCCTGAGAGCACTCGGGCCGAGATCGCTCCGATCGCCGGATCAGCGCTTGTTCTCGCCGGCGCATCGGACCGCATGAGAGTGCCGACAGCGCCGTTCTGGGTTTCGCAAGATCCATTTGTCGCTGGCGCCAATCCTCACGCCATACCTCCGAGGTGAACTCGCTGCCGAGCGGCCCGTTACTGTCCGGTTGGACCGCTCAGCTCGACCGACTCGATCGGGCGCAAAGGACACAAGTGGACGAGGCTTGCTGCAATGGCAAATCTAGAATTTATCGGATCGGGCAGCATCGGGCGGTTTGTTCGTTGGGACGGTGCGTCGATCCCGGATGACGAACCGCCAGAGTACGGATGGATCGTTGGCGTAGGTGAGGCCGCCCACATCGACGTAATCGATGAGCGCGACCCGTTTGATCACAGCGAGAATGGTGGGCGGGGTTCAACCACCAGGGCGCTGATCGGCCAACTGCCGGACGAGGTCGTGGTCCTCTTGGAGCTCAGGTCCAGAGGTGGTGTGCGAAACTTCGGCGGCCATCGTGCGTCCACGCAGCGCTACTCAGCACGAACGGTGATCGGGGGCAGCGTGCCGTTGTACGGGCTCCGAAGCTCGAAACTGATTGCTATGCGGACGCTGTACCGAGATCTGAACTGGTGGGCCGGAATGAGCTCGTCCGAGGAGAAGTTCGAGATCGAGGACGGAATCATTCGGGGGTTCGAGCTGAAGATGTCGTCTCCTCCGACCGTGTCCGCTCGGATCGATGCTCGATTCGAACTACGTATTGAGCCGAAATGGTCCGTCGGTGGTGATGAAGATCACCGCATTCTTTCTGACCCGATCGCGATTGGCTGCGCGTCGACGCGACCGACTGAAGCGTACGAGTTCTTTCGCGTGCTGTTCGAAGTGCAGGGTCTTCTCAGTGCGCTCTTTCGCGGACATACGACTGCCGACGCGGGGGAAGCCGAACTCGATCTGGATCCATTAGTGCCACGACACGATCGCGGGTCCTACCCAATGTGGCAGGGTGAACTGATGGTGACGCCAGACGGTGTCAGCCGCCGAGCGGACGCTCATCCCCCAATCTTGAATCTTGCGGATATCGGCGGCGTCGCAGGTCTTGCACGTTGGGTGAGGCTGTGCCGCAAACATCCTCGAGCGACCGAAGTCGCATTGTCGCCATACCGCTCCGGGTACTCACGCGCTGAGGTCGAGATCTTGTCTCTCGGTTCGTCCTTCGAGTATTGGGTCGCCTCTCACAGAGATCGCCAATGGGCGGCGAAGCCGAATCGGGGCAAGGGCAAGGGCGGGACTCCGGACATCGCATTGGCCATGGCCGGCAGAGCAGGTGATCCTTTCCGCAAGTGGGTTGGCCAAAGCGATCAGTGGTGTAGGCAATTCTGGAGCGCGTACAACGGCCTGAAACACGACCCCCGATTCGCAGTTGATCCCTACGAGTTGAGCGACCTAGTTATGAGCGCTCGGTACCTGCTCACTGCAGTGCTGCTGGACCGTACTGCGAACAATCGAGTGCCGAGTTCGACAATGTTCGCGTCGCACCTTCTTGCCGAGCTAGGCCTTCGGCTTCGGAAGCGTCTCGAGTGAGTTGGTTGGAATTTGGATGTCTCAGTTCCGCCACCACCCCCGCCAAGGAAATCGATCGCGCCTCAGCACGCGAACAGATCGACTCGCTTCGTTCGGTCTCGACCCAATCGCGGCTTCATTGGCGATACAGGGGGTGGTCTCCTCGATGTCAGCCGTCAGTAACGTCGAACTCGATCGCGCCCTCAATTAGGGTTTCCCAAATCGCTACGGGTTCGGTTCTTTCCCACTCTGCGCTCCAGAGTTTTTGCAGCTCGTAGGGAGGACACGGTTCCGAACGCCAATACGCCTCGATGAATGGCCAGGGATCGGTCATTGAGTTGACGTGCAAATGGCGTAGGTGAGTAATGATCGACATATCGCCGCGATGGCTCGCGTGGAGCGTCGAGACACGAGCTGTGGTGAAGCGCTCCGCTGGCCATCCAGGCGTGTGAGCGACCTTTTCCGCTTCCTCGACCGAATCGAAGACGTACAAACAGCCCAGGCGACTTGGCGCAGTCGGAAAGTACGCACGGCGGTGGAGTTCGATGTTGTATTCGACCAGATAGTTCGCCGTCGTTGTCAACATGAAAGGAGAGACGACACCCCAGTCGGGGTTCGGCAGAAACGGGAGTAGCTCGTCCACGTGGCCGGTGACTCTTGATGCCGAGGTGAACGTCCCGATCCGGCGATTGTGCTGCGCTGTCCTCAGCGACCGCACCATGATCCAAACAGTGCTTCCTACTTCAACGGCCACCTCGAGAAGGCTACGTCTCGACATGGCCCGGGCATCACCGGGCGCCTTCGCTAACCAGATGCCGGGAGATATCTGCGTGTCTCCGCGCACCTCGCGAGACACGCTGACATGTCTAGGACTCGGTGGAGGCAGCACGTAACTCGCAGCGCAGAACGACGCCGTTGCTTGCGCCACGGGACCGCACAGAACGGCGCATCTGGGTGACCGGCGATGCCGGGTGCCCGGTAAGGGCCGAAGTGTGCGGAGGCAAAGCACGTTTGCGGCGTGGTTCGGCGCGCCGATACTGCGCTCACTTTCCGATTGCTCATCGCGACGCGGGATGCCCGACTCAGGGCGGCGGCGCTGTAGGTCCTACACGCGATCCAAGGGTACGTACGGAAGCGGCGGCAGCGTGAATGCGATGCTGTCGTTGACATGGACATCGCCACCGAGCAGTACGACCGTCATAACACCGGCACGCATTGCTTCCCGACCTCTCGCTCTGTTAGTGATGGCTCCGTGCAGGCCCGGAGCGAGTCCGTTGAGCTGGCCACACGGATTGCGTAGGCCCGTAAGGCCGAGCAGCGCTGAACCGATCCGCAACACCGCACCGACCGGCAACGACAGAAGGTCAATTCCACGCGTCGTCACGTTTTCGCCGATCGCGCCAGGGCGAACGTCGAAGCCGCGACCTTGAAGCTCGTCGAGTAGCTCACCTTGGAGGAGATGAACCTGACGCAGGTTCGGCTGCGTCGGATCAATGGCAACACGACTGCGATGTTTCACGGTTGCGCCGGCGTGTACATCATCGGCGACACCGATGCCAGCGACAAGCGTCAAACGCTCGACCGCGTCCTTGCTAAACGTGTACGACTCGCTTCGATGCAGGTTCGTGACGACGGCGCTCATCACACCATTCTCGTTGGTCGCAGAGTCCGCAGTCGACATGAATTGCGACGTGGCGACGCACTACTTCGCTCACGCATGACGAGCCGCCTACCCGCTCAGGAACCGGCGGAGTCGTGTGACCCGCTGGCTCCGCGAGCCACACATGACACGCAGCGCAGAACGTCGGCTGGCGCCACCTGCAACTCGCGCCGGAACGGCGCGTCGGGACGTGCCCCCTAACCCGCGGGCTAGACAGGGACTTCCTCGATCGGCGAGGTCAGTTCTTCGCGCTCTTGGATGAGCACGCCGGCGATCACCAGGGCGGCGCCCAGCAGGTCGAGCGCCGATGGTGTTTGGCTCAGTGCGATGTAGCCAAGGATCATCGCCGACACGGGCAGCAGCGCCAGCAGCACAGCGAACCGGCGCACCGGGATTCGGCGCAGCACGACTTGGTCGATGCCGTAGGCGATGGCAGACGACAAGGCACCGATGACCACACACATCAGCAGCAGGCGCCCGTCGCCGAAGACCTTGCCGCTGCCCGCCACACCGAATGGCAGGATCGCCAGCGAGCCGATGGCGAGGCCGACACCGAGGCCGGCCATTCCGCGGTCGAGTTGGGCGACTCGGCGGCCAAGGATGATGTACCGGGCCCAGAGAGCGGATGCACTGAGGATGAAGACGATGCCCCACGGCTCGCCGCCCAGCTCGACGCCCGACAGCGTGGCGACCCCGATCGCAGCCAGCACGAGGGCGGCCGAGTTGCGGGCGTTGCGGGTGTAGGCCGCGGCGACTGCGATGGGGCCGATGAACTCCATCACGACGCTCTTACCCAACGGCAGCCGATCGATGGCGAGGTAGAAGAAGAGGTTCATGAATGCAGTCGCGACACCGAAGAAGGCTGCGCCCTTCAGTTCGGCTCGCGTCCAGCGGCCCCGCACTTGGCGCCATGAGACGGCAATCAGCGTCAGCGCGGCGAACAGGACGCGAAACCATGCCACCGTCGCCGGGCGGACCTCCTCGAAGAGGTTCACCGCCACGACCGCTCCGGTGTATTGCGAGATTCCGGCGATGATGAACAGCGCCTCGGGTGAGGCGGTGCGAACGAACTCTGTGGGTGTGCGCATGTGCGTCGTTACTGTCCTCGACGCTGGGAGGCGCCTGGAGTCGACTGGTCGGGGTCAGTCGAACAGATCTGGGTCGGTGCGGCAGATCTCCTGCCACATCGGCTGAAAGCTGAGCCAACCGGCGATGGGCGAGGCGGTCTGCTCGCGGGTGTAGGTGGCGTCTTCGTGGGGGATGGGCTGCGGGGTGCCGGCAGCCATCGCGAGCAGTTGCGCCTGGCATGTGCGCTCCATGCTGAGGAACCAGAACGCCGCCTCGTCGACCGAACCGCCAACGGTGAACAGGCCATGGTTCTGGTGAATGGCCGCCTTGCCGGTGGGGAACTGCGAGACCAGCTCGCGACCGTCTTCCACGCCGAACTGCACGCGGCCGCGTTGGGCGGTGACCACCGCGTGGTCTTCGTAGAAGATGCACGAGTCCTGCGTGAGCGGAGCCAGCGGTATACCGAGCGAGCTGAAGGCTTTTCCATACGTGCTGTGGCTGTGCGCGGCGGCAATCACGTCGGGCCGGGCCTCGTGCACGGCCGAATGGATGACGAACGCAGCGCGGTTGACCGGCCGGCTTCCATAGATGACGTTGCCCTCGTGGTCGACAAGGATCAGGTCGCTGACGCGTATGTGGCGGAAGCTGATCGCGAATGGGTTGACCCAGAAGTACTCGGGGAACTCGGGGTCGCGTACGGTGATGTGGCCGGCAACGCCTTCGCCGAAACCGACGCGACCGAAGATGCGCAGCGCCCCGGCCAGCTTCTGCTTGCGATGCAGCCGCTCTTCCTCGACGGTGGCGAACGGCGCGGGCAGCTCGATGTGGACAGCCTTCGGGGTCAGCTCAATGCCGTCGATCGTGCGAACGCCTGTGTCGGTAACAGTCATGTCTCAAAGACTATGCGAGTGTCAGCGGTCCTGTGCAGTGAGCGCTGACCATTCGAGTGGGTACTCGCACCCCGGGATGCGAGTACCCACTCGGATCACCTGGCAGCATCAGCGGTATGAATCACATCGTTTCCCCCGCCTCGATCTCTCCGCCGGCCGCGAACTACGCCCACGCCGTCCTCACCGAGTCGGCGGCGCGTTGGCTGCACACCAGTGGCGTCGTGCCGACGCAGGCCGACGGCACTGTGCCAGCCACGATCGAGGAGCAGGCAACCGTCGTATGGGCGAACCTGCAGGCGATCCTGAGGGAGGCCGGAATGGACGCCTCTGACGTGGTGAGCGTGACCACCTACGTGGTCGTCGATCAGCTGTCGTCGCTGGGTGCCGTGATGGCGGCGCGTGATGCAGCTCTGGACGGTCAGCGAGTTGCCAGCACGCTGGTGACGGTGCCCGCCCTGGCTCGCTCGGAGTGGAAAATGGAGATCGCGCTCATCGCCGCCAGCCCGGATGTGGACACCGAAGGGGAGTTGCATCTTCGGGCGCAATCTCTCGGACTGCTGACCAACGCGCCATCACCTCCCGCCTGAACTGGCAGCGATTCGAAGCCCGGTCAACTCGCGGCGAACGGATCCCACGCCGGTGGGGAAGTCGTCAGGAATTGCTGGATGGTCGGCACCACGACGCCGGGGGAGAGTTCGGTCTCGGCGGCATCCGACAGCGACAGTCGAGGTGTGAGCGCACCCGGTGGGTCGGCGCGCCACTGGCCGCCGCCGCGCTCGAGTGCGTTGAGCTGCTCGGCGAGCAGCCGCAGATCCGGTCGCGTGAGCACGGGACGCGACATCAGCATGACCCATGATTCGTAGCGCAGCTCCAGCGAGTACCGGTTGCCTTCGACGGTCAACACGCGAAGTCGCTCGGTGGCGTTGTTGATCGCCATCGGATGAATCGTCGCTGTCTCACCTCGTGTGAAGCGATGCACCGGTTCAGCTGAACCGGCCTCGAGGACCTCGACGACCGCCAGGTCGATCTCGGGATGCTCGCTGACGGCGATGTTGCCGTTGCCGATCGCCTGCAGGCTCGCTGTCAGATGATCGTCCTCGTCGCCCCACAAGTGGCGCCACCGATCGAGATTGGTCAGCATCTCCGACACACGCGGGAGTGCCCACTCGTACAGTGACCCGCAGCGCTGTGGGTACGGCGCGGACAGGACGTCGGCGGGAAGGGGCGAGAGCGCGTCGTCGTCGAGTGCCGCGATCAGCATTGCGATGCGGGCCGCGTCTCGCGAGGTGAACGTCCCGAAGTCACCGGCGCGGGCGACGTCGATCAGCAACGCGCGGTTGGCGAACGCGTGCTCCGGGTTCAACAGCGCGTACGCACTGGTCAGCCCGTCCTGATCGAAGTGGTTATTGGTGACGCCCTCGATCCCGTCGAGGCGATGCGGCTCGGCCAGTGCTCGAAAAGCGATCTGCGCAGACAGGTCGTCGCGCAGTTCGACCGGAGTAGGGCTTCCAGGCCAGTGCGAAAGAGTGAGCACGGTGTCCGGGTTCGGCGACCCGTCCACGACCACATTCGGGATTCCAGCGATCTCGTGCTCAGGAACGAATCGAAGCGTCACCATCGCCAAACACGGTACGACACCTCACCACGCGTCCGCGGACGCGTGGGATAGAGCCCCCAGAAAGCCCCGTCACTCCCTCCAATTACGCTGATCGCCCGAGCGCGACCGAGATATCAATGAGGCTCGACAGAGTCGTCGTCCCCGTTGCCTATCAGGCGCGTGAGCGGACAGCGCGGCGCACGGACCATGGGACGATGAGCTGATGGAGCAGCGACGCGGGCAGCCAGAGGAGGCGTCCGATCAGACGCTCGTAGTGGACAACGGTCTGCCAGCAGATCAGATCGTCGCTCACCGTGATGGTGTTCTGTGCAGAAAGGATGCGCGACTTCGCCGAGACCGTCACCGCTGCATCGCTGGTTCCATCGATGCGCCATCCGAGGACATGCGATCGATCGGCCGGTCCCAGGCGGAGGCCCAAACCGAACCTCCATCCACACCGGAGGAACACTCGCACCGCCTTGGGAGCATCCTCCCAGATGTGCCGAAGCCACAGCTCTGCGGTGAAAGCATCAGCGCCCGTCGAGCGAGTCGCGTCCGTCCAGCGATAGTCGGCCACGCCGATGCGGCTGGCATCTGGTTGATCGACCGGGTCGCGTGACACCGCGGTGATCCTACGACCATCGTCGAGCGTGGTGGCCTGCTCGCACATGGGGAGTCTGTGCTCGCGAGGAGGTACGGACGCATGCCTGACAGGGTCGACCGTTGGATGGCTTGTGGGTTCGGCGGGGGACCTACGATCTGGGGCGATGAGTGACGAGCAGACCACTGGCCCCGTGATCCAGACGGATTCGGGCATTCCGGTAAAGGCGCTGTACGACGCCTCCGACCTGGAGGGCTGGGACGCGGCGACGCAGTTGGGCGCTCCCGGTACGCCGCCGTACACCCGCGGCGTGTACCCAACGATGTACCGCGGCAAGTTGTGGACGATGCGCCAGTACGCGGGCTTCGGCACCGCCGCCAGCACTAACGAGCGGTTCAAGTTCTTGCTGGAAGCCGGCCAGACCGGTCTCAGCTGTGCGTTCGACCTACCCACGCAGATGGGCTACGACAGCGACCATCCGCGAGCGGAGGGCGAGGTGGGCAAGGTAGGGGTCGCCATCTCGTGCATGGCCGACATGCGCCAGTTGCTCGCCGACCTGCCGCTGGACAAGGTCAGCACCAGCATGACCATCAACTCCACCGGCGCCATTCTGCTGCTGATGTACGAGCTGGTGGCCGAGGAGCAGGGCGTGCCGGCCAGCGCCATCAGCGGCACGATCCAGAACGATCTGCTCAAGGAGTACATCGCTCGCGGCACCTACATCTACCCGCCCAAGCCCTCGATGCGCATCATCACCAACATCTTCGAGTACTGCGCGCAGCACGTGCCGAAGTGGAACACGATCAGCATCTCGGGCTACCACATCCGCGAAGCCGGCAGCACTGCGGTGCAGGAGATCGCATTCACCATCGCCAACGGGATCGCGTATGTCGACGCGGCGATTGCTGCGGGCCTCGATGTCGATGCGTTCGCACCCCGCCTCAGCTTCTTCTGGAACGCACACAACAACTTCTTCGAAGAGGTCGCCAAGTTCCGTGCGTCGCGGCGCATTTGGTACAAGCTGATGACCGAGCGCTACGGCGCGAAGAAGGAGTCCAGCAAGCTGCTGCGGTTCCACGCGCAGGTCGGTGGCAGCACGCTGACCGCACAGCAGCCGGAGAACAACATCGTGCGCGTTGCCGTGCAGTCGATGGCGGCCGTGATGGGTGGCACGCAGAGCCTGCACACCAACGGCTATGACGAAGCGCTGAGCCTGCCCACCGAGCGCGCTGCCCGAATTGCACTGCGCACGCAGCAGATCATCGGTTACGAGAGCGGCATCGCCGACACCCCCGACCCGCTGGCGGGCAGCTACTTCGTGGAGACGCTGACCGACGAGATCGAGCGTCTGGCGTGGGAGTACATCGCCCGAATCGACGAGATGGGTGGCGCTGTCGAAGGTATCGAGCGCGGCTTCCAACAAGACGAGATCGAGCAGGCCGCGTACGACTACACGAAGAGCATCGACAACGATGAGCGCGTGATCGTCGGCCTCAACAAGTTCACGGTGGACAACGAACCCGAGTTCGTGGTCACCCCCAACGACCCGACCCTCGAGCAGGGCCAGTTGGCCAGCCTGAAGGTGTACAAGGCCAACCGCGATCAGGAACTAGTGAAGGCCCGACTGGCTGCTCTCTCGGAGGCTGCGCGTGGTACTGGAAACCTGCTCTATCCGATGAAGGAAGCACTGCGCGCCGACGCCACACTCGGGGAAGTCAGCGATGCGCTCCGCGCCGTTTTCGGCGTCTACCAGCCGGGCCGCTGACCTCTGTGCGCAGAGTTCCGGGCGTTGTCGCGCTGTTCGCATCCACTGCGCTGCTGGTGGCGTGCAGCGGTACCAATGAGCAGCCACCCGACACAGTCGGCGCCGTGCCGCAGGTCAGCGACGTCGGCACGCTGCTGCCGGTGTTGGCCAACACGCTGCCGCCGGACAACACCGCCACGATCGCACCCGGGACGCTGTTCGCCGGCGACCCGTGCACAGCGTTGGTCGACGCCGACTTCCGATCGGTCACCTTCGCTGGCGTCGCGAGGGGCACGCTGACGGGGTTCAGCCTGCTCGATCAGGACACCTGCGGCTACGAGGTTCAAGCCGGAGGTGTCGACTATCAAGTCGTCGTGCAGGCGGCGTCGGCTGACGACTTCGACCATCCGGTCACGACGGCGCAAGCCATCGACAGGTTCGATGATCTCGGCGAGGAGGCAATCGGCGTTGCCCGCGGCGACGATCTCTACGAGGTGCTGGTGCGCGTCAGTAACGGCTTCTTCGGGGTCACCACACCCGACAAGGCCAGCGCCCGAGCCCTGGCGGCGAAGGCCGTCGGGCGCGCCTAGTCACACGACGTTGAGTGTGACCGGCGGTCGGTCGGGCGCGACGGCTGCCTCTGTGGCCCAACCGAGGTAGATCAGCGCTGAAATGTGGGTGTCTGGCGCGAAGCCGCACAGCTCGGCGACGGCAGTGTTCGCGCCGCGAGGGCATGAACCCCAGAAGCTGGCCAGCCCGATCGACGTCGCGGAGAGAAGGATGTTCTGCACGCCGGCGGCGACTGCGTCGCGGTTCTCGCCGGTTCGAACCGGGCTCTCACCCGTCGCCGAGCCGACGACCAGTACCGACGGCGTGCGCAGGTACTTGGTTCGCGCCTTGGCGATCTTCTCCGGTGGGTCGCCATGCGCTTGCATCGCGTCGGCGATGGTGTGACCCAGACGGGAGCGCCCGTCACCATCGGCGATGGCGAAGCGCCACGGCCAGGTGCGCTTGTGGTTCGGCGCCCACTGTGCCAATTCGCACAGCTCCTCGACGATTGCCCGCGCGACGGGCAGTTCCTTGTCGACCACCATGCTGGTGCGGCGCGACCTCGCCAGCTTCGCGAACCCACCATCGCTGTCGTTGGGATGGTCGTCGAGTGTCATGAACAGGACTGTATGTGCCCGACGACCAGATCTGTCCAGCGTCGCCACAGCTGCGGCGGGTAGTCGTGGCCCATGCCCTCGATCAGTTCGAAGCGTGCACCCGGAATCAGCTCCGCGGTACGGCGACCGCCGATCTGGTCGATCAGCGTGTCCTTGTCACCGTGGATGACCAGCGTGGGGGCGGTGACGTTGGGCAACTGATCGGCCCACGAGCCACTGGCCATGATGGCCATGTACTGGCGGGCGGTACCGTCCGGGCTGAAACTGCGGTCGTACGCTTTCTCGGCCGCCGCCCGCCAGCGCGCCTCGTCGGCGAACTCGGGGCTGCCCCACTCGCGGAGGCCCTCGATCGACTCTTGGACGACGCCTTCACGCGTGGTTGCAGACGGAGCTGTCAACAGTTCGGCGGCGCGCCGAGTGCTCTTGCGGTACTCCGGTTCGCCGGTGCTACTCATCACGGACGTCAGCGTCAACAGTCGCTGCGGATACAGGATCGCCATGTTCTGCACGATCATCCCGCCCATCGACAGGCCCATCACGTGCGCCTTCTCCACGCCGAGAGCGTCGAGCACGGCGATGCCGTCGGCGACCATGTCAGCCACGCGATAAGCCGCACCTTGGTCGTCGACGGGCGCGTCGTCGAACTTGCTGCTCAGACCCATGTCTCGGTTGTCGTAGCGCACCACCTGTAGGCCGTGTGCGGCAAACATTTCGCACCACTCGTCGGGGTAGTTGATGCACTGGCTGCCCAAGCCGTTGACCAATAGCAGTGTGGGGTTGGCGGGGTCGCCGAAGGCGTCGTAGTAGATCTCGCAGCGTCCGTTGAGTGCTCGGCCGGCGGTGCTCATTCGCCGACCAGTTCCTTGCGCAGTTCACGCTTGAGGAACTTGCCGCTCGCGTTGCGGGGGATCGGCTCGTCGCGGAACCAGACAGTGGCGGGGATCTTGTGCTTGGCGAGGCTGACGGACAGGAACTCGGCCAGTTCCGGCTGGGTGAGGGTGTGGCCCTCACGCAGCACGATGACCGCAGCCACGTCTTCACCAAGGCGTTCGTCGGGGATACCGAAGACGGCGGCCTCGGCAATTGCGTCGTGGTGGTAGATGGCCGTTTCGACCTCGCTGCAAAAGACGTTCTCGCCGCCGCGCAGCACCATGTCCTTGGCGCGATCGACGATGAAGACGAAGCCGTCGTCGTCGATGAGCGCGATGTCGCCGGTGTTGAGCCAGCCGTCTTGAATGCTGTCGTGGGTGGCTTCCGGGCGGTTGAGATAGCCCTTGATCACGATGGCGCCACGCACGCACAACACGCCGCGGCTGGAGGCGTGGACGGGGAGGTCGTTGCCATCGTCGTCGATCAGCTTGGCTTCCAACGTGGGTACCACCGGGCCGCAGGAATCGGGCTTGGCGACGAACCATCGTGACGAGTTGGCGGTGATGATGCCGCACGTCTCGGTCATGCCGTAGCCGGTGGACGGCTGGCCGTGCTTGAGTGCCCCGGCGATCTTGCCGACGAGGTCCGGCTGGAGCGCAGCGCCGCCGCCACCCATGCCCGCGAGGGTGGATGTGTTGCGCGTCGCCCAATCGGGATGCATGAGAAGTTCGCGGCTCATCGTCGGCACGCCGCTGAAGTTGGTGACGCCTTCGCGCTCGATCAATTCCAGCGCGCGACCCGGATTCCACTTGTAGGTGAGGACGAGGCGGCCGCCGGCGATGGTGGCAGGGTGCAGTAGGCAGTTGCAGGCGGTCACGTGGAACAGCGGGGTCGGCGCCATGAACACCGGTTGCTCGGGTGCGGGCGGCACGTCAGTGGGAGCGGGAACGTCGCCGGCCGCGATCGCCTTTGCCTCGGCCAGGTTGGTGGCGGCACCCATCGCGATGAGGTTGAAGATGTTGTGCACCGAGCCGCGATGCGTCAGCTGCGCACCCTTGGGGAACCCGGTGGTGCCCGACGTGTAGAAGATGGTCGCGTCGTCGTCGGGGTCGATGGCGACTTCGGGCAACGTGCCGGGGTCATCGGTAGCCATGATCTCGGCCCACGTCGTCACGCCTCCGGGCGCGCTGCGGTCGGTGCGCACCGAGATGATGTGCATCGGCCGCTGCTCGGGCATGTGGGTGAGGCGCTCGAGACGCTCGTCATCGGCGATGAGCACGACAGGCTCGCTGTCGTTGATCGCGTACTCCATCTCCGGAGCGGTCCACCAGGCGTTCATGCCCACGGCGGCGGCACCCACGCAGATGCTGGCCCAGTACGACACGACCCATTCCGAGTAGTTGCGCATGGCGATGGCGACCCGGCTGCCTGGGTGCACGCCGTTGGCCACGAGGTGGGCGGCCAGCTTGCGGACCTGAGCGTGCACCTCGTCGTAGGTGTACCTCTCGTCCTCGTAGACCAGGTAGTCCTTCGGACCGTGGGCAGCCGACATTTCCCACACCACTCGCATGTCGGGCGGGCAGGCGGCGAACACCTTCAACGGCACCCCACGAACAACTTCGGTGGTGGTGGCGAAGGGCGAACCGGGGGCGTCGAGTTCCGCACGGGCGGCGAGGTAGTGGTGAATCACCCGTTGATCATTGCCGATCGGGTGCCCTGCTCGCCATGTCGAGCGTCCTTGGTACGTTGGGCGAATGGCATCTGAACGGCTGCGGGTGGGTACTGACGGCGTGACCAGGTGCTGGTGGTGCGGTGACGACCCGATGTACGTGGAGTACCACGACGACGAGTGGGGCCACGAGGTCACCGGCGATGTACGCCTGTTCGAGAAGTTCTGTCTGGAGGGTTTTCAGTCGGGTCTGTCGTGGCTGACGATCCTGCGCAAGCGGGAGAACTTCCGTGCGGCGTTCGCCGATTTCGACCTCGAGACGGTCGCCGGGTACGACGAGGGTGATGTGGCGCGGTTGCTCGGCGACGCCGGAATTGTGCGTCACGGCGGCAAGATCCGCAGCACCATCAACAACGCGCAGCGGGCCCTCGTGCTACGCGAGGAGTTCGGGTCGCTGTACTCCTACGTCTCGCAGTACCGCCCCGCGCGCACCACACGGCTGACGGTGGAGGGCGAGTTGTTCGCCACCTGCCCGGAGTCGATCGCGATGTCGAAGGACCTGAAGCAGCGCGGATGGAGCTTCGTGGGCCCCACCACCATGTACGCCTTCATGCAGGCCATGGGCATGGTCAACGACCACATCGAAGGCTGCGAACGAGAGCCCTGATATCGAGGGTTCCAACGATCTGCGGCGGTGTTGAAACTCTCGGGCGTTGGGGCAGTCGAGTCGGCAAGCCCTGTGCCAGACTTCCGTTTTCGGGAGGCTCAGTGCACGAAGAATATGTCGCCAGTCTTGCAGGTGTGCTGGTGGGAGGGGTCGTTGCCCAGTGGCTCGGCTGGCGGCTGCGGGTGCCTGCGATCGTCTTCCTCCTGGCTGGGGGCCTCCTTGCGGGCCCGGTCACCGGGGTGCTCGATCCCGACAAGACCTTTGGTGACCTGCTGTTTCCTGCGGTCTCCATCGCCGTGGCCGTGATCCTCTTCGAGGGGGCGCTCGGCCTGGGGTGGCGTGGCGTGCGGGCAGCCGGCACCACAGTGTGGGCGCTGCTCACGGTCGGCGCCGCGATCACGATGGTGGGTACCGCCGTCGCGGCGCGGTACGTACTCGACGTCAAGTGGAACATGGCGGTGCTGCTCGCTGCGGTACTCGTCGTCACTGGTCCCACCGTGATCGGCCCGATCGTTCGCGCCATCGGACTGCACGGCAGGCTCGCAGCCATCCTCGAGTCGGAGGGCACCCTGATCGACCCCATCGGCGCGATCCTGACGGTGTTGGTGTTCCAGGCGTCGTTCGAGGCGCACGGTGGTGACGGCAGCATCGCCGTCAAGGTCCTCGCCACGCTCGGCATCGGCGCCGGCATCGGGCTGATAGCGGCCCTGCTGCTGCTGGCTGGTCTCGCGTTCTACCTCATTCCCGACCAACTCCACGTGGTCGCCACCTTGGCGATGGTGATCGGCGCCTTTGCCGTTTCCAACGCGCTGCGCGCAGAGTCCGGTTTGGTCGCTGTCACGGTGATGGGCATCGCTCTCGCGAGCCAGCAGCGTGTAGCCGTGCACCATGTACTGGAGTTCAACGAGACGCTGCGCATCTTGTTCATCTCCGGGTTGTTCGTGCTGCTCGGGGCCCGCCTGGACGCTGCCACGCTGCGCGAGGTCGAGTGGCGCAACATCGCCTTCCTGATTCTGTTGGTCGTCCTCGTGCGGCCGTTGTGTGTCGCCGTCTCGACGATCGGCTCCACGCTCTCGTTTCGCGAGAAGCTGTTCCTTGCTGCCACTGCGCCGCGCGGCATCGTCGCCGCGGCCGTCGCCTCGGTGTTCGCGTTGCGACTCGCCGCCCGTGGGGTCGACAACTCGCAGATCCTGGTCTCGGCAACCTTCACGGTCATCGGCGGCACGGTGTTGCTGTCCGGACTGGGTAGCAAGTTCCTGGCCAACCGCCTCGGGCTCGTCGATGACGAGGATCGGCCCATCATCATTCTCGGCTCCAACCCGGTGGCGCGTGAGATCGCTGCCGCGCTGGAACACAACGGTGCGAAGGTGCGCATCGTCGACCTCGATCGTCGCCAGCTCTCGGCGGCTCGGATGGACGGGTTGGCGGCCCATCACGGCTCGGTGTTCGCCGACCGTACATGGGAGGCGGCTGGCATCGAGAAGGCGAGCCAATTCATGGCGATGACCTCGAACGACGAGTTGAACATCATCGCCTCGCGCCACGCGGCGGGTGTGATCGGCCGCAAGAACGTCTTCCAGTTGCCACCCAGCCGTCCAGCGGACGGAACCTGGCTGGACATGCGCAGCGGATCGTTCGCCCGGCCGCTGTTCTCCAACGACACCACCTACAGCCACCTCGCCGATCTTGTCGAGCGGGGCTGGAAGGCCACCTCCACCGGGCTGACGGAGAAGTTCGGCCCCGAGGACCACGCCCGAGTTCACCCTGACGCCATCACCCTTTTCGTTGTCGATGCGAAACGCAACATCCACGTCGTCGCCGCCGACAGCCACCATCGCCTGCGCGTGGGCGAGACACTCGTGACGCTCGCCCAGCCGCTGGATCGCGCTCCGGTGGCCGGAACCGAGTAGCGCGTCAGTTGGCGTGGAGGGCGGCGTTCAGGCCGTCCCATTTGGCGCTGCGGGGCAGCGCCTCGACTGCACCGGACTGGCTGTTGCGCCGGTAGAGCAGGCCGCCCTTGCCGCTGAGCTGGCGCGCCTTGACGACCTCGACACCATCGGGGCCGTGCACAGCCACCAGCGTGCCGGCGGTGACGAACAGACCGGCCTCGACGATGCACTCGTCGCCCAGACTGATGCCGATGCCCGCTTCGGCGCCCAGCAGGCAGCGCTCGCCGATGGTGACCTGCTCAGTGCCGCCGCCCGAGAGTGTGCCGATGATGCTGGCGCCGCCGCCGATATCGCTGCCGTCGCCGACGAGGATGCCTTGACCGATACGCCCCTCGACCATCGACGTGCCCAGCGTGCCGGCGTTGAAGTTGATGAAACCCTCGTGCATGACGGTGGTGCCGACGGCGAGGTGTGCGCCGAGACGAACACGGTCGGCGTCAGCAATCCGCACACCGGTGGGGACCACGTAGTCGGTCATGCGCGGAAACTTGTCGACGCCGTGGACGCCCAGTACTCCGCCGTTGTGGCGCACCCGCCAGCGCAGTTCCTCGATGCCCTCGACGGGCGCCGGGCCGAGCGTGGTCCAGGCAACGTTCGCGAGCTGGCCGAAGATGCCCTCGAGGTTGATGGTGCGCGGCACCATGAGGCGATGCGACAGCAGGTGCAACCGCAGGTAGACGTCGCTGGCCGATGCCGGCGGCGTGTCGGTGTCGATGTGCACCTGCACCGCGCGCACATTGACCCGGCGCACGTCATCGCGGCGGGCGGCGGTGGTGTAGGCCTCGAATGCCTCGGGCTGCGGTTCGTCGCCCAGCCCCAGCTCGCGGAACCATGTGTCGAGCACCGTGCCGTCGTCGGTGATGGTGGCGAGGCCCCGGCCCCAGGCTGCAGTCATTGGCTACTCCGAAGTGTCGAGAGTGGAAACATTTAGAAGACCTCGGGGCGCAACGTCGGGAACAGGATGACTTCCTTGATGCTGTTGACGCCGGCGATCAGCATTGCCACTCGATCCATGCCGATGCCCAGGCCGCCCGTCGGAGGGAGCCCGTATTCGAGTGCGCGCAGGTAGTCCTCGTCGATGGCGGTCGCGGCCTCGTCGTCGCCCAGGTCCTTTGCTGTCTGCTCGTCCTCGAACCGTTGGCGCTGCTCGACAGGGTCATTGAGCTCGCTGTAGCCGTTGGCGATCTCGCGACCGCCGATGAACAACTCGAATCGCTCGGTCAGGTGCGGGTCGTTGCGATCGACACGAGCCAACGGTGAGATCTCGACCGGGTGGCCGGTGACGAAGGTGGGCGCGATCAGCGTGTGCTCAGCGGTTGCTTCGAACAGCTCTTCGATGATCTTGCCCGAACCCCAGCGCGGGGCGCACGAGACACCGTGCTTGGTGGCGAGCTCGCGCAGAGCTTCCACCGGCTGCGACGGATGCACCGCGACCCCGATGGCTTCCTCGATGAGGTCGATCATGCGTGCCTGTCGCCAGGGCTGCGCGAGGTCGACTTCCAACGTCACCTCGTTCGGGCCGATCACGGTGACCACCGACGTACCGGTGGCATCGATTGCAGCCTGTGTGATCAGTGCTTCGCTGATCTCGATCATTTCTCGGTAGTCGCCGTATGCCTGATACAGCTCCATCATCGTGAACTCGGGGTTGTGGCGGGTGCTCATGCCCTCGTTGCGGAAGATGCGCCCGATCTCGAACACGCGCTCCATGCCGCCCACGATGAGTCGCTTGAGGTGCAGCTCCAACGCGATGCGGAGGTACAGCTGCATGTCGAGCGTGTTGTGGTGCGTGACGAACGGACGGGCGTGAGCCCCGCCGGCCTCCATGTGGAGAACGGGCGTTTCGACTTCGATGTAGCTGCGGCCGTGCAGCGTGCGACGAAAGCTGGCGATGATCTCGTGACGGATGCGGAAGTTGCGCCGCGCCTCCTCGTTGACGATCAGATCCGCGTAGCGCTGACGGAAGCGGGTGTCGGTGTCGGTGAGACCGTGCCACTTGTCGGGCAGCGGTCGCACGGCCTTCGAGAGCAGCTCGAAGCGCGTGACCTTCACGCTGAGCTCACCCTTGCGGGTGGTCATCACCGTGCCGTACACGCCGACCCAGTCGCCAAGGTCGAGGTCGCGCAGTGCGTCGAAGGCTTCGTCGCCGATGACCGCCTTCGACACGAACAGCTGCACCTCGTCGTCGCGGTCGCGAACTGTGGCGAAGATCAGCTTGCCCGAATCGCGCATCAGCATGATGCGGCCGGCGATGGCAACCTCGACCTCGGTCTCGGTGCCGGCATCCAGGCCGCCGTGCTGGGCGCGCAGCTCGGTCAGCGTGCTGGTGCGATCGAACCGGTACGGGTAGGGGTTGGTGCCCGCCGACCGCATGACGTCCAACTTTGCCAGCCGCTTGGCCTTCTCGGCGCCCAATCCGCTACCGCCGGCATCGGGAGTGTCGAGCCCCGATTCGTCAAAGTTGTTGTTGTCGCTGCTCACAGTTCTTTGACGGTAGTCGCTGCACCGTCTTGTTGAACGCTCGATTTGCTGCACCAGCCGTGTTGCTGGCCGCCGAGATTGCCGCGGTGGTAGCGTCATCGAGGGCGTAAGTGGTCTCAGGAGGACATGTAGATGCCGCGTCGCCGACTTGCAGTGGTGGTACTTGCCGTGACGTGCGCGCTGTTCGGTCAAGCGATAGCGGCCCCTGCCGATGCGCCGCTCCTGTCGATTGCCAACCCGGCCGATGTGGTTGCTCCGGCCGCGTACATCACATCGCTCGGCGACGCCGTGTCGGTGTACCAGACCGGCACGCTCTCCACTTCCATCCGTGACGACGCGTTGGCCGCGGCCTCCGCAGCCGGCGCGGCTGCGGTGACCGGCCGCGGGTTCAGCGCCGGCATGACGTCGGTCCGGCGCGGCACCACGGTGATCCAGCAGTCCAGTGGGCCCGGGTGGGGGTTCCCGATGTCGATCAGCGCGCTGCCACTCGAGTCGCTCGGCGGCATCTTCGGTCGCACGGTCGCGTCGCCCATCAGCCAGGGCTTCATCATCATGGGTCAGACGTCGGCAGGCATCAGGGGCGCGATCGTGGGCGACCGGATCGAGCTGATGACGTCGGGCGGTGGCACCGTCACGTTCACCATCGGCATGGTGGCACCCGACGGCGACATCGGCGGCACCGAAATTCCGATGAGCAGCCAGCAGGCAACACTCCTCGGCGCCAACCTGGACACG